>ERZ773149.1152-NODE-1152-length-22289-cov-16.498651_pt1 | contig 22289 bp, 19 predicted proteins | sample MGYA00511081_ERZ773149 | MGnify/ENA primary metagenome ERZ773149 (study PRJEB29015, sample SAMEA2737846) | human gut metagenome | biome: human gut; feature: human-associated habitat; material: faeces | place: China | collected 2012 ...
TGGAGCACCTCAAAAACACCATCATACACTAAATCAGTAAGTTGGCAGCATCACCCGGCCAGATTAGGGATAAACATTAGTTATTTTTACTACGAGGGGATAAAAGCGAGGGGCAGATCGGATCCGCCGGGGCAATCTCCCCGGCAGAGTGGTGAATTAGCGTTCGAGTTCGGAATCGATAATAGAATCCGGCAGGGGGAGTTCGGTCGGGACGTTAAGCCAGTCGGACTTACCGTAAAACACGGCGTTGATCTGCGTGTTGTAGAGCAGGTGGGTACGAAAACGGTGGAACAGCTGTTTGTCAGGCGCGAAATCCGTTTGCCAGAACTGGTTCAACGGCCCCTGCCAGGTTAAGCCTTCGATGTCATACAGCGCTTTGCCCATCACCTTGAGCGGCTTGTTGTGGATCAGCGCCGACAGCCCCGCAGTGCTGTTAACGGTGATCACCCCCCGGGTATGGGTCAGCAGGGCGGGCAGGGAGAGATCGTGGATATAGATCACCCGGTCTGTCGTAATGCCGTACTTCTCGCACAGCGTATTAATCAGCACACCATAATAGCGGTGACCACGATCCATCGGGTGATGCTTGAACACCAGATGGTGTTCTTTCGGCGCATGGCGGGCAAAGGAGCGGATCACGGTTTCGATATAGTCACGCACATCTTTATACGGGCTGTGGTGAATAATCTGGCTGTCGTTGTAGACCTGCAAAATCGCCAGGTAGTACGCGTTGTCCAGCGTTTCGGTGATATGGCTCAACATGTGGCGCTGCTTCCAGCGATACCACAGCTTACGACGGCCGGCACGGACCCAGCAGCGCATCTCATACCACGGGGAGAATGACTTGTGGTGGCGGTAGCCGCGATAGCGATGGCGACCAAACCAGCCTGCCGCGTAGTAGAGCATGGCGTGGGCGGCACGGTTAAAGGCGCTGGGCTTCCATGGCGTCGGGGTTTTCAGCTCCGGCAGCGGCTGCTCGCGATAGTATTTCGCATCGATGGGCATCGAGGAGAAGGCGTTCACGCCGCCTTTTTCCAGGGTGATATAAAATGGCCGGAAATACCCCTCCTCAAAGGCGAGAAAGTCGATGGCTTTACCGCGCGCCCACTTCTTCGCTTCGACATGCATCGGGCGGCAATCCCCGAAACAGACGATGGTGTCGAAGGCGTACTCTTTGTGCAGATCGCGCAGCCAGAAGGCAAAATTTTTCACCGGGCCGGTGTAGTGCAGCGACGTCTCTTTTGCGGCATACCAGGCGTCTCCGGCATTAAAGCAGACCTGCTTCACTTCGCGGTGGTTGTGCTGCAGCCAGGTCGCCAGACGTGCAAAGCAGGGGCCCATCGGTCCTTGTAATAAAAGATATCGGCGGCCATTTAATAAATGGCGTATGGCTTGCTCTTCCATTTCTTTTCCCAGATCCGTTCCGTTGATGAGACAGGTGATTAACGGCTTGATGACCGCTTTTCTTTAATACATCAGGATAAATCGTTCGCTAGCGAAGCGTCTGCGCGAGATAGCTCAGTTTTAACTGCCAGCGCTGCCAGCGGCTGGCTTTTTGCGATGAGGAGTGACCCTGCGCGGCCAACTGGCGTATCAACTGCTCCGGGCTCATCCACAGCCCGCTCTGCCAGTCGATATAGCGCGGATAGGCCACCAGGGTCAGATAGACCAGCGCCGCCAGTGGCAGAGGGCGCTGACGACGCGGGGCAGGATGTCTGTCTTCGGTCAGTCCCCAGCCGCTGTAGAACGGCTGGCCCCAGGTGGTGACGTTCACCCCCTGCACCAGCGCTTCAAAGCCGCTCAGCGACGTCATGGTGTGCAGCTCATCCACATGGGGATAGAGACTGGTCAGGCCGAGATCCAGCACCTGGCTGTCAACGCAGTGGGCCAGACATTCGGCAGAGATAGCCCCGGCCCGGTTGCCCGCCACCACGTCCGGGTGCGGTTTAAAGAGGATGTGCGCCTCCGGTCTGGCGTCACGTACCGCCCATAGCAGCGCTTCGTTGCTGCGGATAACCGGACTGCCGGTGAGGATCGAGGCATCGCCATCCACCTGGCCCACCACCAGCACCAGCGAACGGCCATCAGCAGGTGGGGTGAACGGTTTGATGGTGCCAACGTTATATTTGCTCACCCCATGCTGGCGGAGCAGATCCACCAGCGTCTCGCCGCGAGCCAGCTCCTGGTCGGTAAGCTCATGCTGATTTAGCAACTGCTCCAGCCCGCTTGGACGGCGGCTGTCGAAGTAGATCCCCACCGGGTCGATGGAGAGCGACGAAGGGCGGCACAGGTTTGAGCCCAGCCCCCGGGAGCGGATAAAACCATCTTCCACCCGGATGACGTTCTGGCGTTCAGGATGGCGGCTGCCCCACACCAGCACCTGTTCGTCGTCGGCCAGCGTTTCAGGCAGCTTGCGCACAAAGCGCAGCTCTTCGGCCAGCGGCTGGCAGAAGGCGCGCATAAAGGCGCGCTTCCACAGCGAGAAGCCCACCATATAGAGGCGGCGATAGCGCGGGGCTGGGCTCTGCTGACCGGCAATAATGTCGAGCACCTGTTCCACTTCGCAGCGCTGGCCCAGGATCGGGTCCAGATAGCGCGGGTAGAGGATCAGCGCCGCAGCCACCAGCTGGGGCAGGGCGATCGGCCCCTGACGGCGCGGGCAGGTTTTGCTGTCGTGGGTCAGCCCCCAGCCCGCGTAAAACGGCATGCCGAAGCAGTGGACCGCTTTCCCGAGCAGCAGCGCTTCAAAGCCCATCTGGGAGGAGACGGTATAAACCGCCTCTACGCTATTCAGCAGGGCGTGGGGATGGCAGTGTTCGGCCACTACCTCCACGTCGTCCAGCGCCAGCCGCGCCAGCACGCCGCTTTTTTTACCCAGCCGGGTATCCGGGTGAGTACGCAGCAGCAGGCGGGCATCGGGGTGATTACGGCGGGCCGCCGCCACCATTGCGACAAAATCCTCTTCGCTTGCCAGCGCACCAGGAATGGAGAGATCCCCTGCCACTTGGTCAATCAGCAGCACTTTAGGGCGCGGGTCGCTATGCAGGCGGGCCGTCAGCGTATCCGGCAGGCCGCTATCTGCGGTATAGCAGTTGTACTTGGTGATGCCGAGACGCAGCAGTTCAGCTGTGAGCGTTTCGGCACGCGCCAGCATGCTGTCATCGCAGGGGGTCGCGATCAGCTCTTCAAGGCGGCTCGGCTGGCGGGCATCGTAGTAAATTCCCACAGGATCGGCGATCAGGGAGACGGCTTTGCCCCCCCTGGCGGGATGGCCAATATACCCGATAAAGCCATCCTCAAGCTGCCAGTACGGCAGGCCTAGATCGTGGGCTTTTTGTCTGATTTGGCGGGTATTGGCTTTTTGGCCCCAGCCGACCAGGACATCGTCTTGCGCCAGTTCTGTGTTGGTTTTAAAGGCGTGTAACGGGTGGCCCAGCATCGGCTCAAGCTGCGCTTTTCGCGCCAGGATCCCGGCTGAATCTGTATAGAATGTCATGTGCGCTCTGTGCATCAGAAAACGCCCCGCGTCACTGCGGGGCGTGGGACTCAGAAGTACTCTGCGTCAGGGAAGAATTTGGCAACGCTGTCTTTGGCGGAGGTGAGGATCTCGCTGTCGATTTCTGGCCAGGTAATACCAATGGTCTCATCGTTCCAGCGGATGCCGCGGTCGCTCTCCGGCGCGTAGTAGTTGGTGGTTTTATACAGGAACTCTGCGGAGTCGCTCAGGGTCATAAAGCCGTGGGCGAAACCTTCCGGGATCCACAGCTGGCGCTTGTTCTCGCCAGACAGATGCACACCCACCCACTGACCGAAGGTCGGGGAGCTTTTACGGATATCCACCGCCACGTCGAAGACTTCACCCGCCACGCAACGCACCAGTTTGCCCTGCGCATGTGGCGCCAGCTGGTAGTGCAGGCCACGCAGAACGCCTTTTGAGGATTTAGAGTGGTTGTCCTGCACGAAGTTGACGCTGCGGCCAATGGCAGCTTCGAACTGCTGGTGGTTAAAGCTTTCGAAGAAAAAGCCACGGTCATCGCCAAACACTTTTGGCTCAAAGATAAAGACGTCGGGGATTGCGGTCTGAATTACGTTCATGATTACGGCCTGATTGATAAATGGGGCATGACACCCCAGGTGTTAATGGTGACTACTTGAGCATTTTCAGCAGATATTGCCCGTAAGCATTCTTCGCCAGCGGCGCAGCTAACTTGCGCACCTGGTCGGCATCGATAAACTTCAGACGGTAAGCAATCTCTTCAGGACAGGCCACTTTCAGCCCCTGACGGGTTTCAATGGTCTGGATGAAGTTGCTGGCCTCAATCAGGCTCTCATGGGTGCCGGTATCAAGCCAGGCATAACCACGGCCCATCATGGCGACCGACAGATCGCCCTGCTCAAGGTAGATGCGGTTCACGTCGGTGATTTCCAACTCGCCGCGCGGGGACGGTTTCAGGCTTTTGGCAATCTCAACCACGCGGTTGTCATAGAAGTAGAGACCGGTTACCGCATAGTTGCTCTTCGGTTCCAGCGGTTTCTCTTCCAAGGAGATCGCGGTGCCTTCACGGTCGAACTCCACCACGCCATAACGCTCAGGATCGTGTACATGATAGGCAAAGACGGTGGCGCCCGCAGGTTTGGCTGCGGCGGCTTCCAGCTGTTTTTGCAGGTCGTGGCCGTAGAAGATGTTGTCGCCCAGCACCAGCGCGCAGTCGTCGCCGCCGATAAACTCTTCGCCGAGGATGAAGGCCTGCGCCAGGCCGTCCGGGCTTGGCTGCACTTTGTACTGCAGGTTCAGGCCCCACTGGCTGCCGTCGCCCAGCAGTTGCTCAAAGCGCGGCGTATCCTGCGGGGTGCTGATGATCAGGATGTCGCGGATACCGGCCAGCATCAGGGTGCTCAGCGGGTAGTAGATCATCGGCTTGTCGTAGATTGGCAGCAGCTGTTTGCTCACCGCCATGGTGACCGGATAGAGACGAGTCCCTGACCCACCGGCCAGAATAATACCTTTACGCTTGTTCATAATCCTTCATTTCTTCTGTTTTGCTCCGGATGACGTCGAACCGCCATCCGGCATCTGTTTGATTGCTGTAGAGGGAGCTAAACGCGTCGCTCCCTGACAAAGGTCCGTGTCGATAAAACAAGGCATGCATAGCATACCCTGATGCATTTACTTTCCAAGGGTTTCGGCAAGCATGCGATCGACGCCGAGGGTCCAGTCCGGCAGCGTCAGCCCGAAGGTGCGCTGGAACTTGCTGGTATCGAGGCGTGAGTTATGCGGACGTTTCGCCGGCGTCGGGAACGCGCTGGTCGGCACTGCATTCACCTGGTTGACCGCCAGCTCAACGCCTGCCGCCCGTGCAGTCGCGAACACCCGCTGGGCATAGTCGAACCAGGTGGTGGTGCCGGAGGCGATCAGGTGATAAAGGCCGGCGACCTCCGGCTTATCCTGGGCGATACGGATCGCATGCGCCGTGCAGTCGGCCAGCAGCTCTGCCCCGGTCGGCGCGCCAAACTGATCGTTGATCACCGACATTTCGCTGCGCTCTTTGCCAAAGCGCAGCATGGTTTTGGCGAAGTTAGCGCCACGAGCGGCATAGACCCAGCTGGTGCGGAAGATCAGGTGACGGGAGCAGAGCGCAGCCGCCTGCTCGCCCGCCAGCTTGGTTTCGCCGTAGACGTTCAGCGGCGCGGTCCGGTCTGTCTCCACCCAGGGTTTTTCACCGCTGCCATCGAAGACGTAGTCGGTGGAGTAGTGCACCAGCCAGGCGCCCAGCGCATCCGCTTCTTTAGCGATGGCGGCTACGCTGGTGGCGTTGAGCAGCTCGGCAAAGTCGCGCTCGCTCTCGGCTTTATCCACCGCGGTATGGGCGGCGGCATTGACGATCACGTCCGGCTTCAGCAGACGCACGGTCTCAGCCACGCCTTCAGGGTTACTGAAGTCGCCGCAGTAGTCGGTGGAGTCAAAATCCACCGCGGTGATGCGACCCAGCGGCAACAGCGCGCGCTGCAGCTCCCAGCCCACCTGGCCATTTTTACCGAACAGCAGAATATGCATCAGTTACGCTCCTGATAGTTCTTCGCGATCCAGTCTTGATAACTGCCGCTTTTCACGTTGTTGACCCACTGCTGGTTATCCAGATACCACTGCACGGTTTTGCGGATACCGGAATCGAAAGTTTCCTGCGGCTGCCAGTTCAGCTCATGGCTCATTTTGCTGGCATCGATGGCGTAGCGACGGTCGTGGCCCGGGCGGTCAGTCACGTAGGTGATCTGGTCGCGGTAGGAACCGGCCTTCGGCACCATCTCGTCGAGCAGGTCGCAGATGGTGTGGACCACGTCCAGGTTCTGCTTCTCGTTATGGCCGCCGATATTGTAAGTCTCGCCCACCACGCCGGTAGTGACCACGGTGTAGAGCGCACGGGCGTGATCTTCCACATACAGCCAGTCGCGGATCTGATCGCCTTTGCCGTAGATGGGCAGCGCTTTGCCATCCAGCGCATTGAGGATCACCAGCGGGATCAGCTTCTCAGGGAAGTGATACGGGCCGTAGTTGTTGGAGCAGTTGGTGACGATGGTCGGCAGACCATAGGTACGACGCCACGCGCGCACGAGGTGATCGCTGGAGGCTTTCGACGCGGAGTACGGGCTGCTTGGCGCGTACGGCGTGGTCTCGGTAAAGAGCGGCAGCTCACTACCCGAACTCACTTCATCCGGGTGCGGCAGGTCGCCATACACTTCGTCGGTGGAGATGTGGTGGAAACGGAACGCCTGCTTGCGGGATTCATCCAGCTCGCTCCAGTAAGCGCGAGCCGCTTCCAGCAGCGTGTAAGTGCCAACGATATTGGTTTCGATAAAATCAGCCGGGCCGGTAATGGAGCGATCCACATGGCTCTCGGCGGCCAGATGCATCACCGCATCCGGTTTATGGGTGGCAAAGACCCGATCCAGCTCTGCACGATTGCAGATATCCACCTGTTCGAAGGCGTAACGGTCGCTCGCTGCGACCTCGGCCAGCGATTCCAGATTGCCCGCGTAGGTAAGCTTATCAAGGTTGATCACCGCATCCTGCGTATCTCGGATGATATGGCGAACAACAGCAGAACCGATAAAACCGGCTCCACCGGTTACAAGGATTTTCATAAGCGATTTTTACTTTTCTATTGAATGAAATGGCCACCAGAACACAATCTCTGCTATCCGTTCAGACCGTGTTTTAGCGGCAGGCAGTCTGAAATACAACGCCTGTTACAGGGTGGAAATCATTATTTCCCTTGCCGTCCCGTTTTTAACTGATTAACGAGTACGAGTATTCCTTCGCATTTTTCGCCAGCGTCTGACGTTTTTGCCCGGAATTCACCAGCAGCGCCAGGGTATCGATCCACTTCTGTGGATCGTTATTCAGCAGCACGCCATTGATATTTTGCTCTATAAAGTCACTGTAGGGCGCGCAGTTGCTGTAAACCCCCACTGCGCCCATGCGAACGAAATCATAAAATTTTACCGGCCCGCGCGCCATATTAAATTCTGACGCCAGTAACGGCGCCAGACCGATATCGATTCGGTGATGCTGGGTGTAATCCAGATAGTTCTGCCAGCTCATGGGATGCAGTACCGTCACGCGCGGCAGATCGCGATAGAGCTTATAGATTTCGTGTTCGCCAAAGATTTCGAAGCTGGCCTGCGGGCACTGGGCCAGCACCCCGCCCATCACCTCACGCAGCCAGTACTTTTCGGCCTGGTGCGAGCTGGAGCCGTGGTAAGCAATTTTTACCGGTTGCTTAACGGCCAGCAGCAGCGGCGTGGGCTGCGCGGGCACCACATCGGGGTTGAGGTGGGCATATTTACTGGCCAGGTAGGGCGTCGACACCCAAATACTGTCGCAGTGCGAGGTGATCCAGCGATGCTGGGCCGCAGAACGACGAATGATCTTCGTCCGGTAGGCTTTGGGTAGCGCCCCTAACGCGGACGGGTCAAACAGATCGTCATCCATGAAGTAGACCACCTGTGAGAGATCGTCGATGTTGCGCGCAATTTCGCGCTGCCACTCGGCGGAGATAAAGCGGATAACCACAATGGCCGCCCCTTTATCCACGTCGATAGTGGGCGTGGTTAAGGTATCCACCAGCTGACAGACCGCGCCGGGAAAGCGACTCCGGATGGCCGCTTCAAAATAGGCCAGCGTCGGTGAATTCCCTTCATGCAGAATCAACAGAGAGCGGCACGCCCAGTTGTCAGCAGGCGTCTCGCTGCTTTGCTTATGCAACTTCAGATACGGTTTAAAGAGTGCCTTTCTGATCAGTTCGTCCATGGCAGCACCACATTAGGAGCATGACTTAATGAGAAATCGGGTCGGTCATAGCTCAGGTTGGGATTGTATGCGGGATCGTGTGTGAGCCGCTGCGCCCAGCGTTTTTTCATATAGCGCAGCTCACCCTGGGAGCGTGCCAGCTGTTCTGGCGTGACATCTTTGCCGCGGGAGACCGACTCGTGGTGATACAGCTCGGCAAAGGGCGTCCAGACGATACGCCAGCCAGCCTCGCCGACCCGCAGACAGTAATCCACATCGTTAAAGGCCACCGGCAGGTTAACTTCATCTAAGCCGTTAAGGGATAAAAAGAGCTGGCGATGGGTGAGCAGACAGGCCGCCGTTACGGCGGAGAGCTCCTGGGCGCTCACCGCCCTGCGCTGGTAGCCGGGTTCATCGGCGGCCAGCCCACTGTGAAAATGATCGGCGCAGCCACCCGGCCCGACGGCATCGCCCGCATGCTGGACCCGGCCATCGCCGTAGAAGAGCCTTGCCCCCACGATGCCGACGCCCGGGCGCAGCAGGTGGGAGACCATCTCATCCAGCCACTGCGGGTTAATCACCTCGGTGTCGTTATTGAGCAGGCAGATAAGCTCGCCCGTGGCCTCGCGCACGCCTGCATTGTTGATCGCAGAGTAGTTAAACGGATGGTCCCAGGCGATAACCCGCACCCCGTACTCCCGGGTAATGTAGCCAAAATAAGCCAGCGTGTCGGGATCGTCGCTCTGGTTATCCATCACCATGATTTCGATATTCGGGTAGCGGGTGTGCTGCACCAGGCTTTCGATACACGGCCTGAGATGCGCCAGTCCGTTGCGGGTGGGGATGATCACCGACACCCGGGGAAGCTGTTCCGGCAGCGGCCAGCGCCAGCGGCAGATGCCGTGCGGAGCTGACTCCAGTGTTACCCCGACGGGTAAATCTTGCAGCTGGTTTGCCAGGGTTTCGTAGCCATCGTGCTGCACCAGCGCGTCCGGGACGTGCATCAGCAGGGCGGGGATATGCGCGATATCTTTGGGCGCGAGCTGCCGGGCCAGCTGCAACCAGCCGCGGTAGTTTTCACCCCCGTCCTGCGGGATGGCGAAGGTACCCTGTTCCCGCCAGAGGCCACTCCAGCCGATATAGTTCTGGCTGTGCAGCAGGGTTTCGTTCCAGTCCGGTTTGAAGTCCGGCGAGTGGCGTTTTCCTTTTTCATCCAGCAGATCGTGATCGCCGTAGATCCATTTTGCCTCTGGCGTCTGGCGCAGCTGGTGCGCCAGCCACACTAATGCGGCCGGAGCGAGTTCCGTCCCAACCGGAATGGCCCACTGCCATTCTCCCTCTGGCCTTACACTATCAGAGGGGTGCTCCAGCACGGTGATATGCGTGGCCGGGTAACAGAGCGCCGCGATGCTTTCGAGCGTGCGCTGGCGTGATGCCTCATCGCCGCCGTTTACCAGATGCAGGCAGACGCGGGGCAGGTTGCCCCAGCGGGCCAGCAGGCGATCGATCAGACGGCGTTCACCGGGCTGCACGATATCGAAATTCGCCAGCCAGTGTTCATAGGCGTGCAGCGGCCTGTCGTCGCGGATTTTGCCCACCAGCGTGTAAGCCTGCTGTAAATCGGTAAACCACAGGTGCCACGACAGCCCCAGACGCTTGCGCTTTTGTGCATTCAGGCGCTGATAAAAAGGCCACACCCGGCGCAGACGGCGCCAGAGGCTGTTTGCTGCCGACACCTGGGCAAAACGGGCAATGTTAAGCTCACATTCCGCCCCTTCGCTGCTGGCGAGCAGCCCCACCTGAGTGGCGCCCACCGGCAACCAGACCAGCTCCTGCAGGGTACCGCGGCGGGTGATAGGCAGGATCTGCTCATGCCAGATGCCCTGACACTGCCAGCGCAGGCGGGTTTCACCCCGCGGCTGACGGGCACGCAGGGTGCCTTGGATCAAAAACCAGCCCGCACGGGATAAAGAAGAATCTGGCAGCGCCAGAGGGTGCCAATGGTAATCGCTTTGCATGAGTGGATTCACTACCCGGAAGCGGGTGAAGCCCGCATCTGACTCCTGTCGAAATAAAAAACGTAGATTAGCCGATTAACTTTTTAACGCGGGTCGCCAGCCAGGAGTCGCTTTTCTGTGGACTCTCTTCTGCGGGTAAGGCATCCAGCTGCGCCTGTATTGCTGCCATTTCGGCTTTGACTTTAGGGGCCAGAGCCGCCGCCAGCAGGCAGGTTTCGTCGTTGCGATCGTGGGCTTTGAAATAGGCTTTGTGTTTGACGCGCCTGGCCGTGGCGGCGCTGCCACGCAGATGCTTACCGAGCAGGAACTCTTCCAGAGACTTAACCACATAGTGGTTAACCCGCATCTTTCCCCAGATGACTTCCTCGCTGACGCCGCTGCCATGTTTTGGATGTAAGACCAGATCGTTGCCCAGCGTATCGATATAGCGACCATAGCGCAGTTCGGCGTGATGAGGATTGTTAAAGTGAATCGCGCTGTTAGGCCTGACGATGCTCTTAAAATTCTTATTGGCATTAAACAGCTGAGGGGCACGCTGGGTGAAGCGTTCGATCACTAAACCCTCTTCAGCAAACAATTCCCCGTTTGAGCCAAAGTTCGACCAGTTCAGGGCGACAGCACTGACGGAGGGATCGCTAAACCATTTGTCCAGGCTGGCGGCAATGCTTTGTTCAGGATCGAGTGGTACCAGGAATTCGTCGGCATCAATAAAGGCCAGTAAATCGATATCTGTGCTACAAGTGCGTAAAATACGTTCGTAAGCGGGTAACTGCGGCTTTTGCCCCTCGACATCAGGAAAATCCAGCACGCTTACGATGCCCAGTTTTTCCAGCCCATCAAGAAAAGCACGCGAACCATCATTACTGCCATTATCCGCAATAATAAATCCGCTAACCCCTACGACCCTGTGGTATGCAATCCACTCAAGCAGGGCATCCATTTCGTTTTTAATAATTGCGGCGACAAATAATTTCAAAATGAATTCTCAATTAAAAAATGTGTGACAGTATTAACTGTACGCATTGCTAATAAAGAGGGGAATATCCCCTCTTTTTCAGGGCATTTCAATCTGAGCCAAAAAGATCACGGGTATAAACTTTGTCAGTGACATCAGCTAGCTCGCGAGCCATCCGGTTGCAAAGAATCACATCACTGATGGCTTTAAATTCACCGAGGTCACGAATGACCCGGGAATGAAAGAAGCTATCCTCTTTGATGGTTGGCTCAAAGACGACGACTTCGATCCCTTTAGCTTTAATCCGCTTCATGATCCCCTGGATAGCGGAGGAGCGGAAGTTATCGGAACCGGCCTTCATCACCAGACGGTGGATACCTACTACCTTAGGCTTGCGGGCAATCACGCTGTCGGCAATAAAATCCTTACGGGTGGTATTCGCATCGACGATAGCGCGGATCAGGTTGTTTGGCACCTCCTGATAGTTGGCTAACAGCTGTTTGGTGTCTTTAGGCAGACAGTAACCGCCATAGCCAAACGAAGGATTGTTATAGTGCGTGCCAATACGCGGGTCCAGACCAATGCCTTCGATAATCTGACGGCTGTCTAACTCATGCGACTGAGCGTAGGTATCCAGCTCGTTGAAATAGGCAACGCGCATGGCGAGATAGGTATTGGCAAACAGCTTGATCGCCTCGGCTTCGGTACTGCCGGTTAACAGCACCTTCACATCCTGCTTAATGGCACCTTCTTTCAGCAGATCGGCAAAACGTTGCGCACGTTCGCTGCACTCACCCACGACAATACGTGATGGATACAGGTTGTCATAAAGCGCACGCCCTTCGCGCAGGAACTCCGGGGAGAAGATCAGGTTCTCGGTGCCAAACTCCTGGCGCATGCGTTCGGTAAAACCCACCGGAATGGTGGACTTGATGACCATAACCGCATGCGGGTTAATGCTGATCACATCGCGAATGACGGCTTCGACGGTACTGGTATTGAAGTAATTCGTCTTAGGATCGTAATCAGTTGGCGTAGCGATAATGACAAACTCGGCGTCCTGATAGGCTTCGACTTTGTCCAGCGTGGCCCGCAGATTAAGAGGCTTGTTGGCTAGATAGTCTTCAAGCTCTTTGTCTGCGATGGGGGATTGGCGCAGGTTGATCTTGTCGACTTTCTCGGATACTACATCAAGGGCTACTATGTGATGGTGTTGGGCCAGTAGTACTGCATTGGAAAGACCGACATAACCGGTACCAGCGATAGTAATTTTCATATAATGATTCTTAATATTTTAACTATGAATTATTCTTAAAGAAAGTTTCTTTGTTTTCTAGGATTTTAGGATATGATAAAAATTTGTTTAGAAGAACACCTGTCCATTTCTGATATTGATTCAAGTTCATATCAGTAAGTGCAAAAAATAAAGCATTCTGGTCAATCCACCATAGGTTTGAATGTGTTGTGTTTTTATTTATCATGCTAATAAAAGAACACACTCTCTTTAGATAATCTCGCCCAGTGTTATTGTTGGGTATGTAAATCGCACCTGCAGCAATTTTTTGCCATGGTAATTCAACGTCAGGAGATATTTTTATACCTAGTAAATCAGTTGACCATTTATCATCAATAAATAAATGATCTGTATTTTTTAAGAAAAGTGTATCAATATCAAAAATAAAAACTGGAACGTTCAGTATATTCAAGGCTTCATAGGCGATATAAAATCTTTGTGATGCATAATAATCTTTCCGTTTGTTTTCTTCGCTAGTATATTCAAAATTGAAATTAATGTTTTTATTGTTTTTGTATTTTGCAACTAGTGTCTCAGTTTCTTCATCTGGATTTATAATATGATATACGAAGATTTTATTTTCATTAGTTTTACATAATGTTGAATATGAATACTCAAAATATTTATTAAAATATCCAGAATTAGATGAAAAAACAAATGCAGAATTTGCAAAAGAATCACCCTTTAGGTTAGTGGTTATTTTCCCTTTAATATCATGTTGGTTATATGAGAACCAGTTTTGATGTCTCGGTATACTATTTAAGCCTAGGCTCCAGAAGCCATGATGTTTATTGTTATAAGATGATGCATTTGAAAGAAAATACCATGCTTCTTGCGGGTTTGAATTAAAGAAAGAATTTGCAGCTGAAAAGTGTGAAAGAGCACTCAAATGCCCAAATTTTTCTAATATTTTACAGAAAGACATCGAGTCATTGATCATCAAACATGTTCGTAATGTTATATCTAATAATTTTATATGATCGTCTAATATTTTTTTGCCGGTTTCATAGATTGGTTGGTTGTCAAACCCCGCTAAAAAATCATCAATAATTTTTCTAAATTCTTTCTTTTTGAAAAGTTCCAGTGCAATATTGGAGTTGATTTCGAGTTTCATTATATATCCCAATTTGCCTTGTTGAATCCATATTTTTCCAATTCGCTTTGTGCCCATTGATTTTTCTTAAACATCAATTCAAATTCAGCACTCTTTTTATCGCTTTTACGCATGCCGTCAGTGGCTTTTTGCAATTTATGATAAACAACGGCTTGGCTAGTATATATAATTTTCATGCCAAGGAAGTGACGTAAATAGTCACACATAATTCTATCTGAACGGTAATGCCGGCCAAATTCCGCATCTAACCCACCAACCTGGTCTACAATTTCACGACGCATATAAGTACAGAAGAATGGTGCAAAGCTAATTTCTACTTGTTCGCCATCATGCATTATAGGTACTGTATGAATGTTTTTGTGATGTTGAGACAAATTAACATCGCAATCAATATTAGGATTGGCAAAAGGAACATGAGTAGTTATGGTTTTAGTTTTGGCAAACAATACTTGACGTGGAACCACGAGTCCAATTTGGGGATCTTGATAAGCAACCTGCTGCATTGCAACCAATGAATTACGGGTTAATAGGGCATCATTGTTAAGGAGAACTATATCGCTGTTTGGTTTGGCCGCCTTAATTCCTTGATTAACTGCGTAAGTAAAACCAGCGTTAAAATCGTTACTTATATAAGTGATTCCGAATTTTTTCACCGCCTTTTCAGAAAGCCAAGTGCGAACGTCATGTGCAGAAGCATTGTCGACGACAATAATATCAACTTCCTGCTTGCCGTAATATTTACGTATAGATTCCAGACAATCCTGAATATCTTCCAGTGATTCATAGTTAGGAATAACTATTGTAACATGTTGATCTAACTTTGGTTTAGGCAAAGAATATTTTGTAGGTTCACTTTGTTCAAATCGAAGTAATGCCCTACCTTTAATAAATTCACGTGTGTTGTGCTGCTCTCGGACAATGTCGATGTAGCCGTGAAGAGAATTATCATTGGTTATAGCATTGTCTGCCAGCTCATAGAAGTAGTTAGAGAGAAGAACTGGCACAGAGATAATGGTAAATTCGCTACTAATCTTAAGGATTAAATCCCAATCGACAAAGCGCTTCAGGCGCGTATCAAACATGCCACTCTTCTTAAATACGTGCTTGCTATGCATAAAGCAGTTGAGATCGATATAGTTGCGATTTTCCAATAACCCTTTATTAAAGCTGGCAAAACGAATGGCAAAAGGTTCTGGATGTTTACCACGATAAAGATATTGCCCTGAATAAGCCGCTTGTGCATGAGGGGTCTGGTGTAGCGCTGCAACCATTGCAGTCAGGTATTCCGGTTGCCATGTATTATCCGAATCCAGATAGGCTATCAGATTACCCTTTGCAGCGCGGAGGCCGATATTACGTGCTTCCGAAACGCCTGAACGGCCAGGCCCAGCTATTAAGCGCACTCGTTCATCATCAATGTTTTTAACAACTTCCGCCGTACCATCGCTGCTGCCATCATCAACAACTATTAGTTCAAAATGAGGATATGTTTGTGCCAGAACTGATGCAATAGCAGCGGGTATCGTCTCTTCGCGGTTATAAGCGGGCATAATAATACTGACTAGTTCAGTCAGATTATGTTCTGCGGAGTAAGCCATCAGTCGACGACGCAGATTTTCCATCATGGCGAAGCAACGTTTATCTTCTTCCCGGAATGGAGCATAGATCATGGGGTTAACCATGGACTCGGCTAAGAATTCTTCGAAGCTGGTAAACTTACGGTTATGTTGCCATGACGTTGCGACTTGTTTGAGAAGCAGACCACTTTTAGCATCTAGTAATTCTAATTGGTGTGTTCTCCCATCCATAAATTCTGCCGGCACACTCATGCGGAATCCATGTTTGCCTTGGTTGATCTTATTGCGGGCAAGATCATCCCGTTTTACATCTGCAACAATGTGATAGGGTTTTCCATCGATCTTTATAAGTGCAGTCCGTGGCTGATTATCTCCAATCTCAGCCAACCACCCGTATAACTCTCCACTACCACCACCTTTAAGGTTAAAATCACCGCGTATGTTTTTATTTATAGAATTTGTAGCGAGCGGTTGGGCAACCGGAACTGGGGAGACAACTTTTAATTTTGTTGGATCACAAGGATGACGGTTAAGAAGGCGTCCGATTTTCTGATAGTGCACAAAGGGATCCATACCAGATAAAACCACATCCTTATAGTTATCCAGATACCATTGTTTATCGAAATTTTGCATTTTTGGATCTCACTAAAATTAGATGGTACGGCCTTCGTTCTTACCGAAAAGGATATAATGAATAAGAGGGTTTACCCCCTCTTCAGCAACATCTGGATAACGCTCAAGGTATAAATTACCGTTGAATTTTTCGCTTGGGTTAAGACCCATTTTGTATCCAATAGACAGATAATGTTCTACAGGAGTTAGCGGAAGTTTACTAAGTTCAGGACAAATTTTTTGATACCACTCAACATCAAAAAGACCTGAATCTTTAATTAAACCTATATGTTGCTCTTTCTTTCCACCCTTTTTATTTTTATTAAGACGTTCAGAAATGATTCTGGCAGGCTTAGCTGCTTTCCATGTTAATGTATTTTTGAATTTTTCTAATGATTTTTTTACACTTTCGAGTTCAGCTTCTCTTGCCATTAATGTTCTTTCGCTCACCTCAAGTAATTTTGCAAGGTTAGCTAACTCATCAAAACGAGTAGCAAGGCTCTCTTGAGCTAGTTTATTTATATTTGTTAATTCTTTATTTTTCTTTTCAGCATCAGTCAGGGCTTTTTTTGTGAATTCTAATTGGTTATTTAAAAGGCTGTTGTTTTGCATTAATACGGATTTTTCCGTATCAATGCCAATTATTAGCTCGCCCATTTTGGCAAGTTCTTTGATTTTAACTTCGGCATCAGCATCACGCTGTTTCAGCATTTCTTGCAGTTGTCTTTTTTCAGCCATCAAATGAAATAGTTTACTTTGAGTTATTTCAAGATGAACCTGAAGTGCTGAAATACTATCAGGGATGATAGTTAGCTCAATGTCATCCGGACTGACTAAAATTTGCGGATTTGACTTGTTAACAGTTGCAGTCCTGTGCGGCTGAGTTTTCGATTTATTACTGATTTTTCTTCGCATAATCTATTCCGGGTGATGCCTCTAATTAGTTGAATCTGATGTATAATGCGGGCTTTTGAGGTTCTTTCATGGCCAGCGTTAACATTCATTGTCCTCGTTGTCAGTCTGCACAGGTCTACCGCCATGGTCAGAACCCTAAAGGCCATGACAGATTTCGCTGCCGTGACTGCCACCGCGTTTTTCAGCTCACTTACACTTATGAGGCCCGTAAGCCGGGCATTAAAGAGCTGATCACTGAAATGGCCTTCAATGGCGCCGGGGTTCGCGATACCGCCAGAACACTGAAAATTGGCATTAACACCGTCATCCGGACTTTAAAAAACTCACGCCAAAGCGAATAACGTCTTCGCCCGTTGCTCATGCTGATGTGGCGCTTATCTGCGAACTTGATGAGCAATGGAGTTTCGTTGGCAGTAAAGCCCGGCAACACTGGCTCTGGTACGCGTATAACACCAAAACAGGGGGTGTACTGGCCTACACTTTTGGTCCCCGTACCGATGAAACCTGCCGGGAACTACTGGCACTGCTTACGCCATTCAACATCGGCATGATCACCAGCGACGACTGGGGCAGCTATGGCCGGGAGGTGCCGAAGGATAAGCATCTGACCGGAAAAATATTCACCCAACGGATTGAGCGCAATAACCTGACGCTGCGCACCCGCATTAAGCGCTTGGCTCGTAAAACAATCTGCTTCTCACGCTCAGTTGAGATCCACGAAAAAGTGATCGGAGCGTTTATCGAAAAACACATGTTCTACTAATTGGATGCACTACCCAGTATGTAACTGGGTTTGTCCATAAAATGCACCTTACTCAGTTGGTGTCCAACTTTTGGGGTGCAGTTCAGAAGGACGGGGTTTTACGGTGCACCGGATAAATTTAAAACTGCCTGATACTGAATGTATGAGGTTTCGTAATGCTCAATTCCCCTAGTACCGTTTTGTAGATCTCCATACTTCCACTAGTATTTATTTGCAAAGTTCCTATATTTGAGGAGTTTAATAAATTTAGCTGTCCCAAGTGATTTTTAATAGAGATAGCCTGATCATGTGCAGGATTAATAAATTTTATATCCGGTGCAACTGCTTCAAAAAAATTCTGAACAATTGGATAGTGAGTACAGCCGAGAATAATTTCATTTACTGGATGGAGGGAAATTAAATGGTTAACATGTTTTTTGATGTCATTCAAGATTGCAGGAGCATTAAGATTACCTTCCTCAATTAACATTGCAAGATTTTTGCTTGGTTCTCCAAATACATTTATTGTTGAATTCAATTTTTTTATTAGCTCTTTGTGACACCCCGTTTTAATAGTAAACTCGGTAGCGATAATACCAACATTTTTATATTGCTGGCGAATCACATCTTCTACTGCAGGTTCAATGATGGATAAGATAGGAAACGGAAAGCTCTTAGCATATCCGCTGTATTCTTCGGATTCCAAAGTTGAGGATATAGTATTACATGCGACAGCAACTAGTTTGACATTCCTTGACTGTAAAAAAGTCAGCATTTTTTTAGTCAAACTGATGATATCATCGGCAGAACGGTTGCCATAAGGTGCATTCATATTATCTCCACAATAGATAATATCTTCACCAGGAAGCAAATTAATTATTTCCTTTACCGATGTCAATCCACCTACACCTGAGTCTATTACACCAATTGGAGATTCAGCACTAAACATATTTAACCTCATCTTTTGTAGCTTATGGAAAATTTAATTACTAGTTCTTTTTTCCCAAGAAAATGGTTCGAAATCAGAGTTTGGATCTTTCCAGTCAGATTTTCGGAAGGCGTAAATTAATATTGGAATTAATAAAAATAGGGCAACTAATACTAACAAATAAAGAACATAGCTGGTTGGACTACCAGTTGGGATTTGCTCGGGCGGAATAAAACTTAATACAAAAGCCAGAAAAGACCCTAAGAATCCAAGTGTTGCCCAGAAAAATAAAGCAGGGGCTCGATATGGGCGTTTTGTATCAGGTTGAGAATGTCGTAGATAGATAGCACTAGCGAACATGAGCATATACATAACTAAATAGAGCATAACTGTTAACTGTGATAAAATCTGAAAAGCTGCTTGAACTGAAGGCATTATCACAAAAGTAACAGAAAGAACTGAGACAATTATACCTTGTACAAACATTAGATGGTGCCCCATTCCATGACGATTGGTTTTTTGGAAAAACTTAGGTAAATAACCAGCTTTCGCGATCGCTAATACACCTGTATTAGGCCCTGCAATCCAAGTAACCACCCCACCCAGTACGCCAATTGCTAGCATAAATGCCATCACAGAGCCAAGCCATGGCACTCCAGCCCATTCGAACAGCATATCGTAGGCAACCAACAAACTTTGAGTTAGACTAATTTTATCTGTAGGAATAATAAAGGCGACCCCTAAAGTACTGAGCAGGAATATTGCAATAGTACCTATAGAAGCGATGGTAATTGCAATTGGGTATTTTTTAGTTGGATTATCTAAATCGTTAACATGGACCGCATTCATTTCCATCCCTGCATAAGCAAGAAATATGCTGGCGGCAAGAACAATATTCTGGAAGTTAGCTATATTAGGGAAAAGATCACCCCAACCTAATGGGATCACCGCTGGTTTACCGCTGAACCACAGGTAGGAGAAACCAAGAATAACAAGGATAATAGCTGGAATAATTGTCCCTATAATACCGCACCACTTAGATACCTGCGAGAAAATACCAACGCCACGTAATGCAACACAAATAGCTCCCCAGTAAACAAATAGTACGAAAAATAAAATATACCATTTATTACTGGCAATTGATTCTGCCACCCCCATATCAACATCAATAAATGCAACCGAGACTGCACCAAATGTCAGTACTGTTGGAAAGTAGGGGATGACTTGTAGCCAGGTCATAAGCATTCCTACAAAACCCCAGCGAGCCCCAAATGCTTCTCCTATCCATCGAAATGCCCCCCCTTTTTGTGGATATGTTGTAGCTAGCTCAGCCGCAACAAAGGCAACAGGTACTAAAAACATAATTGCAGCAAAGGTATAGTAAAAAATGGCACCTAAGCCGTATTCTGCTTCAGAAGGTATAAATCGTAGACTTACTACAGCAGTTATATTCATGATAGCGAGTGTCCCCACTGTCATTTTCTTACTTTTGGGTGCGATATTAGCATTAGACATTTTTATACTCTCGAATATTTTTAAAATAGAAACATATAATTACGATGTAAATATAAAAACTAATATTAACTTTAACACTTATCTTAAAAACACTAACGCAATCTGCTTTACAAAAATAAGTAATACCTAAAGTCGTAACGACACCAATAGTGTTTTCATCGACATGCTTCAAAACTTCTTTAGCATTCATTATCAGGTGATGATCATCAAGTGGAATTTCACACAATTTCACATCACAGTAACGGCAGAATTTATGCCAGCATATTTGCACAGGATCGCAAATCAGGTTCGGTTGATTTACCTTGTACTTCGCGTTTTTTACACCACTGCCATTTTAACGCCAAGCGGCCGAGCATAGCAGCTTCAGATGAACCAATGGTTGAGCAACCTAAGGTGTGTCGCGAATCGGGGAAACTCCACGAATCGGAAAGCATACGCACACAGCGACCTTCAGGTTCCGCCATTTGTGGATATTCATCTTTATAAATCATGTTTTTATCAATAGCTAAATTAAGCAACTCACGGATTTCATCATCAAGCCATGTTTGACAGAAAGTAGCTAAGTTTTGTCGTGAATCCCCATCAAGGATGAGCTCATCACGTATGGCGCTGAATACATTTCGAGATTTCTTCTCATCTACACGCAAATGATATTTATGCAATATAAATGAAAGCTCAAGTGAGCTATGAATATCGACTGCTTCTCTATAACAAGAATTACCTGATTTATTTTTCATAATAAACGCCACTCAATACAATCAGATTAAACATTACAAACACAATCTGGATTTTGCAATTTTAAAACTATCAATTTTAGATATATTTTAATTAATATAAAACCATAAACATATCAAAAAATTACTTTATTATGGTCATGGTAGATGTGTTTCAATGCCAACCTGGTCTATTCCTACATATGTGAGAGCATATTTACAAAAAAATCGTTATTGTGATTTCAACGGTGATGCTGAAGTGGCACACTAAATTTGGCCACCTGAACAGAGGTGATATGCTCACCTCAGAACAACATGACGTGGTGTTATTCTGCTCAGTACTGTTCTGGCAATGAATCCAGCCAGTCCTCTGCATCTTCCTTGTAACACTCGTAGATGCAGTAATTGGTGAAACTGATGTATTTGGTTAGTAACTCTGCTTCGTTGTTCCTGTGCGCTCTTCTGGCCTGCTTACGTAGTTGTTTCGCTTCTGCCCGCTGGCCTTCGAGTATCTCCAGCCTGTCTGCAATATCTTGCTTCATGTTCAGCTCCTCGCGCGCATAGTACTTGTCCGAAAATTAATCGCCCGTCCCATCATTAATATCGATTCCTACGCTGTGTAACTGGCTATGAATGTCTCTGCGAATGAGAATTAAACGCCTGATGAACTCCATTTCCTCCGCGCTCTGGTTGCTCGGCCCCGATTTCATGTCGATGATTTTATTGATAGTTCCAAGCGAATATTCAGCCCACAGACGAAGCGTTTGGCGCTTCATGGCCTGTTTGCTCAGTGGCGAATGTTTCAGGTCTAAGACATGTTCTGCGAGGGTCTTAGCGATGCCCTGCATGATGCGTAGTGCCAACATGATGATTTTCTCCGGACTTGTGCTAATATAGTTCCCGAACATTGTTTCGAGACTGCTTATCCTGTTTGTCTTGTCCGATTTGTTCATTGGTCACATTGTTAAGTCAGCCGGGGTAATTCCCGGCTTTCTTTTATCCGATCAGTACCGAATCCCTATCGCATTGAATACGCGTTTCCGTTGCTCAGCTTCAGGATCGGTGGCCATTTCTGGTTCTGGCTCCGGCATAGACGGGGCGGCATCAAAATGCTCAATTTCACGACCGAAATACGAGTTCAGGTCAATACCTGCCGAACTATCCACTCCATCAAAATAGCGACGCTGTTCCTCGGTGAGACAGCTACCCAGACGTTCCTCAACCTGCGCCAGGCTTTGTTGAATAAATCGAACTTTTGCTGAGTTGAAGGATCAGATCACGCATCTTCCCGACAACGCAGACCGTTCCGTGGCAAAGCAAAAGTTCAAAATCACCAACTGGCCCACCTACAATAAAGCCCTCATCAACCGTGGCTCCATAACTTTCTGGCTGGATGATGAAGCTATTCAGGCCTGGTATGAGTCAGCAACACCTTCTTCACGAGGCAGACCTCAGCGCTATTCTGACCTTGCCATCACGACTGTGCTGGTCATTAAACGCGTATTCAGGCTGACCCTGCGCGCTGCGCAGGGCTTTATTGATTCCATTTTTTCTCTGATGAACGTTCCGCTACGCTGCCCGGATTACAGCTGTGTCAGCAGGCGGGCAAAGTCGGTTAA
>ERZ773149.1153-NODE-1153-length-22274-cov-30.366758_pt1 | contig 22274 bp, 9 predicted proteins | sample MGYA00511081_ERZ773149 | MGnify/ENA primary metagenome ERZ773149 (study PRJEB29015, sample SAMEA2737846) | human gut metagenome | biome: human gut; feature: human-associated habitat; material: faeces | place: China | collected 2012 ...
TCCGCGCTGCAGCGCCGCCCCGACCTGCCGCGGTTCGTGCCCCACGCCGCCAGCCTTGACCCCGCCGATGCGCGCAGCCTTTGGGTCAGCCCGCGCCTGCCCGCCGATGCCGCATGGGACGGCTGCACGCTGAGCCTGCGCGGCGATGTGCGCGATTTGGACGACAAAGCAACAAAAGCGGGTATCTACACTCGCCAGACCGCCCTGCAATGCAGCTTCTCCGCACGGCTGGACACAGCCCTGCGCCCCGGCTGGCAGGCGGGTATCACAGGCTATTACGACGAAAAATCCTATTGCAAATTCGGCCTGCGCGGCACCGAAAACGGCACGCTGGCAGAGCTGACCGTCCGCAGCCCAGAAGGAAAGACGGTCGTGCGCAGTGCGCCCGCGGCCTGCGGCACCTTGCGCATGGAGGCTGACGGCCTGACGCGGCGGTTTTACCTCGATGACACACTGTTTGCCGAGCTGCCGCGGGCAGAATTCCTCGCCGATGAGGGTCGCGGCTGCCAAAAGCGCTTCACCGGCAGCATGATGGGATTGTATGCGGTCGGCGCGGATTTTACCGCAAAATTCGGCGAAGTGTCGATAGAAAATAGCACATCTGATTGAACACTGTGAGAGGAGGCTCCCTATGGAGCTTTGGTACACCCAACCTGCCGCGGATTGGAATGCGGCGCTGCCCGCGGGCAACGGACGTCTTGGCTGTATGCAGTTCGGCGGTGTCGCGCGCGAGCGGTTCCAACTGAATGAGGACAGCTTGTGGAGCGGCGGCCCTATGCACCGCCTGAACCCCGACGCCTCGGCCACGCTGCCCAAAGTCCAAGAACTGCTCCGCCAAGGCCGCCTGCCCGATGCCGAACGGCTCGCGCTGGATGGGCTGGCCTCGACCCCGTGCGGCATGCGTGCATACCAGCCTTTGGGCGATTTGACTTTGGATTTTGACGGCCTGCCTGCCGAAGCCGACGACTACTGCCGCGGCCTTGACTTGGACGCGGGCACGCTCTACGTCCGCTTCACCGTGGGCGGCGCGCACTACGCGCGGGAGGCGTTCGCCTCCTACCCGGACGGCGTGTTCGTCCTGCGGCTGGCGACCGACGCGCCGCAGGGGCTTTCCCTGCGCTGCCGCTTGGACCGCAAGCGCCGCGAAGAGACAGGGCACTTGGACAATGCCACGACCTATTTCACGGGCGACTCCGACGGCATCGGCTTCACCGCCGCGGTCCGCTTGGCTGAGCATGACGGCGGCACGGCGCAGGCCGTCGGCGATACGCTGCTGTTGCGCGGCGCAAAGTCGGCCACCTTCCTGCTGGCTGCCGCCACGACCTACCGCGCGGTCGAACCCCTGCAGGCCGTCACCGCCTGCCTTGACGCCGCGGCCAAACAGGGATATATTGTTCTTAAAAGGCGATATGCCGAAGATATTTGCAATAATTTTGATACCTGCCGCCTCACCTTTGCCACAGACCCTGCCTTGGAATCCTTGCCCACCGACGAACGCCTGAGGCGCGCCGCCGCACAGCCCGACCCGGGGCTGGACGCGCTGTACTTCCAATACGGACGGTGGCTGCTGTTTGCGGCCAGCCGCCCGGGCAGCCTGCCCGCCAACTTGCAGGGCGTCTGGAACGATTCGTTCTTTCCGTCGTGGGACTCCAAGTATACGATCAACATCAACACCGAGATGAACTACTGGCCCGCCAACATCTGTGGTTTGGCGCAAAGCGAGGAACCGCTGTTTGACCTGCTGGCCCGCATGGTGCCCAACGGCCAACGCACTGCGCGGGAGCTGTATCACTGCCGCGGCTTCGTCGCCCACCATAACACCGATTTGTGGGGTGACACCGACCCGCAGGACCGCTACATTCCCGCGTCCTTCTGGCCGATGGGTGCAGCGTGGCTCTGCACCCACATCTGGCGGCATTATCTCTACAGCGGTGATACGAAGTTTTTGCGTGCACAGTTCCCGACGCTCGAGCAGGCGGTGCTCTTCTTCACCGACTTTTTGGAGCAGGACGCCGATGGTTATTATGTGACGAACCCCTCAGTCTCACCTGAAAATACCTACATCCTGCCGGACGGCGTGCGCGGGCATCTCTGCATCGGTCCCACGATGGACCGCCAGATTTTGCGCGAGCTGTTCGCGGGCTACCTTGCCGCCGCGGCCAAGCTTTCCGTCACGAATGAGACGACCTGCGCCGCGGCTGCCATCCTGCCCAGACTGCGCCCGACGCAGATCGGCAGCGACGGACGCTTACTCGAATGGGGCGGCGAGTACGGCGAGGCCGAACCCGGCCACCGCCATATCAGCCACTTGTATGGTCTGGCTCCGGGCAATGAGATCAGCACTCTTGCTACGCCGGAACTTGCCGCCGCAGCGCGCAAAACACTGGAATACCGCCTTGCCCACGGCGGTGGCTACACAGGTTGGAGCCGCGCGTGGATCACGCTGTTTTGGGCGCGGCTGGGGGAGGGGAGCAAGGTCGAAGAAAACCTGCGCGCCCTCTACGCCAACTCCACCTTCCCGAATCTGATGGACAACCACCCGAGCAAGCGCGGCCCTGTGTTCCAAATCGACGGCAACTATGGCACGACCGCCGCTATGGCGGAATGCCTTGCCCAAGTCAGCTATGACGGCGTCAACCCACAGGCCGTGTCCCTGCTGCCTGCACTGCCGCCAAGATGGCAAAGCGGCGCGGTGCAGGGCCTCTGCCTGCCGGGCGGCGCATGCCTTGACCTCGTATGGGAAAACGGCACTTTGCAGACCGCGGCCTTGCACGCCGCGGCTCCGTGGAAAATGCGCCTGCACTGCGCGGGCGCGGAGGCTGAAATCGAGCTTTCGGCAAGGCAGAGCGTAACCCTGAACGCCGCCCTGCAGCCCATACATTAAAAAACGGAGGGAAAAATGAACGACCATACGGCAGAAGTCCGCAGCTCCCGCAACCTGCGCCGCGGGGCCCACCAGCTTTTAGAGCTGTACCGCGGCCATTGGGGCCAGCTGTTTTGGGCGGCGTTCTGGTTTACTGTCAAACATTCTCCGGCGTGGGTCACGCCGATCGTCATTGCCAACATCATTAACATTGTCACCGATCCGGAGCATCATAATCTGACGCAGTTCTGGCTCAACCTCATCGTCGGCAGCGTATTTATTGCGCAGAACGTCCTGACGGCGTGGCTGCACACCCGCGCCAGCTCGGGCCTGACCCGTGGGGTGGAAATGGAACTGCGCGGCGCAATGGTGCATAAATTGCAGCGCCTGTCCATCCAGTACCACACGCAGGCCCAGACCGGGCGGCTGCTGTCCAAAATCATGCGCGATGTCGAAAATGTCGAGCAGATGATGCAGTCCTGTTTCAGCTCCATCGTGCCGCTCGTCACCAGCGTGACCGTGGCGGTCATCGTCACGGCGCTGAACGACCCGCGCGTGCTGTGGCTCTATCTGTTCGCGGTACCCGTGGCGGGCATCACGGTGGGAGTGTTCCGCCAGCCTATCCGCAAATCGAACCGCTGTTTCCGCCGCGAGATGGAGCGCACGCAGGCCGCCGTCAGTGAGATGCTCGAGATGGTCCCCGTCACCCGCGCCTACGGCTTGTCCGAAGAGGAGGCCGACCGCATGGATGCCCTGCTGGGAGGCGTGCGCGACTCGGGATTTCGGCTCGACACGACGAACTCGCTGTTCGGCGCGACAAGCTGGGTCGTGTTCCAGCTGTTTCAGATGATTTGCTTGGGCTTCACGGGTCTGCTGGCGTGGAACAAGGTCATCACGGCGGGCGAGGTCGTGCTGTACCAGAATTATTTCGGACAGATCGTCACGGCCGTGTCGGGCGTCGTCAACCTGTTCCCGGCGCTGGCCCGCGGCATGGAGTCGCTGAACAGCATCAACGAGATCATGGCCTCCGGCGACGAGGAGCAGAGCGGCACGACGCCCGCCCCTGTGCCGCTGCGCGGCGCGGTGCGGTTTGAACACGTGGCCTACCGCTACCCCGACGCCGAGTGCTCCGTGCTGACGGATTTTGACTTGGCCGTCCCCGCGGGCAGCAGCGTGGCCTTTGTCGGCCCCAGCGGCGCGGGAAAATCGACGCTGCTGAGCCTCCTCATGGGCTTCTGCCGCCCCGGTGCAGGTCGTATTTTGGTGGATGACATCGACCTGCGCGACATGGATTTGAAGAGCTACCGCAGCCAGATTGCCGTTGTACCGCAGAATACGATTTTGTTTTCGGGCACATTGCGGGATAACATTGCCTACGCCGCACCCGACGCCACGGACGAAGAGATTCTCGCGGTCATTGATGAAATCGGCCTGCGAGATATGGTTGACCGCCTGCCGAAGGGCATTTACACGAACTTAGCCGAGCACGGCGGCAACTTCTCGGGCGGGCAGCGCCAGCGCATTGCGATTGCGCGGGCCCTCATCCGCCGCCCGCGGCTCATCATCTTTGACGAGGCCACCAGCGCCCTCGACTCCGAGACGGAGCGCCTTGTCGCCGACGCCACCGCCCGCCTGATGGGCCGTTGCACGACCTTCCTTGTTGCGCACCGTCTCTCCACTATCCAAACCGCCGACCTCATCGCCGTGGTCGAACACGGCCGTATCACCGAACAAGGTGGCTACGAAGAACTTATGACAAAGAAAGGCCGGTTCTACGACCTGAAGATATTGCAGAAATAGTGTGCCCGCTATATTATAAAAGCAGCATTACCAGCAGGTATTGATTTAATAAGTTGTTTGTTGTAACACGACTTTGGTTTAGACCATCAACAAGCTCGAAAGCAACGATGAGAACGGTCTAAACGGTTTCGGCCGCGACATTGCGTACTGTGTCGATCATATCATCGGCAACAACGGCATGGAAAATGGTATGAAGCCAGAGGAGACTGTACAGAAGTATGTGACCTTGGAGGAATATTCTGACAGCTATAAATAAGAGTGACAGGCTTTCCCTGTACGAACGTCGCAGACAGCTGATTGCGGTTTTATATGAACGGCAGAACGATACCATTGGTAATCTTGCTTTTGAATTTTCTGTGAGCTCACATACCATCCGAAATGATATTCGGGTGCTTGAATTAGAATATCCAATCTATACAAGGATGGGAGCGGGTGGTGGTGTGTTCATTCTGGATTCGAGCCGCTTGCAGCAGCGATGGCTGACGGTACGCCAGCGGGAACTGCTGATGGATGTGTGCAGCGTTTTGGATGATGAACAAGCCCTGCTTATGAGATCCATCATTGGCGGGTTATCGCCTTGAATTATGAATGGCGTGTAAACAATTAGCACTTGCCATTGACAGACTGCTAATTGTTGGCGTATATTAAACTTACGGATTTATTCTGTACCAGCACCTTTACAACTGAATACACAGCATAACAGGTACTTTACTTTCCCGGTGGGGCGCACAGCAAGGTCAAGGCAGACCCTAACCCACGGCTGGGAGAGGACATAATGATACTCCAGATGCCCCACAGCTTCAGATGGGGTGACCGCGCTTGGGTTGTAAGAAGTAAGACCCTTGCAAAGTCAGTGAACGGTCGTTGCCAGCGGCTTGCCTGTTATGTTCCCAAGTCTGGGGGCGAGCGGCAAATTAGACATTTTTCTTCAGCATTTATTTTGATGTATACGGTTTCTTTTATTATTTACATAACCGTGTGATTAACGCTATTATGCGTATTATTTGATTTTTATTGAATTCACATCAAAATTTGCAGGAAAAGTGTACCCTTACGCCCGGATAGAGCAGAGAAAATATAGAAAGAGCCCGGAGGACCTTACCAAATCGGTAAGGTTCTCCGGGCTCTTTTTTCTCCCCCGGAAAGTGTATTCAAGAGGGTTACACAGAGTAATGATACAGCACGGAAAGGTAGTGAACTTATGATTAGACCAATTCTGAGAGATTGTGCGAAATACGTACGAGGACCGCCGAAGTGAATCAGAACTGATTCACTCTGGGGTGGTAAAATCGAAAAAGTGAATCAAATCTGATTCACTCCCACATTTCGCCCAAACGCGCCCTGTGTGGGGCAGGTGCCACACGCAGCACACGGATACGAAACAGCCAACGAACCCGCCGTTTGGCGCGTTTGTGGGGCTGTGGGGCGGCGTGAGCCGTACAACTTAACACTAGAGAATAAAACTTACTACACACAAAATTACGATAATATGAGATAATAGATGTATATCAAACAAGAAGGGATGATGCAAATGACTTTTACGAAACTTCCGAAATCTATTACCGCAGAAGAACTCCTCTCAACGCCGCTGCCGCCCGTAAAGTGGATTATCCCCGGTCTACTCCCAGCCGGATTGGCGCTGTTTGCCGGTCCCAGCAAGGCGGGAAAGAGTTGGCTGACCTTGTGGCTGTGTTTGCAGATCGCGCAGGGTAATCCTGTCTGGAATCGAGAAATAGAGCCGCGTACCGTGATTTATTTCTCGTTAGAAGATACATTCAATCGTTTGCAAAACCGTATTTTCCAGCTGATTGACGGCGGAGATGCCCCAGAGCGACTGATTCTTCAAACCGAATGTCCGAGCATCGGGCAGGGTTTAGAGGAACAGGTAGAATCTTTGATTCATACATACCGCGATGTTGGCTTGGTTGTCATCGATACGCTTCAAAAAGTGCGTGTAAGCGATGGAAACGGCGGAATGTATGCAAATGACTATAAGGAGGCCGGTGCATTGAAAAAGCTTGCTGATAAGTATGGCATCTGCATTTTGCTGATGGAAAGCCTCGAAAGTTATATCCAATGGAAAATCCTGTACTTGAGGATGCATAGTGTCCCCACATATTTGCAGATGTAATCGTATCAGAGAAACAGGCGAATTTTAATGTGTTTTGCGTTAAAACCGAAATTTTCGGAGAGTATGCTTTAATAGCATTTCGAGAAAATGCTTCAAAGTGTCGTAAATAAGATTCCATATCTCCTACAGTAATATGCGCAATGGCTTCTCTCATCTGACAAAGAACTTCACGCGGGAAAAAGTATTGTACTATCTGCGGAAGTTCTTCCCAGGAAACCTTTCCCGAAGCGAACCGTGAAAATTCGTTTATAGCCTGTAAAACGTGCGCGGTGATTTTTGCTTTATCAAAATACAGCAACGCATCATAATCATCATTCATGACATTTCCCTTGGAAAGCCAGATTTTATCATCCCAAAGGGCTTGAAGAGAAAGTTCATTACAGGAACGATAGCGAAATAGCATTGGCGGAATCATCGATTGAATGCCGTCCAATAGGGGTTTATACAGACGATTATATTCCTCGATCGAAAGGCTGCCTTGAAGCGCGGTATCATTCATCAGCTTCGCGTATTCTCTGAGAGTCATCACATTCACTCCCCTTTTATAGATTGCGTTACAAATTAACGAATCCTGCAGTGCTTATTATGCGCCAAATTGTATCTGGGCAGTTTTGTGAAGTGGATAGGCATTGGCTGGTATTTCATTACTGTATGTTCCAAAATGCAATCACTGTACTCATGTTTTCAGCCGATATTTACGCGCACGTCCGGCGCCTTCTGCAACAACAGCCTCTTGTTCAATCAATTCTGCCAAATACATTTTCGTGCGGGAAACCTGAAGTCCGACCGCCTCGGCAATTTCTTTGCTTGCCGCTTTAGGAGTGTCTGTCAGGTACTGTAAAATGTCCGCTTTGCGACGTTCAGCAATGCCGCCTTCTTTATCGCCATTTTTTGCCGCCACTTTTTTGCCGCCACTTTTTACCGCCATTTTTGCGGCGGAAAGCGGTAGTGTCAGCGTTGTCCGATCTGGATTAAATGCTTCAACAATCTCTGGCACCTGCCACCCCTGCTTTTGCCAAACGGAGCGAATACTTGGCAATCCACTTCCTGCACGCTCGCCAACATTTATCAGATTGAACATTTTGATCAGCGATTCGTTGCGTGGATCCGATACACCGCCCACAAGAGCCTCCTGCACATTGATACGGAAAGCACCCGGATTTGCAATACGAATTTTATCCGGCCATTTTTGAATCACCAGACCGCGTCGGTCATAGTAGTCGGCATGAATCAAGGCGTTCGCTAAAGCCTCGCGCAAAGCCTTATGCAGAGGAGTATCGTCAATGCGATCTGTACCCTCCAGCTTAAAAGGTACTTTAATATCCTGCGCGATTCGGTTGTATACACGGAAGTAGAAATCGCAAATATTACCACTCCAATCGCCGGAACTGGAGACTATACGATCTGTCCACCGTTCATCTTCTGTAGCCGAACGGTCATGCTCTTGATAATCCAGAAAATAATGTGGGAACTCGCGTACAATTTCGTATTCATGGCCGAACATAAGCAATCCGGCAGCAGTGGGGCGCAGCTTGCCATCTGCGTCTCGTGCCATAGCACCGATGCGGTGCAGAAAATCCTCCACAGCTAATTCTGACCATACATGACCGGGGCGGAGATTATCCATGCGCTGGCGATAGCGGCGGATGGTGTCCCTGTCAAGGCAGTCTATTGTCATAGTATCCATGACGCGGGCGTCCTGCGAAATATCCGCCTGATCCCGCATCATGGCGCGCACTTCATCCTTGGTGCAGCGGTAATCACCCTCGCCATTCCGGCGATATGTTCCCGTAAAAGGATCGACACCAGTATAGACGGGTTTGTCGTGGCGGTCGGCGCGGGGTACTTCGATGACAACAATCTGGTTGTCACCGCTTTCTACGATTTGTACATTGCGGTCAGAAAGGATATTTACATTGACGATGGAGTGATTATTGACGCTGTTCCAGAAATCAGAAACAAGTTTTTCGGGGGCGGGGAGCGGCACACTGGAAAAGCTCTTGTCTGCATTTTCTACAACGCCAAGCAGAATATAACCGCCGAAAGTATTGGCAAAAGCCGAGTATGTCTCCCAGATGCTATGGGGCAGACCGCCTTGCGCTTTTTTGGCTTCTATGCGGTTGTTCTCCTTATATTTGCTTAATTGTGTGAGATTCAGCATATGTAGTGCGCTCCCCCTAGTGTAATGTAATCATATTATACAATAAAGCGTATTAAAGTCAAATATAAAGTATATAGAAAAGTGGCGATTAACTTTGTATGACGGGAATCTCAAACCTGCGGGGTCCCTGAACATTTCCAGATAAACCATGCTCTTTCAGATATAACAATGGGTATGTTTCAGGTGAAAAGCTGCAAATTAGCTGAAGCTCCATATATTTTCCATAATGTTGGTATCTTTCTCCGCTGATAACAAACTTACTGTCGTCAATTGTAGAAAAAGGCTTATTAACTGCAACCACCCTGCACTTGAATAATACCGCCTGAATTGGCGCTCCAACATATATAAATATCGTATCTCCAATCTCCACATTTTTCATGGACTGTTTCCAATCAATGACGGCAAAATTTTGAAAGGCTGCGCAAACGTCATACAGCTTTGGATTACAGGGAATAAGCCAGCTATTCATGCATTGTCTCCAATCTGATTAAGAATCTTAATTTTGTTTGCAGGTGTACCTATTAAGCAAACTTTTGTTGCAATCCGATCTGATACAGAATGATTCTGTCTAGACAACACATTATTTCTTATAAATACACCTCGAAAAACATAGCCCGCCTTCTGCGAATCTTTTGCAAAAATCAAGTCATAACCATCATAATGTTCCGTATTCGAATTTTCTGAACCCTTCAGATCGTCAAAAACGAGCCTATTCCAATCCGGTGAAAGCACATTAACACACCCAAATGCCGCAGCATGAGGTTTTCCATTCTCATAATGTGCAAGCTTAGGAAACCACAGACGAAAGCTACCATTGCCCATTGCATTAGGCCAGCAGGCTTTCATCCACCCTGCGTAGTTAGTTCCGATTACGGCGTTTATGGCATCTTTTATTGTGTTAAATTCGATTGGCTGATTTGCATCAAGTATGATCTCTCGTTCAGGCTGATTACCTACCATCATAAGAAAATCCTCCCAACAAAATTGACATTGTGACATCATTCGATTAAGTCTACGTCGCAAGACAGCAAAACTTTCAACATCGAGATGGGATCTCTACGCAGAGGTGCCTTAGGGTTTAGACTTCTAACCATCAAGGCACAGTCTTCCTTCGTTGCATTGGAGATAATTTCCAAATTTCTCCGCGCACGAGATGCACCCACATAGAAATACATAGCTCCTTTGTCAAAAGTGCTGCTGTCAACGTCAATCAAAATAATGGCATCTGCTTCGAGTCCTTTGAACTTTGAGCAATTGGAGAACAGGCACTCCTTTCCCTTATGGGTATAATGTCTGCTGTAATCGCCGACACTTTCACATTCCGTATAAGGTGACAGAATACTATTATTAAGTGTGTTTTTCACGCTGAGAATAGTTATGCTTTCACAGGTGTCTTTCAAACTGTCAATGGCTTTATTGATGTACTCGATTTGTTCGTCACTGTTTGCTATTGCATACATATGAGGCTTAATGCCACTCTTGGGACCCTGTTTTGCCGTAATATTACGGTCGTTCTTGGGCAACGGTTTGATTGAAGTAGTTGCAATTTCGTATGTGTTGCGGCAATTTCGATGCAGCGTCAGCTTGCATTCTGAGTCGGAGATGCAGGCGGGAAGTTGTGCATCAGCGCCAGCGCCCTGAACAATTTGATTGCGGTCACAAAATAGATAAAACGTCCCCCCGTTGCCCAATGCCACCAGTTCCAATATATCAATAATTTGGCAGCCATAACTTGAATCTTCGTTTGCTGAATCATCAACACCAAGCAAGCCAAAGTCTTGCCCTTCATCAACGATGACGTGTTTGTAGCCAAAGACTTCCTTTTTATCATAGCAATCGGACAACCATTGCTCTAGATCTTCCAAACCGTTCATATCCCCGGCAACTTTATAGGCCAACGCACTAATTGTCATGAAATCAACGTTTTCAAAATCTTTTTTCAGCAGCCCGCTTTTGTATTGCTGGTTCAAATGATCTCTGAGCATACGGTTAAAGCACAGAAATAAGACCGAATCTCCCTGCACACTATGTCGGCGTGCCTTTTCAACAGCAACCATGGTTTTACCTGTGCCTGCGGCACCATTTATAACAGCAGTTGGTTGCTCATCGAGAAAATCCAGAATCTTGTATTGCTCTTTCAACAGCATATTGAACTGCATTTCTACAAGTCCACGTTCCACTGATGGCATTTTAATGAGATGAAACTTGGGGCAAATCACATTGTTTACCAGAAGATTCAAGTCTGCATCCGTCATGCGATTTTCAATATAGCTATTGCCAATTGAAATCTCGATTGCCATAATTCGTTCTATGGCTGGTCTCGGATCAACCAAATCGTCGTAGCACAACGTGATTTTTTTATTGGCGTCGCTCCCGAACGGTATACGATTGACACGATCCTGTGCCATATCCGGAAACCACACAGCGCTAACAAATTTAATGTGATTTACCATACTGGCTACAGCCGGGTTGGTGTGATCTTTGACAAGTCTACGCAAAGTCGCACTGGCTGTCCGTGCTTGCCGGTAAGGTCCACCGTGCGGCATCAGCAAACCACTTGTGTAATGCCATTGACCATCATCATAGTAAATTCCATCTCCAGCTTTTACTTCAATGGTAAGCGCACCAAGCTGTTTATTTACCACCAAGAAGTCCGTTTCCTTAGCAAGCAATTCGTTCGTGTCGGTAACGGCAACCGTTTCAACAGAATGGAATACATAGTAGCTATCCGGTAGCTTTTTCAGCGCCTCAAAAACAATGCCCTCGTGGCTCCGTGCATCGAATTCTTTGGGCTCAGCAGGTATCATGTGTGCCATAAGTTCATCACCTTATTGTTGTGTTGCGGATAATTTCTGCAAATTTCTCCGGCGTAAGTGTGTCATCGCCTATTTTGTAGGCTTTCCAATCGCAGTTTGGCCAGTTATCATACTCATCGGTATTATCAGAGGTATACAATGCCAATTTCAAATTGGGCCAAGCCATATCCGGCCATAACTCATCATTACTACGTTCCACTGTGATATGTGCGGATTGCACCGGGAATGGTAGAAAATCTCTTTCAGCAATTTTTTGAAGCGCGCTTACCCATTCCGCATCGCTGTCGGTTAATGGGAGGTTTTCGATAATCTCGTTCCATGATGTTGAATCCTCATCATATTCACAGTCTGTATGTAGCACGGTATCTAAGGAAGAATTGCGCTCGCATTCGGCTGTTGTAGCTTCTTCTTGCTGTTGTTCCTCAATGGGTTTCATCACGCCAAGCCACGGCTTGATGAAGTTGGCAGCGATGTGCCGATCCAACTGATCATGGATTTTCTGGTTGTAATAATTGCGCAGACACTTATAGCACGAAGTATCGCAGTCACAGCCTTGTACAAGATCGTAAGCCGCGTGCAACACATTTTGGAATGCAGCGCCATCTTTTGTCACGATTCTGCGTACATGCCCGGCACCACCGGCCACAGCATCATACAAAATGATGGAATAAATCAACCTATTATTCCAGTTTACCTTATGCAGAGTACCTTTTATGTCGGTTCGCTCAATGCCAAGGGCGGTTGACATTCCTTCCAGCAATGCGTAAAGCACAGACAGCATCGTGTTCGTGTCGCTTGCGGCAGGTGTCTGAAAAACAATCTTTGCAACATCGGTCTTGAAATCATGGGAAAGAATATACTTTTTAGAAATAGCTTCTTCATTTTTGCAGTAATATCCATACGGATTTTTATGCTTTTTAGGGAACGGATCATCCGTAGCATATCCGCAAACAGGGCACACAGCGTATTCCGGGCTGCGAACTACCACCACAAGAGAATCGTTGGAAGTAGATTCAATTTCGATGTTGTTCTCATTGACAGAGAAACTCAGGGTATCAATCACATTACGTGTAGGATCACCGATGTAATAGTCATCGGATTTGTACTCACGTTCTGGACGATGCATTGGAACATCTTTACCCTCTCCATTCTCGGCAATAAAACCGCGTCTAGGCTCCAATGTCGTCTGCCAAAATCTCTTTTTAATGGGAAAATGGCAAGAAACGCATTCACGACCTTCGCTGGGAATATCCTGCTTTGTGAAGTTTGGCTCAGCACATTCTTTGTTGGGACACTTACAAAAATGTCCTATCTCCCATCCATTCGAAGATGCTTTAGACGGCATTTTGCGGATATAGCGGCTTGTATACATTTTGCCATCTGCTATTACCTGTGAACCGGGCGCATATTCAGCAATTGCCATTTGGAGATCACGTGCCAGCTGCAATGCCTTGTTGCTGCCAACAGCCGAGACATCTGGTAGCAGTTCAACGGTATCCACAGGAAATCCATATTTGGGGAGAACATTGTTGCGCACAAGGAAATCTATCAAGCTCTTTTTGCCCTCTCCGTCTTCCCTTGCACAGCGGAACTTTTGCAGCTTCCTTTCATAGTCTCCTGCGTTTTTGTAATCCTTTACACGGGCATACGCTTTCATTTGTTTTTCATAGTAGTCAATCGTGTCCCGATATTCTTTTACTGCAATTTCCAAACAGCCATCATCGCCAATCAGAGAGTCAATCCATGAATAATCATCAATGCCGAGTTCTTTATGTACATCGGCAGGAATCGACTTTTCCAGTAGATTTTTCAAGTGCTGTGGTTTTTGCCGGAGATAATCTTTCAGCAGGTCATAGCCGCCTTCGTTCAAAAGTACCGTCTGATTATCCCCATCATATACTTTAGGGTAAGCGGTCAAGAACGAGCTCAGTGCAACTGCATAAATATGTCGGTTAATAACCTTGCGGTTCTTGATCTCAAAGACCGGTGCCTGTATCAAACCGCTGATCATCTTTTGCGGATTGTTATAGAACGTAAAATCGTGAGAACTTAGCTTTGCATAGGTCATTACAAACGCCGCAGAGTGCAATGCACGGCCGGCACGACCGGCACGCTGTACATAATTCGCGGGGCTCGGCGGAACGTTACGCATATATACAGTTTCCAATGAGCCTACGTCAACACCCATTTCAAAGGTGGTCGAACAGCTAAGCGCGTTGATCTTGCCGTTTACAAATCCCTGTTGGTAAATCGTCTGTTGATCTTTCGCCAACTGTGCCGTATGCTCTTTGATGAACAAGGGCGACATCCGAGTGTCCCTGTACAAATTAGCATAATGGTTGTTCTGCAAGTCGATAGTGGGATCATATTTTTCCAACGAACCGTCACACTTCACGGAAGAACAAAATTCCTTGCAATAATATGGCGTAACTTTCCCACATTTTTTGCAACGATAAAAATGTAGTTTGCTATCTCCGCTAAGGCGAATACTGAAATCTTTTGTAGAAATCGTAGTTTCTTCGTTTCGCTGCTTTGCGAATACATTATCCCAGTAACTCAAAAGAATCTCATTTGAATAATCCTCATCGCGTCCGGAAACACGGCATACACGGGCAAGACGAGCATTAGGATAATAGTTCCCGTTAGAACGCTTTCTAGCAGCCCAACCCATTACCCAACTGCGTTGGGAATCTTCCGCTGTTTTGATTGCCTTCATATAGCGCTGCTTTGCGGCAAAGAAAATATACTCCCGATCTGCATCCGTCAACTTAAAATCAGGAAGAATTGCTCCAGCATAGACCGCATCCATTACGAGCAGATTTAAGAAGTCTTTGCTTTCGGCGTCAGATATTCCGAATTCGTCTGCAATGTCACTGCAAACTTCAGTATTTGGATCATACTCAAATGAGAGCAAGCCCATACTCGCCAAACTTGTGGAGCGGCGTGCATTATACATCTCATTCAGCACGGCGATCCAAGCGTTACGCTTACAGGCGAGATCAATGTCCTGATTTTCAGGCTGATCCCATTCAGCAAAAGTTTTGTTGGCATTAAAATAGCGACTCAGTCGTTCCACAAAACTGCTGACGCTCAGGAAAGTCTTTCCTTCTTTTTTGCATTCCTCAATAACGTGCCAAATACCGCGGCGGCGCAGAAATTCCTGATAAGACTTTTCCATGTAGCAGGCAAAAAACGCAGCCTCGCTTCGACTATCGGAAAAACACAGGAATTGCCGATGCTTTGTTGTTGTAGTAGTAGTCCGTGTATTGCGGGCCGCGAACAGCCCTCTACCGGAAGTTCGATTTTCTTTCGGTATCGGCGTTTCTTCTGTCTCAGGGAGAATATCAAATAGTTTTGTTCCAAGAACGGATGTTGCAGCTTCTGCGCCCAAATAGAATCTGCGCAGGTGTCCAAATCCACAAGCACTGCACTTGATTTGCTTTGTGTTTTTGACGGTCACCTTGGATAGCTTTATGTAATTAGATGCCGCGTGATCACAAGGCGCTTCCAGTTTGGCATCAGCCTCACCGCTGATGGCTCCGCAAATGGGGCAAATCACATAATCATTTTCTGCACAGCCGGTTTCATCATCAATCGTGACAGCTTTCTCGTCATCGTCTTCATCAAAGATATGGGCTTCGCCTTGTTCTTTGACAAGGTAATACTCTGCCTTGTCATCCCACTGCTTTACATTTTCCAAATGGTCACCAATCGTTTTTCCGACGATGGCAGTACGTCCGCAGTCAGTGCAAATAGCGCACTCAAACACAGCCTGTTGCTGAGAACCATTTCCCGTGAATAATTTTCTCTGCAAGAACAACTGTTTGGGGGTATTTAGGGTAATATAAGCCCCCTCAAGTGCGCGCACAAAGAAGTGATACCGTGCTTTTATCAGCGAAACTTTACATTTTTCTGCGCGGGTACATACGTTGATAAACGCCACAAGTTCCTCTTTGCTGAGCGTAAACTGTCGGTCTGCCAGCTTTTGGAGCAGTTCATTGACAGACAGCGGACCGCTTTGAGAACAAATTCCTCTGACTGCTCCGAACAAAGGACTATGCAATAAAAGTTCGAATAGGCGTTCATCCTCATCAGCAGCATCCATGGTGAATCCATAATCTGCAAGAATCTCACTCGGTACGCGTTTGTTTTCCGCAATTTCCGTAAAAAGTTGATTGGGAATTTTCCAAGTGTCTTTTAAGGCTGGCTGTTTTTCTTTGGAACGGATAATATTCTCCCGCAGGAATGGCGCACCGCACAAACGGCTGGCAAAAGCAATAATATCGTCATCCGCATCATATCCACCAAGAGTGGCGCTCGTCAAAATATACTGTACACTGCCCGGCGTACTGATGCGGGCGCGCAGCCTGCGCATCAGTAGGGAGGTTTCCATTCCTGTTGCACCTTTATAGATATGGGCTTCATCCAATACAATATAGCGAAGCTGAGCCCCAGAAAAGACTTTGTCATCTTTGGGGCGCAGCATCATATATTCAAGCATCGAATAGTTGGTGATCAGTATGTGCGGAGGATTTGTTTGCATCTCATCGCGGCAAATAACTTCGTTGGGTAGAGGATGTGCATTCCTGCCGTTGACACGCTGATACTCCGCCAACGCACGGTCTTTGGTTTGCTCAGTATTGCCATTATAAAGTCCAAAACGAATTGTAGGGTGATCCTTCAGCAATTTTTGCAGACGCTTAATCTGGTCATTAGCCAATGCGTTCATCGGGTAGATAATAATGGCACGCACAGCATCGTTCAATGTTCCGGCTTCTTCTTCCTTCAGGAGAGAGTCTATAACGGGAATCAGAAAACACTCGGTTTTACCGGAGCCTGTACCGGTCGTAACAACAAGATTTTTTCGTGCGTTGGCCTTTTCCAATGCAGCGATCTGATGGAGATATAACCCACGCTGAATTTTCAGTTCCTTGTCCTTTTCGGCGCAGTTTTCAAGTGTGTCGAATAATGGACTGACCTTATGCTCAGCAATCAATTCTGCAATCGATTCGCCGCTTTCATACGATCCGCTGACTTCAAGATATGGTCCTTTGGCAACTGCGCCAGACTCCTGAATAGATTTCTTCAATTCATCGGCATAGTCCGGATCAGCAAAGTCAAATGTTGTGGTAATATAATCTGTAAATGCGTCTTTTATTTCCTGTGAAGCGGTAATAGGATTAAACATTTTTACAACCTCATTTATTCTTTACCATTTCATATTCAAATTTATCGGGAATTTGAAGGGCTTCCTTCTCGGCACGACTCAATGTGCGTTCGGCTTTATTTAGTATAGATCCATGACCGGCATCGATATATACAGCATCCCCGGTCACAGAATACATGGCAAGGAAATGCTCACTGATCAGCCAAATATCAATCGGATTTATTAACTCAAATTCTGTTTTGGACGAATCATTGCAGAAAAAGAACCATGACGCTTGTTTTGTATTCCAAAACTGAAGAGTTCCCTGATAATGTGGACACTTTCCGTCTTCTTCGGCAGGAGCATCGGATACATCAATATACTTCAAATCCACAATTCGGGTCATTGAATCTCGCAAACCAAGAACATTATAAACACCTTTTTCCCAATCCCAGCAGGAGGCAGACTTCAACTTCAAAATGGCATTTCGGTAGTTGAAATCGTATGGATTGCCAACAACCAGTTTGCCTGAATAAATTTCAGATTCCTCTTTTTTGAACACGGACTTTTTAATCGTTGTGACGGAAAAGCTATAAGCACCATCTGCTAAGCTAAGATTCTTTTCCAGCTGTTCATCTTTTCCATAGACGAAGTAGTTGTAGGGCTCTTTCTCCACATCATAGAGATATACATGAAAGTCTTGTCCCTTGTTTCCAATAAAGTTATCCTCAATTTCCCAGTAAAGCGCTCCATTTTCATAGATAAGCGGACACCTATTGAACGATGGCTTAAAGTGAACCGTCAACAAATTGTAAAAGACTGGTTTATTCATTCCTCTTTCTAAGCGCACAAAAAGATTTGCATTGCTGTCGGTTCCTTTATGCATCTGGAGAAAATTTCCGATTTCATATAAGTGATTGCTCTTAGAGCAGACGAGTTCATCATTGCCCATGAAGAACTTCGCAACCCAGCCTTTGGGACAATCGATACTGATAAAAGAATCAGCTTTCAAGTCATCAACCCAAAGGTCTTTGTTTTCCAATGTGAAAAGGTTTCTATGCTGGTCACTTTGCAATAAAGTGGCGTGAACCACTGGCAAGGATAATTGCAGTGTTGCCATGGCGGTAAATCCCGGTATTTGAATGGTATTATTTCCCGGTTCTGAGTAGATTGTGAATTCACGGTGCCCATAATGAGCATCAAAGGTCTGTACTGTTACGGTTTTTCCTTCATCAAAGAATATCGGATAATTTAGTGAGTAGGTGAACTCTGGAATCACAAAATAATCATATACACACGCATTCTTGCCGCTGGCTAAGTCAAAAATTCTAATGCTATGCGAACCCGATTCGCCTATGATTGGCAGATAAAAATCTTTTTCCTGTAAATAGGCTGCAAGAGGGAATGTCTTGCCATCCAGTTGAATTTGATATTTTTCAATTTTTTCTTCTTCCGGAAGTTCAACGTCTACCGCTTCAATTCTGCTATGAACGGTGTACATAGCATTCTCGGAAAGCGCAAATGCAGAAGAAATTCGTTCGGGACGAACTTTAACTCGTACGCGACTTTTGGTGCTCGAATCCGCATAAAGTTCGATGCCGTTTACGGTTAGGCAGTGCAGAGCATTAACATCCAATGCGAATTTTTGTGCAAAATCGCATTCGACTGTATAAATGTCCCCAGAATCCTCATCGAAGTCAACATCGCTTTCCAAAGGCGTGAACAAATATGCCGCACCGTCCGCCGTCTTTTGAATATTACGGATTTCATGTCCCATATTTCGGCTAAGAATCAGATAATCTCGATACAATGTTTTGTGAGAATCATAGATTACATGATTGTTGTCGCCAATTATAACCTTGACGGAGAAGTGAAGGTTTGCGCTTTGCACTTGGTTCAGGAGAAATCTGTATTCTCGGCTGGTAAATACTTGATTGCCAAAGATCTTCATGGGTTCGGTATAAATTTCTTTACCGTCAAGTGAAATTACTACTTGAGGCCGGTTCCCATTCGCAATTAGTTGGCAGTCACTTTCTTCAAATCGAATTTTAGGGAGAACAATATAGGCAATTCCATCTATCAACTCATAGCTGGCATGAATATCAGACCGATGGATCGCCACACGATCGTTTCTATGATTCTTCCGGCTATCCTGCGCCTGTTTCCGCTGCCCTCTGGACTGTTGTTGGAACCACCGGTAGATAAGCAAGTCAAGGCGAAAGTGCTTTGTATCCAGTTGTTCATCTATGCCGTATCCACTTGTAATCACATCCATTTTGTGGATGATGTCTTCACAAAATACACAAGCATATCCTTGGCAAAGTTCCAATAATGTTTTGAAGCTTGCAGAGACAACCGCAGATCGAACATCGACCTCTGAATCGAAATTGTCATTCCATTTGGCCTTGATAGCCTTAACTAAGGGCTTGAAAGCCGGATCGCCGGGTATGTACTGGCAGTCAAGGGTATTTACATAAAAGTCAAAAAGGATTGAGAAAAAACGGTTTGCTGCATCGGCAGGCTCCAAAGCGTGGATGAGTAAAGTATCATAATATCCTTGGTATCGTATTCCGTTTTTCTCGGTTGGAACAAGAAAATGATTCGTAAGGCGCATCACCTTATCAATCGCTTTGCAAAAGAAGCGATAATAGTGCTGATATTCCGTTGTACCTTGTCCCAGTGTATATCCGCAGAAGTGCTTAAATACAAACACCCAAATTTTACTTTGCGATTCGTCATCGTCCGCACTTCTCCCTTGCAGCGCGAAAATCGTTTCAAGAATAATTGCTTTTTCTTCTGTAATGGACAGCCCTTTTCCCTCAACGAATCGCTTATCAAATGCAGATTTTGCGTAGGAATACACTGCTATTCGCTGCTCTTCCGTCAGAATAGCATTACCAAGAAACGTCTGAGTGGTATATATCTGGTTTATGACTGGTACAACTTCAAGACCTTCATCAACTTTTTCCCCTGAAAAGTCCATTGCGCGCTCAATATCTTTCCATACGAAGCCGTTGCTCTCTGTAAGCTGTCTCGATGACACACCAGCCCTTTTAGCTTCTCGATGCAGTGCCATATGGACACTTATGTTTTTACACAATTCCGCACTGTAAATTATTTTGTTCGGAAACAACTGCATCAGATTTTTCTGTAAAGCATTGCTCATTTCCATAAGTGCCACGACTCCTCCTGTTATTCAACTTTTGAGTTTTTTAGATTCGTTTATAAAATTATAGCAGATTTAAACAAAAATGTCACGAATTATACGAGCTTTTGATGCTTAGTGTAGAAAACTGCGGGATCTTTATTGAGCAGGGGAGCTGTTCTTGTGCTTTTGCATTTTAGGTACTTTTCATTTACATTGTACATTCTTATCTGTCCAATAGTCCGTACTCCTTGAGGATTTCCCCGATAATTGTATGAGTGCACATATTCTTGGACAATATATTATGCATTGTGATATAAGATTGAGAAAACGTATAGAGACATCTAATTGTTTATCATGTTATATGCAAAAAAACAAAAGCAAAAATTCGAGGAAGCCGAAGCAATAATGATTGACAGTATGCCAGGGAGAACTGCTGATGGATATGCAGTTATTTAGATGATGAGCAAGCCTTGATGGTGAAATCCATCATAGGTGGGTTATCGCCTTGAATTATGAATGCCGTGTAAACAATTAGCACTTGCCATTGACAGACTGCTAATTGTTGGCGTATATTAAACTTACGGATTTATTCTGTACCAGCACCTTTACAACTGAATACACAGCATAACAGGTACTTTACTTTCCCGGTGGGGCGCACAGCAAGGTCAAGGCAGACCCTAACCCACGGCTGGGAGAGGACATAATGATACTCCAGATGCCCCACAGCTTCAGATGGGGTGACCGCGCTTGGGTTGTAAGAAGTAAGACCCTTGCAAAGTCAGTGAATGGTCGTCGTCGGCGGCTTGCCTGTTATGTTCCCATGTCTGGGGGCAAGCGGCAAATTAGACATTTTTCTTCAGCATTTATTTTGATGCACACGGTCTCTTTTATTATTTACATGACCGTGTGATTGACGCTAGTATGCGTATCGTTTGATTTTTATTGAATTCACATCAAGATTTGCGGGGAAAGTGTACCCTTACACCCGGATAAAACAGAGAAAATATAGAAAGAGCCCGGAGGGCCTTACCAAATCGGTAAGGTTCTCCGGGCTCTTTTTTCTCCCCCCGGAAAGTGTATTCAAAAGGGTTACACAAGGCAACAGAAAAAATCAAGAAAGGATGTGAGTATATGACAAACGCAAAACAGACGAACTGTGCGAAATACGCACGCGGACCGCCAAAGTGAATCAGAACTGATTCACTTTCTTGGATCAAAACTGAAAAAGTGAATCAAATCTGATTCACTCGCAGTAACCGCCCAAATCCGCCCGGTGTGGGGCAGATGCCCCGCGTCGCACACGGACGCGACATCACCCACAAACCCGCCGTTTGGCGCGTTTGTGGGGCTGTGGGGCGGCGTGAGCCGTACAACTTAACACTAGAGAGTAAAACTTACTACACACAAAAAGACGATAGTATGAGATAATAGATATATACCAAACAAGAAAGGATGATGTGAATGACTACCACAAGATTACCGAAAACTATTACTGCCGGCGCGCTGCTTGCAACGCCGATACCTCCCGTAAAATGGATTATCCCCGGTCTGCTCCCGGCAGGGCTGGCAATCTTTGCCGGTCCCAGCAAGGCGGGCAAAAGCTGGCTGACACTGTGGCTCTGCTTACAGATTTCGCAAGGGAAATCTGTGTGGGGGCGCGAAATAGAACCGAGAACCGTACTGTATTTCTCGCTGGAAGATACACTGGGTCGTCTGCAAGAACGCCTTTACCAGCTTGTCGATGCAGAAGAAGACCCGGAACGTCTCATCTTGCAGACGGAAAGTAACGGAATTGGGCAGGGATTGGAAGAACAAATCGTCAGTTTCATCCATACTTACCCCGATATTAGCCTCATCGTCATAGACACCTTGCAAAAGGTACGAAAAGGAGACCGGAATGGTAGTATGTATGCCAATGACTATAAGGATATTGGTGCATTAAAGGAACTTGCCGACAAGTACGGCATCTGCATCCTGCTGGTGCATCATTTGCGTAAACAATCATCGTCAGACCCCTACGATCAAATTTCCGGTTCAACGGGCATTATGGGCGTGGCGGATACGACATGGCTCATGCATCGTCAGCGCATGAGTAAAACAGCGACAGTTCGTGTAATTGGACGGGATATGGACGAGAAAATGCTGCATATCCGGGAAGAAAACTGCGTCTGGACGTTGGATGAGGAAGAAACCGCAGAACAGCAGGCGT
>ERZ773149.1165-NODE-1165-length-22172-cov-3.374508_pt1 | contig 22172 bp, 28 predicted proteins | sample MGYA00511081_ERZ773149 | MGnify/ENA primary metagenome ERZ773149 (study PRJEB29015, sample SAMEA2737846) | human gut metagenome | biome: human gut; feature: human-associated habitat; material: faeces | place: China | collected 2012 ...
GTGTCGCTTAGCATCAGACCATAGTGCTGTTCAAGCAGACGAGTAAGTAACATTTGCCAGACTGCAACGGGCGACAGACAGGGCTTCGTCGCCCGCGAAATTGTTGCAGGTAGAGTTTTCATGTTTGCTCTCGTGAAATTCGTTAGCGTTGAGTGGGATAGACGGCGATGTATACATAGCCGCAACTGCCAAGAGTATCGGCTTCGCAGGTGAAACCGTTGTGATACAGGATGACGCAGTGGGCATGGCGGGGATTCATTTCACCAGTGGTCAGCATCGATTCCATTTGGCTGATAAAGTGCGGGAATGTTTCATCCAGCTTCCGGCATTCGGCGTCACTGAATTTACCGGTGATACTGGCCCGGTCAGCCAGATAATGCAGTTGGTTCCCTTCCTGTACCAGACGGGCTCCCAGACGCGGCGTGGTATCCCGCTGCAGGCCCCATGTAATGTTGCTCATTTATAACCTCCTTTATTGTCAGTTCAGAGTGATACTCATCAGACAGGCACAGGGCCCGTTGCGGTCCTGGCGGCGTTCGGCGTATACCGCCCGCTGGGAATGTCAGGAACGGCCAGACCGGTGTAATGACAGACACTGCCATGCCACTGGTATATGCCGGTGCAGTATCGAAAAATGCGGGAGGCCGGATGCTGACGGTAAATCGTCATCGCCCGGCGTTTACTGATAATTCTCATGTCATACCTCAAAGCAGACCGTGTTCAGCGAACGACAATATCTGCGTACCACCGACGATAAGGTGGTCAGGCACACGGATATCAACGAGCTGAAGCGCCTGTACCAGACGCTGCGTTATGGTCTTATCTGCCTGGCTGGGCGTGGTGTCGCCAGAGGGGTGGTTATGCGCCAGTATCACTGCTGCTGCATTGAAATACAGGGCGCGTTTGACCACCTCACGGGGATGTACCTCGGTACTGCTAATAGAACCGGCAAACAGGGTTTCGTGGGCAATCAACTGGTTCTGTTGGTTCAGATACAGCGCCATAAACTCTTCGCGCTCCAGTCCCGCCATTTTCAGTTTCAGCCAGTCACGGGCAGCCTGAGTGGAGGTGAATGCCACGCCTGTTTCGCGCAGGTGTCGGTCAAGCAGCGTTAAGGCGCGTTTTACCGTGCGTTGTGCGGTTAGTGGTAGTGCCGGAGTCAGTGGGATAAGTGACTGTTCCATCATAAGTATCCTTAATCAATAATGCGCAGAATGGCGCTGGATTCAGGGTGCTGCAGGGCGTAATCCCGCAGGCGGTAATAGTGCTCCGTCATGGCATCGCATTCGGTGCGACAGGCGTGATGGCTGTATTCAATCAGGCAGACAGCGATACCTGCGGCTTCCGCGCTCATTTCCGCACCATTGCCGTTCATGCCGTTGAACAGATTCCATTTATCGTCACCTTCAGCATCAGGAGCCATAAACGCGCCGCCATTGCTGAGCGTATAAAAGGACCAGATACCACCGCAGTACTCGTCACAGAAGCGATCCATCCAGGCGAAAATGCGAGGTTCAAGAGTTATCCATTGCGGGATGGAGCCAAAGTGCTGCGGCCAGAAGCCGATGCGTAACTCGTCTGGGACCACTGAGGCAGTAATTGCGGTATGCTCCGCGAACTGATGATTTTGTGTATTCATTAAACTATCTCCTTATGCAGGAACTGTTGTTTAACGCCCGAAAAACTCGAGCATGCTTTCTGCCATCACCCACAGGGCGCGGTTGAGTTTCACATCGCCGTCAATGCCGGTAACAGCACGGGTGCGGCTGCTTTTCCCATGTGCGGTTCGCCCTGACAGACCGCCTTTTATCAGGTTCTCCTGCACGCGCTGGTAGACGGTCCACAGGTCATCGCTGTAGTCCTCCCGGCGACGTGGGGTCAGCAACTGCGATACCGTTACCGGCTGGTGGTTCTCACCAAATCGATACTTCAGCGCGGCATTCGCCAGGGCGTTACGGGCTGGTTCTGGCAACGCCAGTGACTGCATCGCATCGCGCTTCTCCTCCACCCGGTCAAAGACCCCCAGCACTTCGTAAGCCCCTTCAATCACCTTCTCGACGACATTACCTTTATGCGGCACCCGCACTTCTCCGAATGACTGACCGCAGACCAGGCCGTTGGTACAGACGCCACGAAACAGCCCCGGCAGCATCTGGTAGCTCGAGGATCCGTCATGGCTGTTGAGCAGGATGATTTCCGGTACCTGATGCCCGGTAAGTTGCCCGGCTCGACGCAGACGAAGCATGTGTTTGGTGTGTTCCCGCTTGCTCTGATCACGGACCTTTGTCTGGCAAGCAAAGAACGGCTCAAAGCCTTCACGCTGCAGGCTTTCGAGAATGGTGATGGTCGGGATGTAGGTATAACGGTCTGAACGAGATTCATGCTTGTCACTCCCGAACACGCTGGGTACATGACTCATCAGCTCTTCATGGGTCAGAGGCCGGTCACGTCGTATCTGGTTTATACGACCAAAGCGGCTGGCTAATCGCATAGCTAACTCCTTATCTGATAATGAATTAAAAACGAAAAGGCCATGTTCCCGAAGGAGCATGGCCTGTTGCTATCTGGTGTTGGTATGTTGTGGGGTGGAGAGGTCTGAAATGTAAGTAACTAATCGCTGTAGTGTGTGGTTCGGCACTCACTGAGGTCAGACAGCTCTTTTTGCGTATTCTTCAGCCCCGGACTGAAGGTGCCGACTTTTTTATCGTTGACGTAAACATCAAAATTCTCAGCCTGACTCAGGGCGTCAATAAATGACACCCAGGCGTTATCGCCATTCCTCCAGCCGAGGGATGAAGGTAATGGGAACTGACTGTTATCCATGACGACCGTTATTTCCGTCCCGTCGTCATGAGAACTTACTGATGTCCCATCAGGCAGGTTGAGATTAACGCCGTGTTGCAGAATATTCTGCGCATCCGGATTGCCAGTACAATTCAGATTAAACACCACCTTCTCCGGGCTGGTAATGATATATTCGGTCACGCCCATCCCAAAACCACTCGTCCACATATTGGGAATAGCCTGTGCTGTTGATACAGAAGCCAGCATAGCTAATGTAAATATCACGTAAGGCAGTCGCATAATGTTGTCCTCAAATCATGTAATAAAGCTTTTGTTGTTTAAAACAATAAAGTAACGAAAAAACAGTTGGATTATTTTATTTGTTTGTAGCGAAACGCTTCTTTCCCGGCATAAATCCCGACGAGATCGTCATAACGAGGGTCCGTTTTATTCGGGCGGAACGTTACTTTCATATCGGGACTGCACATATCCTTCATGGTGAGATTGAATTCTTTACCTGGCGTAATGGTATACCCTGTTGCCACATCGTCTTTACTGGGAGTGATCCACCCCCAAAGGCCGCCCGGACAATCTCTGGAAGGTTTCGAGCGAACAACAATAAACCATCCCATTGAATCCACTTCCGTCGCCGTACACAGTTTTCTGACCTGGCGGTGCGCATCACACCAGAATATATTCCCACTCTTGTTATTCACTGCTGCAGGCAGGAACTCGATATAAGGACGTGCTGCGTAAGTATTACCTGCAAAAAGTAAGGGAAACAATATGACTGGCAGTAAAGACAATAATTTCAATTTTTTCATTAGATTAACCTTACATTTAATTATGGAGACCATCTCTAATCAGTTTGTCCGGATTGCCCCCGACTTTCTGAGGGAGAAAATGAATTCAGCGACTGCTGAATAAAACGGAAATGAGGTAAGGCAGAGATAAAATGCTTATCCTCCGACAACTGATGGAGAAGCTCACTGCGAATAAATGTTTCCCGGGATGGCCTTACCAGATGAATGTCATCCAGCCGGAAGACACGTAATTGCCTGTTATGTTCAGCGACCAGATACCAGTAACCGTCCAGAGCGATTAGCCGGTAAGGTGCAACGGCCTCATGACGCTCCCCTTCAGTCAGAATGGTGATGCGCTGACATCCCGAAATAGCTCTGACCAGCCTGTAGAAGGAGAGCTTTCCTGCCGGAGGATGAGGTCTGTCCTGATGCCATACCAGACAGGGTCGATCATCACAATCCAGCAGGCTGCTGACCAGTCGCCGGTCAAAGCCCGGGAAAACCCCGGCCAGCCCCGTGCGGTGAGCAAAGGTCAGAATATCTATTTCCTGCCGCGTACTGTGAATATCCGAGCGCAGACTGCACTGCCCCTGATAATAATCCAGGTCGAGATACATCAGACGTTCCCGAAAGTCACGACGTAACGTGCGCTCTGACACCCCGAATTCAGTTGCCAGTTTGCGAATAAACAGAGTTTCACCGGACACCAGGCGGCTGATAATCAACGACAACCTGACGGCAAGCCGGTCATGTCGCCGCTCCTGAAGCGTCATGAAAGATTTCTCCTGAGAAGTTAACTCTCTGAATTAATAATGATTACTTTAAAGGAAGGAGTGGACAGGGTATGGACAACATCGGAACTATTTTTTATGAGCAGTCCAGCCTTGTGGGCGCTCGTCTGACAGATAATGATGCTTCGCCTGATTTAATTGATGATAAAACGCAGTGGAAAGGACGTGTCCACAATCAACACATCATTAACAACCAGTTCATCATTCGCAGAGAAAATTGCGATATCAGAAGAATATCCAGTCCCAGACGGCTCGTGCGACCGACACCACCGCATCACGCACGGTACGAATCACCTTTTTCAGTGGCGCAGGCAGCAATGACGATGACTCAGCCGTATCGAAAACACGGCCCACAGCGTCACCGAAACTGTCACGGGCCTGCGACTTTACCGGCTCTGTGCAGAGTCTCCCGTGCAGTTGTGTCACCACCGGGCTGGTGGCGCGGTCAGGCAGACAGCGCATCATGGCTGCCACCATATCCTCAATGCCCCATCCAGTGCTGGCGGACACCGCACAGACCGGATGATGTGGTTTAAACATCGCCATAATCGCAGCCTGCTTCGCTTTAAGATTTCCCTGTTGGTGTGTTGAAGGTTTGCTGGTGAGGGTATCCCATTCATAGCAGGGTTCGATTTTGTCGGCCTGGTTAATCACAAACAGTATCTTTTGCCTGTAAGGTTGCATCACACCGAGCCAGAACTGCTCGTCCACGGTTAGTGCCCGATCATCGGCCTTAATGACCCACAGCACCAGGTCCAGCTCCGGCAGGATTCGACGGTACAGGGCACGGTATTCTTGATCCCGCTGCCCGTTTTCGCCCACGCCCGGTAAATCAACAATCACCAGGCTGTGACGCCCACTGCGTAACCGGAAACGCAGCACGTCGCGAGTACAGGCATTCACGTCACTCACCGGGGACACCTCGCCCCGGAAAAGTTCGTTGCAAAGAGAGGATTTACCTGCACCACTTTTGCCCATGATGCCAATAACCGGCTCGTAGTGGGTCAGGTTCTGGATACGTTCAAGAATAAGCTCGCGAAGCGTAGAGGGAAGCGACGCAAGCGGTTGTTCAAAGGCCTGAAGGCCATCAGGTTTATTCATACAGTAGTCTCAGCGTGAAAAATTAAAAACCCCGCGTTTCAGTCAGGAAGGCGGGGGATTCACAGAGATGATATCTATCTGAAATTACTTTGAATTTTAGATTAACACGTAAACGGACTTCTGCTGCGCAGAACTAAAAGATGTCCGCTTAGTGCCAGGAGCGGATGCGACCCATCGGCATGTTTTAGTCGTCGCAAGCAAATCATAACGGTTAATTGTTGAGTAGATTTTTCATGTCAATTTATATTATTGTAGATAAGTCTGATAAAAATTTCAGTCACATCCTCTTGGATAATAAGGAAGTTATATGAAAGCTCGTTTAATACCACCGTACGAAAACTACACTGGCAATGTTTTATGGCGAAAAGAGGATTTTATTAATAAAGTCGACGATATCTCAACATCTCTAAAAAAGTTAAGAGATATGGGATATTGGGCCAGTGCCTATCCTGAAGGAGATGGCATTACATTTAAATACACCAAGGATAGTTATCAAAAAAGCAGCATCGAAATTCTAGAAGACTTCTCAATATGCTTTGAGTGGGTAGAAATAGAGTTAGCTAAATCAAGAAGCTCTAACCTAGAATTAGCTGAATTAGAGGGTAAAAACAAAAATATGGAGTGCATAGTTATTGTGCCGATTGAGAAGATTTTCATTCAGGAAACCATCGAGATCGGAAAGTATATTTTTTATTGCGGAAGACAATTTGATGAAGAGTCACATAAGCGATTATCAGAGCAAGATGGTTCGTATATACAGTTTAACTGTGACCTACCATATATTGATTTATTAAAACTTAATTCAAGCATTGATCATAACAGCCATGTTATAAACATGTGTTTGTCTATAGCTGAATATGCGCTCGATTTAGTCAGATTTTCTCACAGCGCATTTACACGTATGGAATATACCCCTAATCCTGCAGGTCAACGCTCTGACGGGTTTTATGATGTAGAAATCATTCCTCGTGAGATAACTCATCTTAAACCAATTAAGATAAGTGGAATATCAAGACCCCTTGCCGTGAGTAATAATTGGCTAGGCCCTCAGGTTGACAGCTTGTATTACCCTGGGTTGCAATATTTATCTTCTATCTACGATGGAGTCGTTGAAAATGAACTTTCAAAATTAGTTAGCTCCGTAGTTAGGGCATGTAGGCAATCTTTTTATTCAATTGGCGCGGAATCACAATTTCTAAACCTAGTCTTTGCACTTGATGGTCTTGCTAATATTGACCCAAATTGGAAAGGATGGAAGCAAAGGACCTACATTGCAGCACTTACATGTAATAACTCACTAATCAAATTTAAGAAAAACCTAGAAGTTTATGACGAGTTATATACTGACGTAAGAAACAAGCTTGTTCATGATGGTAAAGATTTTTACGAACTTAACGTCAACGCGAACGAATCCTCTGAACAAATCTTTAAGTATATTAAGATAATTATAATACTCATCGAAAGTAACGGCTTTTCCACTTTGCAAGAATTAAGAGATTATGCAGTTCACCTACTTCAGCAGGAGGGTTATAGAACTGCTTCTGTTGAGATAATTGACAAAGTATCTCTTTTAAGAGGAAAAAACCCTAATTATCCTTCATGGTGATTAAATCAACGTGCTAATTAATTTTTAATATAACTTCTGCTCCTCGCTCTCAGCGGACCTTCAGCTCAGTTATATCGTCCGCTCTGTGCCAGAAGCGGACTATGTTAAAGAAAAGAGCTTGAGGTGGCTGAAGTCAGTATAGGTGCAACAAATGTGGTAAATGAGGGTTGAACCAATGGGAAGCAAAAGCTATTTTCGTCTATGTGGGATATATCTCCAAATAGCTTAAAATCCCCAGATGGAAGAATGGTAGTATGGTTTTGATAATTAGAACAGCGAGCACATCAGGCACTCTATTCAATTGATTTATATTGGAAAAATGACAATGCTTAAAACCTGGAATGATTTAGAAAGTTATACCCAATATGTCTACTCGACCTTGCTTAACCCACGAGATAATGGAGTGGAAGTTAGTCGTAACGTTATCCTTAAGGGATTAAAAGGTGAATATCAAATTGATGTATATTACCAATTTGAAAATGCAGGCTTTATACATCGTGTAGCGATAGAGTGTAAATATCACAATCGCCCGCTTGATCGCGATACTATTATGCCATTTTGCAACAAAATCACAGATATTGGGAATATTATCGGGGTAATAGTCAGTAAGTCTGGTTACCAAAGTGGCGCACAAGAATACGCAGAAAAACATGGCATTACTTTACTGACAACTGATGATTTACCAAAATTTAACATATTGGTTGCCGATTACTTGATAAATTCAACTTTACCTACAAAAGACTGGATCGGCGAGCCTTTTTGGATTTTGATGGAAAGAGAGGAAGATAATGTTTCAGGTTCATACTACAAGTTTGCACAAAAACATAACGGAAGAGATGTAATACCCTTATTCTTTTCAAAGCGTGAAGCAATTGACTTTCTAAATGAATCTGAGCAGTCACTGCATTTTGCAATAAGAGGTGTTCCACAACATTATTTGAAACGGTTGATAGCAATAACAGAGCGGTTAAAACCTTTATTCTTCTTAATGCTTCCTGCTTTGAATGAAGAACAAGCAAAAGGCTTATTAATTGAACCAACTGAATTAATGAAAAGATATCTACTATCAGAAATATCACCTGAAGAATATCAAGAGTTTTACGTTAAAAGGAAGTCGCGTTACAAGAATGAGCTTACTCTTTTTAAAATATTAAAAGCAATGAAAGGTAAAATTGGTGCAGAATTGGCTGAAAAAATTTTAAAAAATAAAAAAACGTAATTGCGGAGCCGTGATCACGGGAACCGTTCAACCTGATGTGCTGGCGTTAAAGGTGAAGTGAAGGGCCATTTGCTGAAAAAAAGATTAAGATTTCGATGCAAAGCAAACGGTCTGCTGTGTACCAAGAGCGGAATCTGGAGCGCCAGAGGTCCTCTAAAAATTGATGGTTCGTTTTGCAGGGATAATTACAGATTCAGATGACATATATCAGTAATGTAATTGGGGGGTAGGGCATCTAGCTTTTCAACAGGAATGATGTGTCCTAAGATTGATGAAATTTTTAACTCGAGCAAACGTTATGGCAAAAAAACTAGAGCAATGGAAAAATACACTTGCCGCTGAGAAAATTGTAGAAGGCATGAATGCTGCATCATCTAACGCACGAAGGCTTCTGAACGATGCCTCTGCTTTGTTTGATTTAGAACGCTATCCCTCTGCTACCTCTCTGGCAATCTTAGCTATAGAAGAAGCAGGAAAGGTGTCAATACTTCGAGAGATGTCGCTGTTGAAAGATGGCAAAGATATCAAACAGATTTGGCACAGGTATCGCTCACATACTGAAAAAAATATGATGTGGGTGTTTCTTGATGCAGTTAAAAAAGGCGCTAGGAATCTTAACGATTTTGCACCAATTTTCAGCGATGAATCAGAACATCCCTTTATAATGGATCAATTAAAGCAAATATCATTTTATACGGATTGTCTTGGTAAGGCACATTGGTCGATACCAGACAATGTAATCAATAGAGATACAGCTATAAGCATCATAGAAGCCGCTAAACCTTTAGTGTCGTCAAAATTACACACAGTCGAGGAGGTTGAACTCTGGGTGAAGTACTTGGGACCTGTGTGGAACACTAATGATGCTCTTAAGCGTGAGGCATTAAAAAGTTACTTCGATGCCATGTCCGCAAAAGGACTACTTTCAAATAAAACAGCCGTCTCAGCATTCTTAAGCATCTGAATCAATATTTCTTAAGGGATATTGCTGTTGGCGCTGCGAGAGACCTGAGATGGTTGATCTGCTACCCGTTGATTTACACGCCGCAATGCTAGTAATGTGACTGTTTGGCAACGAGATCAACTGCGAACTTCCGCTTTTCGCTCACAGCGGACCTTCAGCTCAGTTAGCTTGTAAGGTTCGAGCCAAAAACATACATTCTAGTAAACAGGAAACCGCTCCATCATCCATACCCCGCCATATTAATCTTTAACAAGTATGTGCTCTCTACGTAACGGGACAAGAGAGAGATAGCTATAGACCTTGGTCCATTAAGATTCATTACAATACTGAGAAATCAGACGAAGAAACCACTGAGATCACAACGCTATTTAGCAGATCGCCGATAAGATTTCGCCGCTTGCCAGGCATGTTTCATCTTCTCAATAAACTCCAGCTTCGCTTCAGGTTGGACGTTCCACACATCTATAGCCGCAATAATCATGTCATAACGCATAGATATATTATAAGGGCGAAGATAGCCCGCTATTCGTCCTTTTCCCTTGAGATAGTCCCAGAGATATACTAGTTGAGTTTCATCATCACGGGACATCCAGTCAAAGTCTGACAGAAAAAAATCATATTGTTCAAGCCAGCGCTCATGCAGTTTTTTGAAATAAGAGATCTTATCTCCAAGTGAGCATGGCGCTTCATCAATGTACCTCATCACACCATTGATGAGTTCACGCTCAGTTACCGGAGTGGGGTTATACAGAGAGGTACTAGCTCCCGCGTTCAGATAAAATCGGGAGAAAACGCGTTTCGGTTTCTTTGAAGCAGTGGCCTGTGGATTTGTTATCAGGTCCCAATCTATATCGCCCAGGTCGGTATTCAAATTAGAGAAATCAAGATTTGTGAAGATATTATCGTCCATTAAAAGAGAATTAAAACCACCTGAACAATCAAAGCCATCCCCCAAACCACCAAGCGTCAGCCCTGCAGATAATACTGGGTATTCAAAAATATAATGGTGAGCAAACCACAATGCTCTTGGTGTACCTTTGAAACAATCAAAATAATCTTTATCAATCAGTAGCAGCTCAGCCCATTCTTTAAGAGTTTTCCGGCCAACTTTGATCCTGTCCTGATCGCCCAGGAAATGCCGTTCAAGGATCTCAGAGATTAAACGTCGAAACTGATCCGGCGAATCATAAGTACTCCACTGTAAGGAGTAATCAGTGTTGGAAAGCGCACCAAGCATTTTTAAATACATTATCTCGTTACGGATCATATCGTAATGCAACATCGTCTTTCCCTCTGTTTCTGACTCCCAAAAATAGATTAGCATGAGTACCTTTTTGGTTGGTGGAGTCGGGTCACAGACCTGAAGAATGACTGATATTTAACTGATATCCCACTGATTTTATTGTGATAATACTCTGACATTTCACTGCGTTATTCCTGTGGTTTTTACTCTATGAATCTCCTCTGTTCACCTCATTAGAATCGTTCAACAGCAGATATGAACATTTGGGTTTTTAGTATAATTAAGGGGTACTCCCTGTTTCTATACCACCCTGTTCACAGCTCCTTCCCCCAACAAGCAACCCTGCCTGTATTCCCCTGTATACACAGTTTCCTTTATCTGCTGCATCCCCGCTTCTCTTAAAAATTACATCTCATCCCAATCCTTTGCACTCCACCTGACAAAGGATAAATCAATGCACACACCTTACCCTTTCAATTCCAGATACACGATGAACTGGTTTCTACTGTCTCTACTCAATGACCACCTGAATCAGCTACTGAACCGATATTCCCGAATACAGGCACTCCGACTCGACCTGTTCTATCAGAAAGGTACAGAGCGCTATAAACAGTATTCATGGAACGAAACCGAACGAGAAGTACGTATGCTGGTTGAACGCACCCTGCAGCACACAAATCTGGCAGGGTATTTCTGGGTACTCGAGAACTCTGTAGACCACGGCTGTCATGCCCATATCGTGTTCTATCTCGACAGGCACCTTAACCAGGCTACCTACCCAATAGCTGAGAGAGTTGGAACAATATGGCGGGAAATAACGCAACGAGAAGGCTATTACAACCGCTGCGAGTACAAACCCACTTATGAAGTAAGTATTGATAGGCCAGTGAACTACGGTGATACCGAAGCCATCGATAACCTGCGCTACATCATCAGCTACCTCGCCAAAGAAGAGCAAAAGCACGGTCACTATCACTACGGAGCCAGTGAGGTACCGCCGCCCAGCGGACTGGGGCGTCCTCGCACGTTGTAACCTACATTCTGCACTTTTTTACGTATCAATCCATTGATGTGGAAGGGCTGGTGGTAACGAGCAATCACCCACCAGCTCAGGATAATCCCACACTGGAAGACAGCATCATGACAGAACATATTTCTTTACTCGATGACCAACTGGTGGATATGCGCTTCATCACAAAGCTAACGGGGCTGACGGATAAATGGTTCTATAAGTTGATAAAAGACGGACTGTTCCCGAAGCCAATTAAGCTGGGCCGGTGCTCCCGCTGGAAGAAAAGTGAAGTCGAATTATGGTTACAGCAACGCATTGCCGATTCACGCGGTCATTGATACAACCCATTCAATTAAGCTACACCTTTCCCGATATCCCAATCCTTAAAGCACCATTAGACTCGGCACAATTCAAGCGATATCCTCTATCACCCCATTCACTAAAGTTCTCAATTCAGAAGCCGAAAAACTGAAGCTCCCCTATCCCTGGCCTATCTGGCATTATGTTGAACCGCTGCCACACGGGCGTTTATTACCTCAGGGGAGCTTAATATTTTAACGATGCGTCAGAACGATCCTGCGCCGGGCATATAACATTTCCGCAGTCAGCTGAAAGTGATATTCCGCTGCCTTCAGCTTTCTCGATTTAAGCAACTTCAGTGTAACGCCACTTATATGCCCTGCTTCCACCATTCTCTGAATCTCACCAGCGCTCAGCATGAGCTGCTGCTTCAAAATCGACAGCAGACTTACCTGAAATGAACGGGAGATCCTGACACTAACGCGAACCCGCTGGTGGGCGGTGATGCTTACCGGCCAGCGCTCCTGAACGTGAAAATCAGGCCGACCCGATAGCTCTGCATTGTTCCGCTTCAGCATCGCGATATCACATGCAAAGTGCTGCACCGTGGCGGCATCGTTTGTCATTAGTCGATGATAAAGCTGGCGGTCAATTTTGCTGACGTGCAGACGCGAAAACAGGGAGATATTCCAGGTGTAATCACAGTGTGTGCATTTATAGATACTCCACACGTCCAGCACCTTCTTTTGTGAATTAACCCGAAATGCACCTGACGGCGTGAAGTCCCGTTTAATGTTGCATGAAGGGCATCGTTTCGCGATGCGCTGATACCCCACAGGCGTGACGGTCCATGTAACTTTCATAACGTACCTTTTTTAACCCATACAAAACCGGATCCGTACTAAACGGACCATGAATGTTTGTGTATGAAAAATATTTAAGAGATATTTTTCAGCAGGTTAAAAAAAGATTTCCAACGTTACAATCCTGTAAATGGTCAACGAGTTAAGTCGAGCCTATCAAAATGGAACTTATCTGGTAAATGAGCTCAATCAATGTTCATAGTGGTTCCGTTCCATCAGGAGCTGTTGATCTGACCCGTTAAAGACAGTGCAGTAAGTTTGTATGTTTAGCAGACAATCAACTGACTGAAGGAGCACATGATGACACAGAACAAGTGGTTTAATCAGGCCTGCGGAATGGCGATGTATTCACCCGATGCACACAGTGCCAGTGATAAATATTGTGCGTACCGCAGCGACGGCAACGGCAATCTTAAACACTGGTCATAGGCGATGCAGGGTTTCCTTGATTGCTGGCAAAAAGTCGGGCACAAAAGCAGGCAAAACGTTACCTGACGGCAATGCCCGCCTGGGAATTTCCAATCTGAATGGTTATCAGCTGGTGGCCCTTAACCGGGCCAGCATGCATCTCGATTAAACTTTCTCTACAGGGAACTGTATTTCAGTCATCCACTCTGCGGAGTCTTGTTTGTTCCAGATGCCGTCGATGTAGCTTTCCCTTGGTGAATTTGTTAACAAGTAACCATTATCTTCAACCCATTGCATAAGGTAAATGTAAGCATTTCTTAATGAATCATATGGTCCCTTATGTATTACAGTTACAGCTGTTATGGCAGGGATTACCTGAAAAAAAATACTCCCTTCATTCTTACCAAAATCATCAACAGCTTCACAGAACTCCACATCCATGTTTTTCTCTTTGTACTCTTTATCATGATAAAGAGTGAAGCAATAAGCTGGGGTTGCTAAAGTTAAATCTGGATTTGCCTTCACAACCTCTTGTCCTATATGCGGAATTAATTTGAGATATGAGGAAAAATCAGGAACAATGAAACGCTTGGAGTAAACAATACATTCCGGGATATCTTTCAAAACAGCTTGATATAACATAATTCCTTCCTTTTTTTTATGTTGCAGATAGTGGTTAATTCGGGAGAGAATATCGTCCATGTCTCGAATTTGTTTCTGTATTTCAAGGCGTCGCCGTTCAATTATGTGGCAGGAATTTTCATCCTGAGTAAGAGTAACTATTTCTGTTATGGTAAATCCAAGCTGACGTAAACTCGCAATCTGATGGAATTTCATTAATTGGTCAGAAGTATAAAATCGATAACCATTCTCAGGATTAATATAGGCAGGAACAAGTAAACCAATTTTATTATAGTAATGAAGCGTTTTTATCGTCACACGGCAGATCTTTGAAAACAGCCCTATTTGATACATGTAACTATCTCCCTGAATGAGTATGTGAACCTTACAGTCTTACCTTACAGGAGAGTCAACAACAAACTGACGCGTCTTACGTTGAGCCATCATTATAGTACTGGTTAATCACGCTTATTAAACCTGAGAATCAACTGACCGGGGTGTGATTGCATTGTGGCTCATCAGAAGGAGTCATCTCTCCAGTTCTCATAAGCGCCTATCAATTAGCGTTTCTGGATAGTTCCGGATTGATTATTATTTGAGCGCACATTATTCGATTAGTATTGTTTAAATAAATGCTAAACAACCACTCATTTGATATGGATATACTGTTTTTATCCGTTAACCTGTTCTGGCTAACAAACGAACAGTTCTACAGGGTGAAGCTGTCAACTCAGAAGGAAAACGGTTAGCCACTTGTGGCTTGTTTTTACCGCCTCGACCGTTACGTTAGCTCCACGGCAATTAACCTTGCTCATAAGTGCCTTGTTTGTGGAATAATTTTTTTCATTGTTTAGTAGCCTGTGCAGGCGGCTCTTTTTCAGGAGGCAGCATGTCACACAATAAAATGAAGCGTCATGCCATACTCCACACGCTCTCTATACCTGAACGTAAACTACGCCCTGTAAAATGGCTTGCTCTTATCTCATCCCTGCTCGTTATATTACAACTGGCAATTGAGAGCCTGGTCATCAGCGAATAACGGAATAGCAATTCCTGTACAAAGACCAAATCTGGAATGATTTTCTGATATCTGTCGGGTTCAGAGCACAAAACTTAACGTATTTTTTTTTCCAACAACACAATCATTACGTAGAGTTGTGCCTCTGTTGAGTTTCACAGGTAAAGACCTGACTGACAGAATCTGAATAAGGAAATGAACCATGGATAACTATACGCTGCATCGTGGCAGACTTATCGACCATATCCAGCTCGTGGTAAACAACTTTGCCGCAAGCAAAGCGTTTTACACTGCTGTTCTGGCGGAACTTAAGATCCCCATGGTTATTACCGATGACGATTATATCTGGGCCGACGAACTGGTCATTTCGTCGGTAAAAAGTTCGGAGTCTGGCGGGGTGCCTACAGGACGGCACCATCTGGCCTTTCAGGCCGCAGACCGTGAATCGGTGAACGCGTTTTACCACGCAGCACTAAATCATGGCGGACGTGATAACGGCGCACCTGCAGAACGAACCTATCATCCGGGATACTATGCCGCTTTTGTTCTGGATCCGGACGGTAACAACATCGAAGCTGTTTACCATGGTGAGGGCGATCGCAGTGCCCGCTCTGTAGAAATCAGCTTCACTGTCTGAGAAAACAGGGAGCATATTTTCCCCTGTAGCTCCCGGTAACCGCAATGGAGAGCTTTATCTATGACCGTTATTCCGGTATCAGCCCTTGAATGCAGCATTACTGAGCTGTGCCGTATTCTTGCAGACAGCTTTAATGAAACATTGACACCGTTTGCGTTGCCACCGGAAATGTTTGCCTCACGTTTCATTTCCGAAGGACTCAGCCTTGAAGACTCGTTTGTCTGGCTGGTCAATGATAACCCGGCGGCAATAGCCATCGTAACCCGCAGAATGGACAAAGCGCGTCTGGCAGCATTTGGTGTGTTGCCTGAGTACCGGAGCCAAGGACTGGCAAAACAGATGCTTACTCCTCTGTTTACCTCCTTAAAAGAGAAAAAGTTATCCAGCGTGAGACTGGAAGTGATGCACGAAAATACCCGGGCAATCGCTCTCTATCACGCGCTCGGTTTTCAGGTTCGTCGACATCTGTGCAAATACCGGGGAGATCCACAGTCTCGTCCGGAAATACCTTCAGGGGATATGGAATCCAAGACTGCTGATGACTTCCTGCGTACCGTCTGGTCTGCACCAGATGATGATCTTCCCTGGCTGGCCAGCCCCCTGCCGCTCTTGTCTATTCCCTGCGACATCCTCAGGGATAACGAACATGCATGGTGTGCTGTCGCGGAGTTCATGGGACAACCTCAGCTCCGCTGTTTGTTTGTGGAACCGGTGTATCGTTATCAGGGACGGGCTAAAAGAATGCTTCAGAAAATCAATGCCAGATGGCCTGGCATAGGTACATCAGCCGCGATCCCAGAAACGCTGGCACCATTATTTACTGCGGCGGGTTATCAGGCTGAAACGTTATGCCAGTTTGAAATGGAACTGACATTTTAAACTATCGTTATGCTGCATTCCGCATGACAGGAGAACAATGATGATTTGCAAGTTTGAATGGATCAATGAGCCCGCCGTATGGTGCTACGAAAATAACGCCCTATCGGTAATCACAGATGAGCATACTGATTTCTGGTGCCGTACCTGGTACGGGTTTGAGCGTTTTACCGGCCACATCTACGCTACTGATGTAACAGGTGATTTTACTTTTCAGGTCAGGATCCGCGCAAACTTCACCACACTCTATGACCAGGCCGGAATTATGATTCTCTCTGACGAACAGCACTGGCTCAAAGCTGGCATCGAATTCAACGATGGCACACCTGCAATCGGGAGTGTACTCACGCAGGGATATTCCGACTGGGCTACAGGACTCTTTCCTGGGGATCCGAAGGAATTCTGGCTGCGTCTGACCCGTAAAAAAGATGCGTTACGACTGCAGTACTCCTCAGATGGACAGCACTGGCCATTACTTCGCTTATGCCATTTCCCTACGGGCCCTGTAAAAACGGGCATCATGTGTTGTACACCTCAGCGCAAGGGGTTGGAGGTAGAATTTCTTGATCTCAGACTGACTCCTGCAATGGATAAAGAACTGCACGATCTGAGTTGATTAAAACCATTCAATGATAAAAAACGGAGAACCCGTTTATGAAGCCATTTTCGGGACGCCTTAGCAGGTATGGCGGCGTTCTATTATTTCCACTGGCGATGATCATCTACGATTTTTCAGCCTACCTGACAACGGACCTTATTCAGCCGGGCGTCATTAGCATTATAAATGAGCTACAGGCGGATGTGACGCTGGCTCCAGCATCAGTCAGTTTGTATATGGCAGGCGGACTGGCGCTACAGTGGCTCCTGGGGCCACTCTCCGACCGGATTGGCCGCCGCCCTGTCCTGCTCACTGGTGCAATGATCTTTGCCCTTGCCAGTCTAAGCATGCTGTTTGTCACCTCGATCGAACAATACTTCGTCGCCCGCTTCATTCAGGGCACCAGCATCTGTTTTATCTCAACCGTTGGTTACGTCTCAATTCAGGAGGCGTTTGGTGAAATGGATTCCATCAGAATCATGGCTACGCTGACCTCTATTGTTCTGCTCGCCCCAGTTATCGGGCCTGTGGCCGGCGCTGCGCTGATGGCGTTCATTCACTGGAAACTGCTCTTTGCCATCATCGGTGTGTTTGGTCTGGTAGCATGGTTTTTACTACTGCTCAAAATGCCGGAAACAGTTATATCTCAGGGAAGAGAATTCAAACCGGGTGAAGTGCTGTCAGATTTCATCGCGGCATTTCGCCATCCAGTGGTGCTGACCGGCTCACTGGCAGTTGCTTTTGGCAACCTGCCCATCATCACCTGGGTGGCGCTCTCACCCGTGATCCTGATTGAGCACGGGGGTATGTCTCCCGGAACCTATGCCTGGACACAGGTGCCCGTGTTTAGTGGGATCATTATCGCCAGTGCGATCGTAGCGAATTTTATCAAAGACCCGACTTCACCGCGTTTTATCTGGGGGACTGTCCCGATACAGCTTGCTGGCTTGCTGACTTTGCTGGTCGGCAATCTGCTATGGCCACACGTCTGGCTATGGTCAGTACTGGGAACGAGCTTTTATGCCCTGGGTATTGGACTGCTCTATCCGGTGCTGTTTCGCTTCACGCTCTTTTCTCATAACCTGCCAAAAGGCACCGTTTCTGCCACGCTGAATATTCTGGCGCTTGGCATAATTGCCCTTAGCATTGAAATAACCCGCTGGGTTTACTTACATGCCGGCGGCAGGATTGCTTTCCACGGCGCGGCTCTGCTGGCCGGTATAGCCGTCATCATATCAGTTGCCCGCCTGCTTAAACTGCGTGGGCAGCATCAGAGCCTGTCAGTATCACCGGCAGGCTGTCTGCAACAAAAATACAAAAGTGAGTAAGGAGGGTTTATGTTTTCTTACGTGATGCTGGGTACTAACGATCTGCCACGAGCCATCCGATTCTACGATCCGTTGATGGAATTGCTTGGGTATCCAAAGGCAGGCCGAAATGAAGAAGGCGCATCCTGGGGGACGTTCAGCGATAACCATACCATCGGATTGTGCGTCGGCAGGCCCTTTGACATGCAACCCGCCGGGGCTGGTAATGGCACGATGGTGGCGCTGAACGCCCGCTCGTTTGAACACATCCAGCAGTTGCATGCGCTTGCCCTTAGTCTGGGAGGCGCGGATGAAGGTGCGCCGGGGCACAGGCCGCAATACGGACAGGGATTCCATAGTGCTTATGTACGCGATCCGGACGGGAATAAGCTGGCTTTTGTGTTCTATGCCGATGAGGGTTGAACATTAAACTGACAGTTTTCGTGTTGTGTATGAAAGCGGCGACGCACCGGACATAGTCAGGGAGCGGCTGTCGGGCATAGCATCAGGCGGTAACTCTTTTGGTCGCAGAGACTGGTGCAGATGAATCATTTAAAAGGAAGTCTTATGCAAATAATTTCGCCAGGGTGCATTATTCGGCCATTTCAGCCACACGAAATCGATAGTTTTATGGTGTATCGCAATGATGCGGAGTGGATGAAATATCAGGGGTTTAAGGGTCTAACAAAAGAGGACTATGAATCAGCATTGCTGGGCGTTCTTACGCTTACTCAGGGAATTCAATTGGCCATCGTCAACAAGCTGACGCAGGTTTTGATTGGTGATATCTATTTACGTCAGCAATGCGATGTATTTTGGCTCGGTTATACCATCACCCCCGCTCATGCTCGCCAGGGATATGCATTTGAAGCCATTACCGCCACCATCGGCTGGATAAAAGAGAACGGTTTTTCACTCATCAAAGCCGGTGTGAATCCGGAAAATACCCTTTCAAAAAAATTACTTATCAGGATTGGCTTCAATTTTTCGAGCATCGAAGATGGGTGAGCATATTTATGTTCTGGATTTAACAAAAGGAGAATAACCTCCGGAGGGGAAAAGCCAATGAGGCCATATAAGGGGTACTAAAACCTGCATTCGTCAGTGCACCTGCCTTTTTTCAGTAAATGAGCTGGCGTTCGATTTCCGAAGTACATCACACTTTTTCTACTGAAACATATCCCTGCTAAAACTACGTGTTATTATTCGCTCCGTAAATACCTTTCAACTCTACCCGAGGCTTTGATGCTGGAGAATGTAATCATCCGATAATCAGCTTACCGACCTTTTCAGGCCGGACTGATTATCAATGCGCCGAAATCGAATGCGGACACCGCCGTGTGTTTGCACGTTTTGCACATGATGATTAAACAGGTTCTTCAGTATGAATTTATCCCGTCAGGAACAACGTACCTTACACGTTCTCGCTAAAGGTGGACATATTGCGCACGTCCGCGATTCTTCAGGCCGCGTCACTTCCGTTGAATGCTACAGCCGCGAAGGGCTGTTGCTGACCGACTGCACGCTCACCGTCTTCAAAAAACTCAAAACCAAAATACTTATCAAGTCCGTCAATGGTCAGCCCTACCGCATCAACACCACCGGGCTGAATAACGTTCGCTCACAGCTCGATAACCGCTAAGGAGAGCATAATGGATATCAGCACCCTTATTTCCTCATCCCGACACATTCAACTGTCGGCGGAGGAGAGCAAAATTCCCTGGGACGAACCGGCCTTTAGCCAGCGCATGCTCGCGAACCATTTGTCGCAGGATCACGACTGGGCCAGCCGCAGGCAGGAGGTCATTGAGCGGCAGGTGAATTGGATCGCCAGCCTATTACCCCCAGGCGCACGTATTCTCGATCTCGGCTGCGGTCCCGGCTTTTACACCCACCGCTTAGCAGAGCGTGGATTTCACTGCACCGGCGTGGATTTCTCACCGACATCAGTGAGCTGGGCCCGCCAGCAGGCGCAGCACGCCGGATTGAATATCGACTATGTTCAGCAGGATGTCCGCGCATATTGGCCCGATAAATCTTTCGATTTCATCATGATGATATTCGGGGAGTTGAATGTTTTCAGCGCGGCGGATGCGCGCTCACTCGTCAGTCGCTGCGCGCTGTGGCTGGAGTCGGGCGGCAGGCTGCTCACTGAAGTCCATACTTTCGACGAAGTTAAGCGTCAGGGAATGGCTGAAGCAAGCTGGCAACGCTGTCCGGACGGGCTGTTTCTGGGCGTCCCTCATCTGCTGCTGACTGAACATGACTGGGATGAAGAAGCCCAGACCAGCTCAACAAAGTTCTGGGCCATAGAGGCAAACGGCCAAACCACCTGTTTCGGCAGCCAGATGACGGCATGGCGCGATGACGAGTACGTCAGCCTGCTCGACAATGCCGGATTTAACCTGCTTCCTCCTCCTGAAAGCCACGACTGGTCAGTCAGCGAAACATTTGAAGGAAAGCTGTTTGCTCTGCTAGCCGAAAAAGCAAAAGCCTCAGAGGAACTTCCTCTTAATACTCAACGCAATAAAAGGAATTCCAAATTGGATATCCCACGTATTTTTACCATCAGCGAAAGTGAGCACCGCATTCATAACCCGTTCACCGAAGAGAAGTACGCCACGCTGGGTCGCGTGCTGCGCATGAAGCCGGGCACCCGCATTCTTGATCTCGGTAGCGGCTCGGGCGAGATGCTCTGCACCTGGGCCCGGGATCATGGCATTACGGGGACTGGCATCGACATGAGTTCGCTCTTCACCGCGCAGGCCAGACGCCGCGCGGAAGAACTCGGCGTCAGCGAACGCGTACATTTTATTCATAATGATGCGGCGGGTTACGTCGCCAATGAAAAATGTGACGTGGCAGCCTGCGTCGGCGCGACCTGGATTGCCGGAGGCTTTGCCGGGACAGTCGAACTGCTGGCGCAGAGCCTTAAACCGGGCGGCATCATGCTCATCGGTGAACCTTACTGGTGCCAGCTTCCGGCAACGGACGAGATAGCCCAGGCCTGCGGCGTCAGCTCGACAAGCGATTTCCTGACGCTTCCAGGGCTTGTCAGCGCGTTTGACGACCTCGGCTACGACGTGGTGGAAATGGTACTGGCGGACCAGGAAGGCTGGGATCGGTATGAGGCCGCGAAATGGCTGACCATGCGCCGCTGGCTGGAAGCCAATCCTGACGACGATTTCTTCGCCGAAGTCAGGGCCGAGCTAAACATCTCGCCGAAACGCCACGTAACGTACGCGCGGGAATACTTTGGCTGGGGCGTGTTCGCACTCATCGCTAGGTAACAACAGGTTCCCGGTATTTCTGACTGGAGTTACCGGGGGCTTCGCCTTGGCTTTGACCAGATGCAACACCTGCACAATACATACTCTGTATGTTTATTAATCAGCACGTCACCATAAGGAGCATCATATGTCACAACATGAACAGTTCTGTCAGGCTTGCGGGATGCCGATGTCTGCACCCGATGCACACAGTGCCAGCGATCAATATTGCGCGTACTGCTGTGACAGTAACGGCAATCTTAAACCCTGGGAAGAAGCGGTATCAGGTTTAGCCAGCTTCCTTGATTCCTGGCAAAAAGTCGGCCCGGAGGAAGCACATAAGCGTGCAAAACGTTATCTGACGGCAATGCCAGCCTGGGCTCATAAAGCGGAGAGTGATTTGAGCTGATTATCTATACTCCCTCTGAATCTATTCAGGAGATCCGATGTTTTCTTACATTATGCTGGGAACCAACGACCTGCCACGCGCCATTACATTCTAAGATCCGCTGATGGAGATGCTGGGGTATCCACGTGCAGGACGTAATGAAGAGGGAGCGTCCTGCAACAAAGTGGTGCTATAACAGTTACCGCGTTTTATTCATTCTCATTATTTCAACCATAATCACTGGTCTCTCTAGCCCGTAACTTTCACAAACGTTGAGCGCTTTTATTCCACTCGGCTCACATAATTTTTTATTTGTTCAGCTTTGCGCGTTTTCACGTGAACGTTCTCACAATTATTCGACCAG
>ERZ773149.1175-NODE-1175-length-22072-cov-5.309579_pt1 | contig 22072 bp, 17 predicted proteins | sample MGYA00511081_ERZ773149 | MGnify/ENA primary metagenome ERZ773149 (study PRJEB29015, sample SAMEA2737846) | human gut metagenome | biome: human gut; feature: human-associated habitat; material: faeces | place: China | collected 2012 ...
TTTGTGTTGGATATATAAAATGAGCTGCCGCACGTTAGTGCGACAGCCCCTTTTTTATTTCTGATAAGCAGCCCGCTCGCCGCCGATATATTTGAGCCGTGTTCTCGCACAGACAACATGGGCGGAGCCGATGGATTTGATGGTGGTGCGGACCGGAACGGCGACATGGCGCAGATGCATACCGATCAAGGTGTCACCGATATCGATCCCGGCGTGTGCTTTTATAAATTCCACTGCGCAGGGATGCTCAAAGCCATTCCACGCGGCGGTGGAGAAGGAACCGCCGGCCTTCAACTGCGGCTTTACATTCACCATCTCAAGGCCATATTTCGCAGCACATTCTTCCTCGACAATCAGGGCGCGGTTTAAGTGCTCACAGCACTGGGCGGCGAGGTAGAGACCGTGTTTCTTTGTCACATGGGAAAGGGCGGTAAAGACAGCCTGTCCGACTTCGCTGCTGGAGTAGCAGCCGATCGCGTGGGCAGCGATCTCGCTGGATGAGCAGCCCACCACCAGGATCTGCCCCGGTTTCATTGCGGCGGTATTGATCAGCTCCTCGGCGATCGCTTTTGTCTGTTCATAAATTAAGTCAAGGTCCACATCGACGGATGTGGCGATATCTGTTGCGCTCATAGTATTTCCCTCTTTTTGCAGAATGCCCGGAGACTGAAAATACTCCGGGCGGTATATGGTTTCATGGTTAAATGGATCCGGCGGTGCATGCCGCTGTCATGAGGAACATGTGAACTGGAATTTACTCGAAATGATATTTGTCGAGCAGCTCATGCTTCATATCCCAAAGCGGCTTGGAAAGATCCACATGGACCTCATGCGGGTTTACGAGACGTTTTGTCTCATCCCATAAGGTATTGAGCTCTTCCTTGCAGTATTTCTGGATATCCATGACCTTCGGGGAGTGGTAGACACACTCGCCGTCCTTGAATACCTGTACCGGAAGCTCACGCATCGTGTAGGTTCCGGGAGCGAGGAGTGTCTTTTTCCAAGTTGCCACCGGGTCGAAGAGCAGTAACGGTTCGTCCTCGTTGAAGGTCTCTCCCACGAGACAGATAATGTCCGCGATGACCTTGTGGCTGTCCTTTCCGTAGATACGGTAGGTGGTCTTGTTGCCCGGGTTTGTGATCTTCTCCTCGTTCTCGGAGAGCTTGATCTTCGGGATGAACTTTCCAGTCTTCTTGTCCATGATCGCCGCGAGCTTATAAACACCGCCGAAGGACGGGCAGTCCTTGGAGGTGATCAGGTTTGTGCCGACACCCCAGGAGTTGATGGTTGCGCCCTGGTTCTTTAAGCTTGTGATCAGGGTCTCATCGAGATCGTTGGATGCGGAGATCACAGCGTCCGTGAAGCCTTCCGCATCGAGCATTTTTTTCGCCTCTTTGGAGAGATAAGCGAGGTCTCCGCTGTCCATACGGATTCCGTAGAAGGTAAGCGGGATTCCCTCCGCGCGCATCTCCTTGAATACCTGGATCGCATGCGGGATACCCGAATTTAAGGTGTCGTAAGTGTCGACTAACAGGATACATGCGGTCGGATAGAGTTTCGCGTAGGTACGGAAGGCGGTGAGCTCATCCGGGAAACTCATGATCCAGCTGTGGGCATGGGTTCCTTTTACCGGGACATCGAACATCTGACCGCAGAGCACGTTGGAAGTACCGATACAGCCGGCGATCATAGCGGCTCTCGCACCGTAGATTCCGGCATCCGGACCCTGGGCACGTCTTAAACCGAACTCCATGACTCCGTCTCCGCGTGCTGCATGGACGATCCGGGAAGTCTTTGTTGCGATCAGGCTCTGGTGGTTGATGATATTTAAGATCGCGGTCTCAACAAGCTGGGCCTGCATGATCGGGGCGATGACCTTTACGAGCGGTTCTCTCGGGAATACGACGGTTCCTTCCGGGATCGCGTAGATATCACCGGTGAATTTAAAGGTGGAGAGGTACTCCAGAAAATCTTCCCCGAAGAGTCCTGTGGTGCGGAGATAATCGATATCTTCCTTATCAAAATGTAAATTTTCAATGTATTCGACAACCTGCTCTAAGCCGGCCGTGATGGCAAATCCGTTTCCATCCGGATTTGTGCGGTAGAATGCGTCGAAGATGACAGTCTCATTTGCATCCTTTGCATGAAAGTAACCCTGCATCATGGTCAGCTCGTAGAGATCTGTAAGCAGCGTCAGGTTTCGTTTGCTCATAATGTTTCTCCTTAAATTTCTCCGCGGTAAGTGTCAGCGGAATATTAAATGAAGCAGTCCGGCGCGTATAAAAATGCCGGACGATAACGACAGCTTAAGTGCGGTTCCCCCCAAAAGAACCGGGCGGCTGTCAAACGTGTTGTGGTTGATTATATCAGTTCTTGTGCGAAAAGGCAAATTGTGTGTTAAAAAAGTAACGAACACTTCAAAAGAACGTAAAATGTGCCTAAAAAGTTAAGAAAGAAAACAGGAAGACGGCATCAATATGGAAAGATTTCGCAACTCCCGAGGGATTCCCTTGACTTTTAAATACCTTATTACTATAATTATTTTGATACCAAGGTCAAAAGGTCGGAAATCTGATGCAAGCTTGCTTGCAAGAGGATTTTTGACCTTGGGACCCGCCAAAAACATGAATAAGTAGCCATTTTTCGTAGAAAAATGAGCGGATTATGAATGTTTTGAGGATTGTGGGAGCACGCAGTGCGAAACAATCCGGTATCATAGGGGTCAAAAGACTTTTTGACCCCAACATCATAAACTGTAACGTTGAAGTAGCATTCCGCTATTGATCATCTTAACGGTTCAGGACGGTTTCGTTCTGGACCGTTATAAATATTGTAGAAAAAGCAAGGAGAAAAATCGTGGAAGGATTTGTTCATTCTATGGAGACTTTTGGGCTGGTTGACGGTCCTGGAGTCCGCTTTGTTGTATTCCTTCAGGGCTGCCGCATGCGGTGCCGTTACTGTCATAACCCGGAAACATGGAAATTAGAGGGCGGAACGCCCTGGACAGAAGATAAATTATTTTCCCATGTATACCGTTATAAGAGTTACTGGAATAAAAAAGGACAGCCAAATGGCGGTATTACCGTCAGCGGAGGAGAACCCCTTCTCCAGATCGACTTTGTAACAGAGTTTTTTAAGAAAGCCAAGGAAAGGGGTGTTCATACAGCTTTAGATACAGCAGGCAATCCTTTTACGCTGGAAGAACCATTTATCAGCAAGTTTGAAGAACTGATGAAGGTGACAGATCTGGTGATCCTTGATTTTAAAGAAATTGACAGTGAAAAGCACAAAAAATTAACGGGATGTCCCAATGATAATATTGTAGAAATGGCCAAGTGGCTTTCAGACCACGGGAAAGATATGTGGATCCGTCATGTACTTGTACCAGATCTTACAGATGATGAAGAAGGCCTGATAAGGACCCGCGACCTGATCAGGGAGTTAAAGACAGTAAAGAGAGTTGAGGTACTTCCTTATCATACACTGGGACTTTTTAAATGGCAGAAACTGGGAATCCCTTATACTCTGGATGGCGTGAGGACACCTACAGCAGAGGAAGTAAAAAAGGCAGAGGAGATCCTGGAAGTAAGTAAATATCAATAAAAGATCTTCACCTGCAAAAAGCAGATAATATTAAAAGGCAGATAACATTTTACAGAAATAACCTGTATTATGTATCTGCTTTTTTTGTGCTGTAAACAATAAATTATGATGATGAGAAATCTTCTCTTTAACGACTGCTTTTTTGTTGCCACAACAACAGAAATAAAATAATAACTATGTTATATTAAGTTAGCTGGTACTAACTAGCATATAAGAAAAAGGAGAAGAGGCAATGAAAAAGAAAAAAATCGTTTTGGCTGCGGTAGCAGCCATGCTGGCACTGACTGCATGCGGCAGCAAGGAAGCAGCACAGCCGGAAACAGAAGCAAAGACAGAAGCCCAGGCTGAAGAAACCAGCGAAGAGGCAGCAGAAACAGAGGAAAGCAGCAAAGAAGATAAGGAAGAAGCAAATGATGGAGAAGAAATCTCTGTAAAACTGGCAGTTCCCAAGGCGCCACCTGTCCTTCCGGTCCTTCATATGATAGATGCAGGATTATTAGGCGAGAATGTACAGCTTGATCTGGACGTATGGGATGCGCCGGAGCAGCTGATTGCTATGGTGCAGGATGGAGAACATCAGATGTTTGCATTTCCATTAACGGTTGTATCCAAACTTTATAACAAAGGATTGGATGTGCGTCTGACCAATGTAAATACCTGGGGAGTTACTTATTTTCTGACTACTGACCCGGATCTGAAAGATTGGGCCGGATTAAAAGGAAAGACAGTGTATGTGCCTTTACAGTCTTCCCCGCCAGATGCTCTGACACAGTATTTCTTAAAGGAAGCTGGACTGGAAGTAGGAAAAGATGTGGAAATCGTATATTCCACCACTGCTGAGATAGCCCAGATGTTAGGCGCAGGTACCATTGAGTACGCAACTCTCATTGAGCCACAGGCAACGGCAGCAAGAATGAAAAATGAAAATGTAAGAACTGCATTTTCCTTTGAAGAAGAGTGGAAGAGAGTGAAAAAGGATGACTCTATCGTGCCAAATGCAGGTTTTGGAACTTTAGCATCCTTTGCAGAAGAAAATCCGGAATTTATCGAAAAATTTGAGGCAGCTTATGAAGAGTCTTTAAATTGGGTACTGGAAAATCCGGCAGAAGCTGGTGCTTTAGCAGAAGAGGAGCTGGGATTGAACGCAAAACTGGTAGAAACTGCGATCCCAAACATGGGACTTCTCTACAAGGGAGCAGCAGAGGCAAAAACAGACTTAGATGGATTTTATCAGCTGCTGTTTGATTTTGAGCCGCAGATGATCGGCGGAAAGATACCAGATGAAGCAATGTATTATCAGAAATAAATACAGGATCGCAGCTTTTGGGCTGGTAATGGCCTTTTGGTGGGGAATGAGCCAGATCTATTCCCCACTGGTGGTGCCGCCTATAGGAAGTGTAGCAGAAAAGCTTAAAGTGATTCTTTCCTCAACAAAACTTTGGAAAGAGATCTTAAATACCATGATCCGGCTTTTGTGGGGGCTGGGACTTGGAACAGGACTTGGTTGTCTTACAGGATTGGCAGGCGGCTTATATCGGTCATTTAAGGAGATCTTCAAGCCTGTTCTTGGTATTATCCAGGTGGTTCCGCCGGTTTCCTGGCTGATCCTTGCAATCATATGGCTGGGATACAATGGGAAAGCCAGTATTTTTATTGTAGTTATGGCAGTAACGCCTGCGATCTTTATCAGCATTTCTGATGGGATCACGGCGATTGATAAGAAACTGATACAGATGGGAAGAGTATTTCAATTTCCGTTTTGGAAAATGCTCCGATATATTTATATCCCGTCTGTTGCACCGTTTTTCTTCTCTGGCTTAAAAATCGCAGTGGGAACAGCCTGTAAAACTGTTGTTATGGGAGAAGTGCTGACTACCACTTCTGGTATTGGCGGCCAGATTATGACAGCAAGATTAAATATTGAGCCGGAAACAGTTATTGCCTGGACGGTGATCGTAGTAGGTCTGTATTATGTCTGGGTATGGATGGGGAAAATGGTGCCAATATTGCTTCGTTTCAGAAAAAAACATACAGGAAAGGATAAAAATTTCCATGCTTGAAGTGAAAAACCTGACAAAAAATTATGCAGGACGGCCTGTTCTTAAAGATATCTCATTTTCTGTAGGAGAACATGAGATCGTAGCGTTAGTAGGCCCTTCTGGATGCGGAAAATCCACACTGTTAAATCTTATTGCAGGTATTAACGGTAATTATGAGGGAAACATTGAGAACAGAGCAGGAAAGACCGGCTATATTTTCCAGGAGGACCGTATCCTTCCCTGGCTAAGTGTGTATGACAATATTAAAGTTGTCCGCAAAAAAGAGGACAGGAAGCGGATTTTAGAGCTGATCGGGAAAATGCATTTGTCAGGTTTTGAACAGTATTATCCGGAGCAGTTAAGCGGTGGTATGCGGCAGCGCTGTGGGATCGCCAGAGCTTTTTATTATGGCAGCAGGCTGCTTTTGATGGATGAACCATTTAAGTCTCTGGATATGAATCTGAGGCTTGAAATGCTGCGGATTTTGCTGGAACTTTGGGAGACGGAAGAAGGATCTGTGATCTTTGTCACCCATGATATAGAAGAAGCGCTGATGATCGCAGACCGTATTCTGGTATTGAAAGGATGTCCGGCAGTACTGGCAGAAGAAATAATCCTTCCTGAGAGAAAAAATCTTAGAGATCCGTCAGAAGAAGCGCTAAGAAAGGCGAGAAAAAAACTTCTTCAATGGATGGAAGTTAAAAAAACGGCGATTGTCAGGATGGTCGGTTAAATCAGGAGAAAAAATGAAAAATACAGAGAAAAATCAGGTGCTTTCCCTTGCAGAACAGATTCATGTAAAAGATGGTTCTGTAATCAGCCTGAATTTAGAACGTAAAGATGGATTTGAGATCAGTCTTTATTCTTTTAGTGCAGGAGAAAGCATCAGTGAACAGGTATCTTTTGGGGATACATTTTATTATGTGATCCAGGGTGAGGGAAACTTTGGTCCTGAAAAAGAAATGAAGGCTGGGGAGGCACTTTTGGTTCCTCATGGTACACCCCACTGGTCTATGGCGAAAACAGGACTGCAGATCCTTTATATTCAAGTCATGAAGGGAAATGAAACAGAAAAAGATACTGGAAAAGAAAATGGAAAAGGAGAAAACGATATGTTTATCAAAAATTTTGTTCACAATGAGGTAGTTGAATTAGCAGAACAGGTACAGTTTGAAAAAGGAAAGATTGTAAGCAAGAGCCTGGTCCAGAGAGATGACTTGACCATGACCTTATTTGCATTTGATGAGGGCGAAGGTGTCAGCACCCACGCAGCAGCAGGAGACGCTTTTGTAGTTGTTTTAGAGGGCGAGGCTGCGATCACAGTTGACGGAGTGACAAAAACAGCAGTGAAAGGGCAGTCTATTATCATGCCTGCAAACATTCCTCATGCAGTAAAAGCAGTAAAGCCTTATAAGATGCTTCTTGTGGTAGTAAAAGAGGAAAGGAACTAAGAAAAAATGAAGGGAATCGGAATTGACGCAGGCTCAGGAAGCATTTCTATTGCAGTGACCGATGGAAATCAGCTTTTGTATCAGGACTACAGACTTCACAAAGGAAATATATATGGCTGTCTGAAGGAAATGATTGAAAATGTAAAGAAGAAATTTCCAGAAGGAATTTCTTTTGGGGCAGTAGGAAGCAGCGGTGAATGGCTGTACCCTGGTTTTTACGGGCATGGCAAAAACGACAGGATCAGCGCCCTTTTAGCGGGCAGAAATCTTCTCTGTCCTCAGGCAGAAACCATTTTTGAAATGGGTGCCCATACTTCCTGTTGTCTTACCGGACTGACAGAGGGAAAAAACTTCCAGTATGCAATGAATGGTGAGTGTGCGGCAGGTACCGGTTCCTTTTTTGAAGATCAGATGTATCGTTTGGGACTGCCACTTTGTGAATATTCAGAATGCGTGAAAAAAGCGGTTTCTGTGCCAAGACTAGCGGGTAGGTGCAGTGTATTTGCAAAAACAGATCTGATCCACAGACAGCAGGAAGGAATCCCAAAGGAGGATATCCTGCTGGGACTTGCTTATGCAGTGGTGCGCAATTTTCGTGGAACGATAGTGCGGAAACTGAAGGTTGAAAAACCAGTTGTTTTAACAGGCGGCGTTGTATTAAATGAAGGTGTGAAAACAGCTGTAAAAAATATTTTTGATTTAAAAGACGAAGAGCTTCTTTGTGATGAGAAAGGAACTGTTTTTTCTGCTGCAGGTCTTGCAAAACTGGCTTTGGAACAGAAAATGATATTGGACTGGAGCAGGCCGGTGGAAGAACAAAAGAAAGAAAAAGTGGAAAATAAAGGACTTCCTGCTTTCACTTATGACAAAAAGGCTCTTCATAAGCTTTGCCCTGTAAAAGCAGGTGAAAAAACCTGGCTGGGAGTAGATATTGGCTCTACCAGTACCAATCTGGTATGGCTGGGAGAAGACAAACAGGTGATCGATCTGCAGTATCTGCGAACCAAAGGTGATCCAAAAGGGGTGATCGAAGAAGGATTAAGTTTTTGGAAGGAAAAGTATGGACCGGCCTTTGCATATTCAGGTATGGGAATTACTGGTTCCGGACGATATTTAATAGGAAAGAAATTGTCTGCTGATACCATTATTGATGAGATCACAGCCCAGGCAAAAGCAGCTGTCTACTTCTTTCCAGATGCAGATACCGTTTTTGAGATCGGTGGACAGGATTCTAAATTTATCAGCCTGAAAAATGGACAGGTTGTGGATTTTGAAATGAATAAAGTGTGCGCAGCAGGTACAGGCTCTTTTATTGAGGAGCAGGCAGAACGTCTGGGAATTTCTGTAGAACGCATTGGAACAGAAGCTTTAAAAAGTGAAGATCCAAGTAAGCTGGGAGAGCGGTGCACTGTTTTGATGGAGTCAAAGATTGCTGCACAAATGGAAAAGGGTGCTTCTTATAAGGATATTTGTGCCGGACTTTGTGTTTCTGTTGTTAATAATTATCTGGATCGCGTGGCCGCAGGAAAAAAATATGGGGATGTGATCTGTCTTCAGGGTGGTATTGTCCACAATGAAGGTATTGTGGCAGCTTTTTATCAAAGGTTTGGAAAACGCCTGCGCATTACGCCTTATTATGATGTGACAGGTGCTTTCGGTGCTGCTCTGGCTGCCATGGAGAGTCTGACAGAAAAAGAAAGTGATGATCAAATCCAGATCAATACAGAACTTTACGATAGGAACAGAGAATGGTTTCTTGCAGGATATGATGGAAAAATGGAACCGGGGCTGCCGGTCGTGGGTATTCCCCAGTGTATGATGTTGTATAAATTTTTCCCTATGGCATATCAGTATTTAAAAAATCTAGGCTTTAATGTGCTCCTATCCAGACAATCAGATGAAGAGATGGTCCATTTAAGTCAGGAGCTGGTACAGGAAGAAACCTGTTATCCGGTAAAGCTGCTCCATGGGCATATGGAAAGTCTGGCAAGGCAGAAAGTGGATTATATGTTTATCCCCTGCATCCGTACACTGCGTCATGCAACTTCCGGGGTGAAGCATAATTATGGCTGTGTTTATATGCAGTCAGCACCTGTTTTTATTGCAAAAACACTGGGATTGGAGAAAAGAGGAATTAAATTACTGGCTCCGGTTCTTGATCTGGATATGGGACAGCCTCAGCTTGGAAAAGCTATGCTCCAGATGGGAATGAGTCTTGGAAGGGAAAAAGAACTTTGCAAGGCGGCATTGGAAAAAGGTGCGGCAGCCATGAAACTCTGCGAAAAGAAATCGGAAGAACTGGGACAGAAGATCATGGATTCTCTTAAACCGGATGACAAAGTGCTGGTGCTGATCACCAGAAATTATGGTCTGTCTGATCCAATCCTGAATATGGGAATACCAAAAGAACTGCTGAAACGGGGATGTAAGGTGTTAAACCTGGCTCATTTACAGGGACACAGCCTTGATCTCTCCGGAGAATACCCTAATCTGTATTGGCCTTTCGCCCAGCATATCCTTTCTGGTGCAAAGATCATTAAAAATCATCCCAATCTGTATGCTGTATACCTTACAAATCATGGATGCGGACCGGATGCCATGATTGCCCATCTGTTTAAGGAGATTATGGGAGATAAGCCTTATTTATCCATAGAAGTAGATGAGCATCAGTCTGCCGTGGGAGTTGTCACCAGGATCGAGGCATTTTTAAACAGCCTGAAGCATGTGAAAAAGACCTATTTTTTACCGCCACTTTCTGTATATTCCCGCCTTGCTGCTTTATATCTGGAAAGCAAAGGGCTTTCTGTCCAGTTGCTTTCTGATTACACAAAGGGAGACCTGGATGCAGGAAAAGCGGAAAATATGGCGAAAGAATACTGTACGTTCAGTGCCCAGGCGGGGCAGTGGCTGCGTCTTAAAAAAACCCAGGGTACAGTGTGCGTGATTCCGCAAACAGAAGGAGCAGAGGCAGAGGGTCTTGGGGCAGAAATAATCCGGCGTATGCTGGCGAAACATGGGTGGAATGGGAAAATTTATGCCCCATTTTTAGAAGACCTGACTGCAGTGAAGGACAAAGAACAGATCTGGCAGCTTCTTTTATTAGGTGATGGCTGGTATGGATTAAGCCCTAAAGAGCGCAAGGCCGCAAGCAAGAAAAGTCTTGCAGACATAAAATTCCCATTAAAATGGGAAAATACAAGGAAAATCCTTGAAGAATGGAGTCAGGTACAAGCTATGCAGCCTTTTTATGGTCGGAAAATCCTTCTTTGCGGTTCACCGATTTTGATGTATAGTGATTATTTAAACCGCAATCTGGAAGCAGCTATAGAAGAGAGAAATTTTCGCCCGTTTTATGCATCTTTTGCAGAATATATCTGGTTTTGGCTGAAAGAAGCCGGCAGAGAGGTGCCGGATTTCTTTACGGAAACATTAACAGAATTTGCCGGATTGTTCCCTGACAGCTGCATCTGCGGCAGTTACGAAGAACAATATGCAACGCTTCAAAAACATTTTATGCAGGTTACAGGCGGTAATCTTCGTTATCTTGCCTGGCGCTGCGAAAATCCGGGAAGCAGGATCAATGGCATCATTCGCCTGCTGCCGGCTTATGCAAATTATGGGTCTATTATCCGGCTGATCGAAGAAAACAGTCCAGTACCATTGCTTCATTATCAGTTAGATGGAAATGAAGAACAGGATGAGATTGAGAAAAGGGATATATTCTTAAATCTGTTGGAGCAAAGTCTGTAAACAGAGTAAGCCAAAAGATATTTGTAAATTGCTTAGAGAGTTTCAAAGATCTGGTCATGCAACGCATGAACAGTAACCGATAAAATGACAGAGTGAATGTAAGAACAAGATAATTGATACATTCGCTCTGTTTTTATGTTATAATCCATTAGGAAAGTATATAGAAAAGTAGATAGAAGAGGCAGAAAGCCTAAAAGGTGACTGAATTTGAGCAATAATACAGATATAGGATATCAATCAACCATTTATCAATATGCCAATATCATTATCGACATATCCCATGAAAGTGTAGATAAAACCTTTCAATACCGCATTCCGGACTGCCTTCTGGGACAGATCCAGGCGGGACAGCAGGTATATATTCCCTTTGGCGCAGGCAGCCATAAGCGTAAGGGCTATGTAGTGGAACTTAATAACCAGCCAGAATATGACATATCAAAAATAAAAGAGATCGATTCTCTGGTAGAGGGAAGTATTAATGTCCAGTCCCAGCTGATCCGTCTGGCATGGTGGATGAAGGAACGCTACGGTTCTACCATGAACCAGGCCTTGAAAACGGTTTTACCGGTAAAACAGAAAGTGCGGGAAGCCCCAAAGCGGAAGATCCATCTTAGCATTGATAAACAGGCGCTGGAAGAGGCTATTCAAACGGCAGAACGCAAGAACCATAAAGCCCGGCTGCGGCTTTTGTATGCACTGAAGGAAAATCCGGATCTTCCTTATGAAAATACCCTTCATAAATTAAATCTGACAGCGGCAGTCATCCGTCCCTTAGAGCAGGCGGGACTTCTTACCGTTCAGGTAGTAAACCAGTACCGCAATCCTTTAGAAGAAATGCGCCGTTTACTGACAGATACTTCCCGGTCACAGTGGAAACCGGCTGTGCTGAACCAGGAGCAGAGAAAAATTGCAGATTCTATTTGTGAAAACTATGACAATGGCAGCCGGAAGCCATGTTTGATCCATGGTATTACAGGAAGCGGGAAAACAGAAGTGTATATGGAGCTGATCAGCCATGTGATCCGGTCGGGGCAGCAGGTCATTCTTCTGATCCCGGAGATCTCTCTGACCTGGCAGACTGTGATGCGTTTTTACCTTCGTTTTGGAGACCGAGTGTCTGTATTAAATTCCCGTATGTCAGCAGGAGAACGTTTTGACCAGTATGAACGTGCCAGAACAGGAGATATAGACATTATCATTGGTCCAAGATCGGCACTCTTTGTCCCATTTGAGCGCCTGGGAATGCTGATCATAGATGAGGAACATGAAAACTCCTATAAAAGTGAGCTTTCCCCCAGATATGATGCCAGGGAAGTGGCAAAAAAGCGGGGAGAAATGGAAGGAGCCATGCTGGTCCTTGGTTCAGCGACGCCTTCCCTGGAAACTTATACAAAAGGGGTAAGAGGGGAATATAATCTTTATAAGCTGATGAAAAGGGCAAAAGCTGACGCTGTATTGCCGACGGTGGAGATCGCCGATCTGCGGGAAGAATTAAAAGCAGGCAACCGGTCCATTTTCAGTGCCCGTCTGAAAGAACTTTTAGAGGATCGTCTGGAAAAAGGAGAGCAGGCTATGCTGTTCATTAACAGAAGAGGTTATGCTACCTTTGTGTCCTGCCGTTCCTGTGGGGAAGCAGTGAAATGCCCTCATTGTGATGTGACTTTAACGTACCACAAAGATGGCCGCATGATGTGCCATTACTGTGGCTATACCATCCGCCAGCCAAAGACATGTCCTTCTTGTGGTTCGCCTTATATTGCTCCTTTTGGAACAGGAACCCAGAAGATAGAAGAAATGGCTGCAAAAATGTTTCCCAAAGCCCGGATCCTGCGCATGGATCTGGATACAACATCAAAAAAAGGAGGACATCAGCAGATTTTATCTGCCTTTGCAAGGGGAGAAGCAGATATCCTTATTGGCACTCAGATGATCGTAAAAGGCCACGATTTTCCCAATGTTACTCTGGTAGGCGCTTTAGCGGCAGATCTTTCTCTTTATGCCAGTGATTATCGCTGCAGTGAGGAAACCTTTGATCTTCTGACCCAGGCAGCAGGCAGAGCAGGACGGGGAAATACGGCGGGAAATGTAGTGATACAGACGTATCAGCCGGATCATTACAGTATTCAGACGGCGGCAGCCCAGGATTATGAAGCTTTTTATGCCCAGGAAATGAATTTCAGGAAAATGCTTGGTTATCCTCCTGCTGTAGGACTTTTAACGATCCAGATCGCAGATAAAAATGAGGGATGCTTAGATAAGGCGGCAGCTTTGCTGACAGACTGCCTGAAGCAGTGGATGGATCAGGAGAATCATCTGTCAGAGGCGGGGAAGCTTCAGTTTATTGGTCCTGTAAACGCTCCGGTGTACAAAGTTAATGATATTTATAGAAAAATTTTATATATAAAGCAGGAAAACTATGATATACTGATACACATCAGGAAAATGGAAGAACAGCGCTTAAAAGAGGCCCAGGGGCTTGAAAGTGTTATTTTTCAGTCAGACCTGACCTGATAGATGTTATTGGGAAATAATTATACGATATTTAAAGGAGAGATAAAGATGGCAGTTCGTCAGATCCGCGTTATTGGGGATGAAATTTTAAATAAGAAGTGTAAACCGGTGAAAGAGATGACCGACCGTACAAAAGAGCTGATCGAAGATATGTTTGAGACCATGTATGAGGCAAATGGTGTAGGACTTGCAGCTCCCCAGGTAGGTATTTTAAAGAGAATCGTAGTAATTGACGTAGAAGACGGATATCAGTATGTGCTGATCAACCCGCAGATCATTGAACAGGACGGAGAACAGACCGGTTATGAAGGCTGTTTAAGTGTTCCTGGAAAAACAGGTGTTGTTACAAGACCAAACCATGTAGTAGTAAGAGCGTTAGATGAAAATATGGATGAGATCGAAGTAGAAGGAGAAGGTCTTCTTGCAAGAGCGATCTGCCATGAATGTGCTCACTTAGATGGTCAGCTTTATACCGAACTGGTAGAGGGCGAGCTGATGGATACAGAAAATGATGAGGCAGACGGCGCCGAAGAGTAAGAAAGGGTCTGTTCTGGTGTATGGAGTGTTTCCAACCATTTTCTGGGATAAATTTGAAAGGAATGAGAAATATACATGCGTATTGTATTTATGGGAACGCCGGATTTTTCTGTACCGGCATTAAAAGCCATTGTAGAAGCGGGACATGAGGTGACAGCTGTTGTGACTCAGCCGGATAAGCCAAAGGGCAGAGGAAAAGATGTCCAGATGACTCCGGTAAAGATCCAGGCGTTAGAATATGGCATCCCGGTGTATCAGCCAGTAAAAGTTAAAACACCGGAATTTGTAGAAGTATTAAAAAAAGAAGCTCCGGATGTTATTGTTGTTATTGCCTTTGGACAGATCTTATCCAAAGAGATCCTGGATCTTCCAAAATATGGCTGTGTGAACATCCATGCATCCCTTCTTCCAAAGTATCGGGGTGCAGCACCGATCCAGTGGGCTGTGATCGACGGTGAAAAAGAAACGGGAGTTACCACTATGATGATGGATGTGGGACTGGATACAGGTGATATCTTAGAAACAAAGGTGATCCCGTTAGATCCGAAGGAAACCAGCGGCAGTTTATTTGAAAAATTAAGCGAAGCAGGCGGTCCGCTGATCCTGTCAACTTTGGAAAAGCTGGAAAAGGGAACCATTACAAGGACACCTCAGGGGGAAGAAGGCACCTGTTATGCAAAGATGCTCACTAAGACATTAGGGGAGATCAACTGGACGATGTCAGCGGCGGCGATCGAACGTCTGATCCGCGGTTTAAATCCGTGGCCAAGTGCTTATACTTTTTATAATGGAAAGACTTTAAAACTTTGGGAAGCAGATGTTTTAGAAGAGGCAGTCCCGGCAGGAGCAGTCCCAGGACAGGTTCTTCAGGCAGACAAACACGGTCTTACTGTTGCAACAGGAGAGGGAATCTTAAAGATCAATGAGCTTCAGTTAGAAGGAAAGAAACGTATGCCGGCAGATGCTTTGCTGCGCGGCTTTACCATTACACCAGGGGAAATCCTGGGAGAAAGAGAGTGATCATATGTACGGCTACATGCCAATGTATTATTTTGACCCAACTTATATCCTGATCCTGATCGGTGTGCTCCTGTCAATGGGAGCATCTGCAAAACTGAACGCCACCTATGGCCGTTATTCCCGTGTGGCCAGCCGCTGCGGTATGACAGGCGCACAGGCAGCTTTGCGTATTTTGCAGTCTCAGGGAATTTATGACGTAACTGTGCGCCATGTATCAGGAAAACTGACGGATCATTATGATCCAAGAAGCAAGACGGTAAATCTGTCTGATACGGTTTATGGATCTACTTCCATTGCAGCCATTGGTGTAGCTGCCCATGAGTGTGGTCATGCGATCCAGGATGCGAGAGATTATGTGCCCTTAAGACTGCGTGCAGCCTTAGTGCCGGCAGCTAATTTCGGTTCCCAGATTTCATGGATCCTGATCATTCTTGGTATTGTTTTAGGAGGAACCGGTCTTATTAATCTGGGGATCCTTATGTTTTCACTGGCTGTTCTGTTCCAGATCGTTACATTGCCGGTGGAGTACAATGCTTCACACCGCGCAGTGGTACTCCTTGATTCCATTGGTATTTTACAGGGCCAGGAAGTAGGACAGACCAGACAGGTATTAAATGCAGCGGCGCTGACCTATGTAGCCGCAGCTGCAGCATCTTTACTGCAGCTTTTAAGACTTCTGCTTCTGTTTGGAAACAGACGCAGAAATGACTAGAAAGGGGAACTATGTATGGCAAAAGCCATAGACAGAGGCCTGGAAAACCGGGAGATCGTACTGGGTATCCTGACGGAAGTGCTGGATAAGGGGAATTTTGTCCATCTGATATTGAATCAGGCATTGAGCAAATATCAGTATCTTGAAAAACCCGACCGGGCATTTATCACCAGAGTGACAGAAGGAACCTTGGAATATCTGCTTCAGATCGACTTTATCATAAATAGTTATTCAAAAACAAAAACAGAAAAAATGAAACCGCTTATCCGCAATATCCTGCGGATGAGCGTCTACCAGCTCCTTTACATGGACCGTGTGCCGGACAGTGCTGTTTGCAATGAGGCAGTGAAACTGGCGATACACCACCATTTTCAGGGGCTGAAAGGCTTTGTAAACGGAGTTTTGCGCACCATTGCAAGAAACAAGGAAACTCTGGATCTTTCAAAGCCTTATCTGCGCTACAGTCTTCCAGAATGGATGTATTCCATGTGGGAAAAGGACTGGGGAAAGGAAAATGCCGAAACCATCGCAGCTTCTTTTTTAAGAGAACGTCCTGTATGGGTGCGCTGCAACCTGAATCTTGTCTCAAAAGAAGATATCCTTGACTCTTTAAGATCCCAGCAGGCAGTGGCGAAAACCGTAGATGGCTTTGATGCTATGCTTGCTTTATCCGGTTATGACTATCTGGAAAGCCTTGATGCTTTTAAAAAGGGATGGATCCAGGTACAGGATATTAGTTCCGCTCTGGTAGGGGAACTGGCTGATCCAAAGAAAAACAGCTATATTATAGATGTGTGTGCAGCGCCTGGAGGAAAGAGCCTTCACCTTGCAGATAAGATGGAAGGGACCGGCTGTGTGGAAGCCAGAGATCTTACATACCAGAAGGTGGCGCTGATCGAAGAAAATGCCAGCCGTATGGGCGCGTTAAATGTAAAAGCAGTTCAGTGGGATGCAACGGAATTTGACCCGGAAAGTGAAAATAAGGCAGATCTTGTGATCGCTGATCTGCCATGTTCCGGACTGGGGATCATTGGAAGAAAACCAGATATTAAATACCATACCACAGAAGAAAATTTAAAGGAGCTGGCAAAGCTGCAAAGAGAGATTCTTTCTGTTGTATGGAAATATGTAAAACCAGGCGGGCGTCTGATCTACAGCACCTGCACCATCAATAAAGAAGAAAATACAGAAAATGCCCGCTGGATCGCAGAAAATCTGCCCTTTAAGCAGGAAGATCTGACAGAAGCATTCCCATTAAAGGGGGAAAAGTTTGAAAGTTTAAAGAAAAGCGCATATCCTGGCGCTGATCTGAAAAAAGGACAGATCCAGATCCTTCCCGGCATTTATCCTTTTGAAGATTTTGACGGCTTTTTCATCAGTGTTTTCAAGAGAGAAGCATAGGAGTATTCACATATATGTTAGACCTGATTGATACAAAAGGTAAAAAAGATATAAAATCTATGACGCTGGAAGAGGTGACAGCGGAGATGACAGCCCTGGGGGAGAAATCTTTCAGGGCAAAGCAGCTTTATGACTGGCTCCACGTAAAGCTGGCGGAAAGCTTTGATGATATGAGTACACTGTCTAAAGACCTGCGCCAGAAATTAAAAGATCATTACAGCCTTACAGCTTTGCAGGTAGCAGGAGAGCGTATTTCTGCCATTGACGGCACCAGAAAATACCTGTTCCGTTTAGAGGACGGCAATGTGATCGAAAGCGTATGGATGCAGTACCACCATGGAAATTCGGTATGTATTTCTTCCCAGGTAGGCTGCCGTATGGGCTGCCGCTTCTGCGCCTCTACACTGGATGGAATGGAGCGCAATCTGCGGCCTTCAGAGATGCTTGACCAGATCTACCGTATTCAGACGATTACCGGAGAACGTGTTTCCAATATCGTGATTATGGGTTCGGGAGAACCAATGGATAATTATGATAATGTAGTCCGTTTTATCCGTCTGATCTCCAGTGAGAAAGGGTTAAATATCAGTCAGAGAAATCTGACTGTTTCCACCTGCGGCATTGTGCCGGGGATCAGAAAATTTGCAGAAGAAGGCCTCCAGGTGACGCTGGCGCTGTCTTTGCATGCACCAAATGATGAAGTGCGAAAGACACTGATGCCTATTGCAAACAGCTTTAAGTTAAAAGATGTATTGGAAGCCTGCCATTATTATTTTGAAAAAACAGGCAGACGACTTACTTTTGAATACAGCCTTGTAAAAGGAGTCAATGATAACTTAGATGAGGCGAAAGCCCTTACAGAGCTGATCAAAGACCAGCATGGTCATGTGAATCTGATTCCGGTCAATCCTATCAAAGAGCGGGATTATGTACAGTCAGACAGAAAGTCCATTGAACAGTTTAAAAATTATCTGGAGCGGCATGGCATCAATGCAACGGTGCGCCGGGAAATGGGCCGTGATATTGGCGGTGCCTGCGGCCAGTTAAGAAAGAGCTATCTGGAGGAAGGGGAGATCTGATATGGAAGCATACGCACTGACAGACACAGGAAGAGTCCGTTCCATGAATCAGGATTATATCTATGCGTCTCCTGAAAAAGTAGGCTCTCTGCCGGATCTTTTTCTGGTAGCAGATGGAATGGGCGGTCATAAAGCGGGAGATTATGCTTCCCGTTTTATGGTGGAAAATCTGGTGGTGTATTTAAATCATCGTCAGGATGACCCTTGTGTTACCCAGTTAAAGGATGGGATAAAAACGGTGAATAAAGCCCTTTATGAAATGTCTTTAGAAAGAGAAGAATTTCAGGGTATGGGCTGTACGTTAGTAGCTGCTGTGATCGAAGACGGTGTCCTTTATGCTGCGAATATAGGAGATAGCCGTCTGTATCTGATCCATGACGGGGTTATTCGTCAGATCACCAGGGACCACTCTTATGTAGAAGAAATGGTGGCTATGGGGATGATGAAACGGGGAAGCGCTGATTACAACCGGAAAAAGAACATTATTACCAGAGCAGCAGGGATCCAGGCGGATATAGAACCGGATTTCTTTGAGGAAGAATTAGGACCGGAAGATTATATTTTGCTGTGCTCAGACGGATTGAGCAATATGGTAGATAATGATACAATGTGTTCGATCATCCTTTCAGAGGGCACTTTAAAGGAAAAGGCAGAACGTCTGATCGCAGAAGCCAATGAACGGGGAGGAACAGACAACATTGCGGCTGTGCTTGTGAAACCTCAGGAAGGAGGGATGGGCTCATGTTAAATCCGGGAACTTATCTTCAGGATCGTTATGAGATACTGGGCCGGATCGGCTCCGGCGGCATGTCTGTAGTCTATAAGGCAAAATGCCATACTTTAAACCGTCTGGTGGCGATCAAAGTATTAAAAGAAGAATTTGCGTCGGATGAAAATTTTGTCAGCAAATTTAAAATGGAAGCCCAGGCAGCAGCCAGACTCTCCCATCCTAATATAGTCAATGTTTATGATGTTGTAGATGAGGGAGACCTTCATTATATCGTTATGGAACTGATCGAAGGTATTACCTTAAAGAGCTACATTGAAAAGAAAGGTTTTTTGGAAAATAAGGAAGCCATTGGCATTGCTATTCAGGTGGCACAGGGAATCGCAGCTGCCCATGAGCAGCATATCATCCACCGTGATATTAAACCTCAGAATATGATCATTTCCAAAGACGGAAATGTAAAGGTAGCTGATTTTGGCATTGCCAGAGCGGTATCCAGCCAGACCATGAATGCTACGGCAGTAGGCTCTGTGCATTATATTTCACCGGAACAGGCCAGAGGGGGATATTGCGATGAACGCAGTGATATTTATTCCTTTGGTATTACCATGTATGAAATGGTTACTGGCAGAGTCCCTTTTGAAGGAGACAATACAGTAGCGGTGGCTCTGGCCCATTTAGAGACACCTATCACGCCGCCTTCCCAGCTAAATCCGGCGGTAAGCAGCGGTCTGGAGCAGATCATTTTAAAATGTACTCAGAAAAAGCCAGACAGACGTTATTCTTCCATTGGAGATGTGATCACAGACCTTCGTCATGTGATGGTAGATCCGGATTATGATATTTATGCAGCAGTACCTCAGGATGATGAAGAAAATGATCCTTATGTGACAAGACCTATTTCCAGAGAAGAACTGTCTCAGATCCAGGAACGCAGAAGAGTGCGTATGGAAGATACGGCAGTAAAAAATCAGGAAAATGAGCCATCAGTGCCGATTAAAACGATGGAAGAAGATCAAAAAGAGGATGGCTATGAGGACGAAGAAAAACCGCTTCAGGTTTCAGCTCATAAAAAGCATAATGGCAGAAGAAAGGAAAAAGATGTAAGTACCCAATTTGAACGTATTATCATGGTCATGGGTATTGTAGCAGCTGTTTTAGTGGCTGTGGTAGTTATTTTCGTATTTTCCAGGCTGACCGGTCTGTTCTGGCCAAAAAGCGGGCAAGATAATAAGAAAGAAACAGAAGTGGTCACCAGTGAAGCGGCGACAGAAACGATCACAGTTTCCCTGGCAGATGATCAGACCTATATGCCTAATGTACTGGGGCTTCCAAAGGATATGGCAGAGGCCAAGCTGAAGGAATATAACCTGGTGATGAGCATAGAAACAGAAGATTATTCGGATAACTACAAAAAAGATCAGGTTATGCGTCAGGATGTGGCGGAAGGCGAAGTAGTAGAAAAGTGGAGTGCTGTTGGTGTGACCATTAGTAAGGGAAGTGACAAAGTGGACCTTTCCTCTTTAGGTCTGGAGCAGCTTTCGGGAGAAGATGCTGGTAAGCTTTTAAGAGACAACGGTCTGGCAGTAACTTTAAAAGAAGAAGCAAATGACAATATTGAAACTGGCAAAGTGATCCGTTACAGTCCTGGACAGGCGAAAGTAGGAGATACGGTTGAACTGGTGGTAAGTACCGGACCAAAGACAGCACAGGGACAGGTTCCAAGGCTGCTGGGGAAGGATGAAGTTACGGCCGATGCCCTTTTAAAAGCAGCCGGATTAAAGACAGGTACAGTGACTTATGATTATGATGCCGGAAAGCCGGAAGGCACTGTTTTAACCCAGTCTGTGCTTCCAGGCACTGTTTTAGAGCCGTCTTCTTCTGTTGATTATGTGATCAATCAGATGGAGAATGAGAAGAGTGCACAGGCGCAGTCAGATGATGAGTCTTACTATATCGGTTCCATTGATACTACCTGTTCTTTAAGTAATTATATTGGACCGGCATCTCAGACAAGCAGTGTGAAGATCTCAATCCGCCTGAAACAGAAGGATGCAAGTGGAGCAGATGTTTACACGCCTCTGATCAGCCCAAGACTGGTAGTAGGCTCCCAGGATATCCCGGTTGTATTTCCAAGGATCCATGGGGCATATGGAGTAGAAAATGGTACAGTGGAAGTGGTAGACGTAGAGAAGGATACAGTGATTGCCTCTTATCCGGTCTCTTTCTTCCCGGTAGGGTAATTAAATGAAGAAATTTCCTGCGTGGATCGGGAATATCATTTGACGATAGGAGTTATGAGGCGAAAGAAAAATGACAGGAAAGATAATCAAAGGAATCGCAGGATTTTATTACGTAAATAACGGTGAAAACAAAGTATACCAGTGTAAAGCGAAGGGAATCTTCAGAAACCGTAAGATCAAGCCTTTAGTAGGTGATGATGTTGAATTTACCGTGTTGGATGAAGAAACAATGGAAGGCAATATTGATGAAATCCTTCCAAGAAAAAATGAGCTGATCCGTCCGGCAGCAGCCAATGTGGATCAGGCTCTGGTACTTTTTGCACTGACGCATCCGGCACCGAATCTGAATCTTTTAGACCGCTTTTTAGTGATGATGTCCATGGAAAATATTCCAGTGACTTTGTGCTTTAATAAGCAGGACCTGGGAGATGAGGCGTTAATGGAGCAATACAGAACGATTTATGAACCAGCTGGTTATCCGGTGTATTTTATCAGTGCCAGAGAAGAAACCGGTATTGAACAGGTAAGAAGTCTCCTCAGGGGAAAGACTACGGTTTTAGCAGGTCCTTCTGGTGTGGGAAAATCATCTCTCACCAATCGCATCCAGCCGGAAGCGGAGATGGAAACAGGAGATATCAGCCGCAAGATTGAGCGAGGGAAACATACCACCCGCCATTCCCAGCTGTTTTTCGTAGAAAAAGATACCTATATGATGGATACACCTGGTTTTAGTTCCATGTTTACACCCGATATAGAGGCAAATGAGCTAAAGGATTATTTCCCGGAATTTGCCCTATATGAAGATGACTGCAAGTTTTTGGGCTGTGTCCATATTGGAGAAAAAGTGTGCGGAGTAAAAGACGCAGTGGCAGAAGGAAAGATCAGTAAAAGCCGCTACGATAATTACCGCCTGATGTATGAAGAATTAAAGCAGAAAAGGAGATATTAGTGTGAAAGAAAGTAGAGGACAGCCATAAATGGGCGCACTCAAATAAGCTG
>ERZ773149.1184-NODE-1184-length-21989-cov-5.606684_pt1 | contig 21989 bp, 23 predicted proteins | sample MGYA00511081_ERZ773149 | MGnify/ENA primary metagenome ERZ773149 (study PRJEB29015, sample SAMEA2737846) | human gut metagenome | biome: human gut; feature: human-associated habitat; material: faeces | place: China | collected 2012 ...
GAAAATGAAGAAGCTAAAAAAGAATTTATAGAATTACTTTCAAAAAAATAAAAATAAAAAAATATTAGGGGATTGGAGATTATTTCAATACTATTAAAAACTGTTTAAAAACAATAAAAAAGACTGCGTAGGGCTATACTTCTACGCAGTTTTTAAAATTAAAGAAAAAGCTTAAAAATAAATTTATGAGTAGAAATATGGCTTTACAATCAAATTTAAGGCTAGTTTTGATTAAAAGGTATAAAATGTTATTGAATAATAAAAAACGTTATATGGAGTGAATAGAGGTGAAAAATGAAGATAACAGAGAAAGTGAGGAATTTTATGAGAAGCTTTTTAAGAATACAAGAAGCTCAAACAACTAGTTTTAATATACAAGAAAGTATGAACTATGAAACAAACGTATTTAAAAATAAGATTTGGTATAGGGGAGATAGTTATGAGTTAGAGCAGTTATACAAGCAGTTACAAAATAATAATTTCTCATTTTGGGGAAGTGTTCCAACACTAGGTATGGAAATAAGAAAAATACATACTGGACTACCTAAAATAATAGTTAATAAATTAGCTGATATTACATTAACTGATTTAAATGATATAACTTTTAAAGATAGTAATTTAAATGAAATATGGGAAGCTATAGTTAAGGAAAATAAATTTTATAAATTATTAGATAGATCAACAAAGAAAGTTTTAGTAGCTGGTGATGGTGCCTTTAAGATATCTTTTGATTCAAATATATCTAAATATCCTATTATAGAATTTTATGATGGTGATGATATTGAGATAGTATATGAAAGAGGGCGTATGAAAGAAATTATCTTTAATACCGTTTATAAACATAATACAAAAGTATACAACTTAAAAGAAACTTACGGTTATGGATATATAACATATAAACTATTTATTAACAATAATGAAGTAGCATTAAATACTATTCCACAAACTGAAGAATTAGCAGATGTAACATTTGATAAATCTTTCAACATGGCTGTACCATATATGATTTATGAGTCAGAGAAATGGGAAGGTAGAGGACAAAGTATATTTGATGGTAAAACAGATAACTTTGATAGTTTAGATGAAACCTGGAGTCAATGGATAGATGCATTAAGAGCAGGAAGAGCAAAAACATATATACCAGATGATTTATTGCCTAGGGATATTAAGACTGGAGAAATAATGAAGCCTAACTACTTTGATAATAGGTTTATTCAAACCGATAAGAGTATGAAGGAAAATGCAGATAGTAAAATCACTACTGAACAACCGGGTATACCAACAGAATCTTATCTTCAAACTTATGTTACAGCTTTAGACCTATGTTTACAAGGATTAATTTCTCCATCAACATTAGGAATTGATAATAAAAAGTTAGATAATGCAGAAGCTCAAAGAGAAAAAGAAAAGACAACCCTTTATTCAAGACAAGCTATTATAGATGCATTAACTGAAATGTTACCTAGATTAGTTGATGTAATATTTAAGGCTTATGATTCTTCTTTAAACCAAAGTATTAATGATTTAGAAGTAGAAATAAGTTTTGGAGAATATGCATCACCTTCATTTGAGGCAGTTGTTGAAACACTATCTAATCCAAATACACCAATGTCTATAGAAGCAAAGGTTGAGGAAATGTGGGGTGATAGTAAAGATGCTAAATGGAAAGAAGAAGAAGTTAAAAGAATAAAAGAGCAAAATGGAATTATTACTATGGAGGAACCTTTTGTAGGAGGAGATTTAGATGAAGAAAGTAATAATAAACAACAGAGTATACCAGATGGACAAGAAGAAGCTTAAAGGATTATTTGATATTGCAAAGGAACATGTAAAGTTAGGTATATATGCAGTAGAGAAACATAATATCATTGAAATGAAAAGAGATATATTACCTTCAAAAACTAAATTAAAAGAAGAAATAAGGAAATATAAAGAGCAAGGCTATAAGGTATATAGCAATGGATAAAGATTATGATATAGTTGTAGCATTTCAAAAGATAGAAGAAGAATTAATAAACTCTATGCTTGGAAATATTAAAAGACATACTGATTGGGAAAAAACAGAAGGTTTTGAATGGAGTATGTGGCAAGCAGAGCAACTTAAGGCATTAGAAAAGTATAGAAGTAATAATATAAAGAAATTCAAAGGATATTTTTCAACTATTAATGAACAGATAGAGGAAGTATTAGAAAAAGCCTATAAACAGGGCAATATGCAACAAGAAATTGAAATATTATCAGCATTAAGAGAAGGTTATATATTAAAAAAAAGAAAGAAAAAGAATATTACTTTAAATGCTAAGTTTTTTAGAATAAATGATAGAAAACTTAATGCATTAATTAAAGCTACTAAGAAAGATTTCAAGAAAGCACAATTAGCTATGTTAAGAATGGCTAATGATCAATATAGAAAAATAATATTTAATGCTCAAATATATGCCAATACTGGTGCTGGAACCATAGAAAAAGCTATTGATATGGCAAGTAGAGATTTTATGGCCAACGGTATTAATTGTATAGAATATAAAAATGGTGCTAGAGTTAATGTTGTAAGTTATGTTGATATGGCTATTAGAACATCAAATAAAAGAGCTTACCTTCAAGGGGAAGGAGATAAGAGAAAAGAGTGGGGAATAAGTACAGTTATAGTGATAAGTAGAGGTGGAGGTTGCCATAAATGTACACCACATCAAGGTAAAATATATATTGATGATGTATGGAGTGGTGGAAGTTCTAAAGATGGACCATATCCATTACTTAGTTCGGCTATAGAAAAAGGATTATATCACCCTAATTGTAGAGATAGTCATACAACATATTTTGAGGGAATAACTTCTAAACCTAAAAGAACTACTAAAGAGCAACAAGAAGAAAATATAAGACTATACAATGAGCAACAGTGGAAAAATTATATAGAAAGACAAGTTAAAAAATACACTAATCTTGAAAATAGAAGTTTTGATAATGAAAACAAGATGAAGTATAAGAATAAAAAAGAAATTTGGAAAAAGCAAAGATAATTAGCACTTACATAAGTAGGTGCTTTTATTATGCCCAAAACTTGCTTAAGGCCTAAAACTGTGTAAGGAAATAAAAGTCTACAGACTATAAATGGAGGGAAGTTATGTTTATAACAAGTTGTAATTTAAGAAAAAGGCTAGGAGTGGGAAGATTACTTCAAGCAGATGGAGGAGCTGGGATTGCTGGAGAAGGAAATCCATCAGGAGATGAAGGTGATCCAGAAGCTGGGGAAGGAATAGGTGAAGAGCCTAAAACTTTTACTCAAGAGGAGTTAGACAAAATAGTAAAGGAAAGAGTTGCTAGAGCAAAGAAAGACCAACCATCTAAAGAGGAGTTAGAGGCTTTTAAGCAATGGCAAGAAAGTCAAAAAACAGAAGAAGAAAAGAAAAATGAAGCTTTAACTAATGCTGAAAAGGCAAGAGTTGCAGCTGAAGAAAGAGCTTTATTAGCTGAAACAAAAGTAACTTGTTTATCTAAAGGAGTTGCATCAACTTCTGTAGATGATGTAGTTATATTAGCTAAGTCTATGCTTAATGATGATTTAACCATGGAACAGGCTATTGATAAGCTGTTAGAAAAATATCCTTCTTTTAAAGGACAACAACAAGAGCCAGAACAAAATAAAAATGGTTTTATAATTGGGGCTAATAACACAAAACAAAAAGTAAATCCAAATGATGCAATAGCAAGGGCATTTGGAATTAAATAATTAATTAAAAATAAGAAATGGAGATGGAAATATGACGGTATACAATTATGCTGAACAATTTGAACAAGCATTACAACAAAAATATGCAAAGGAGCTAACATCTTATGCATTAGAACAATCTAATCCACAAGTTAAATTTATTAATGCACAAACTATTAAATTACCTAATATCACAGTTAGTGGATATAAAGATCATAGTAGAACAAATATGGGATTTAATACTGGAAGCATATCTAATGAATGGGAACCAAAGAAATTAGCACATGATAGAGATATAGAATTCGCTTTAGATCCAATGGATATAGATCAAACTAATTTGGTTATAGAAGTAGCAAATGTTCAAAATGTTTTTGAAACAGAACAAGCTATTCCAGAAAGAGATTCTTATAGATATTCTAAGTTATATTCAGAAGCTAAGACTTACACTGCAAATGGAGCAGTAATAGATACTACAACATTAACTACAGCTAATATTTTAGAGTGGTTTGATAACCAAATGGAGAAAATGGATGATGCAGGAGTTCCAAGTGAAGGAAGAATACTTTATGTTATTCCATCAATTCACAAGATGCTTAAACGAGCAGAAGGATTAACAAGAAATATTGATGTTAATTCAAATAATGGGAAAATTGATAGAAGTGTTTACTCTTTAGATGATGTAAATATAGAAAAAGTTCCATCTGGAAGAATGAAAACTAAGTATAATTTTACTAATGGATGTGTCCCGGCGGCAGATGCAAAACAAATATATATGATACTTATTCATCCATCATGCCAAGTAACTAGAAGTAAATATGCATATATGAAGTTATTTACTCCAGGTACAGATTCAAGAACAGCAGATAAGTATGTATATCAAACTAGAGAGTATGGTGATACATTCTTAATAAAAAATAAAGCTTGTGGTATTGCTATTAATGCAGAAGCTGAATAAATAGGAGGAATAATATATGAAGGCAACAAAAGGAAATAAGGTTTATACAATAGATGAAACTCAAAAAGATATGTATCAAGCACAAGGTTATGACATAACAGATGATGCAGGAAACATAATAGAGTATGGAGCTGGCAAATCAGTTTCATATGGAGAGTATAAAACTTTAGAGGAAAAGGCTTTAAAGTTAGAAAAGGAAAATAAAAAATTAAAAGAAGAAAATAAGGAATTAAAGAAGGGTGCTCAATAGTATCCTTCTTTTAATTTAAGGATGTGAGTATATGTCATATGTAGATAAAGCATATTATACAGATATCTTTAAAGGTAATGAAATAGATGATAGTAACATAGATAAATCATTAAGAAAAGCAAGTAGGCATATTGACACATTAACTTTTAATAGGATTAAGGGTTTAGGGTTTGAAAAATTAACAGATTTTCAAAAGGATATTATTAAAGAAGTAACTTGTGAATTAGCAGAGTTTGAGTATGAAAATGCAGAACTTATTGAAAATGTATTATCTAGTTATAGTATTAATGGAGTATCAATGAACTTTGGGGGCAGTTGGAATGTTCAATTAATAAAAGGTGTTGCAATACCAACAGAGTTATATGAAACATTAAAACAAACAGGATTATGTTCATTAAGTTTTAGGAGGTTTTAATTATGAAATATCCATGTTTAGTACCTAAAAAGTTTTGTAAAACTCCAATTAAAGTTATTGTTTTTCAAGAAGGAATAAGTGAAGATGGTGAGCCTTTAAAAGCTATTGAAATTGATACTAAATGTAATTATCAAGATAAAGCCAAAACAGTTTTAACAGCAGAGCAGAAGCTTGTAAGAATAGAAGGAACAGTATTGATACCAGGAGATATTGCTCCTGAGATTTTTTCTATATCATCTGGGGAAGTTGAGGTGCTTGGTATTAAAAGAAATATATACAAAGGTGAGAAAGCTCGTAATCCAGATAGCACAGTAAATTATACAAAGTTGGAGTTGAATTAATAATATGGCAAGAGCAACAAGTACTGTAATAATTAATCAACAAAGAATTAAACAGTTAACACGAGCACAAATACAAGCTTTAGAAATGACTGCAGAAGCTTTACATACAGAAGTAGTGCAAGCACAGGTAATTCCATTTGGAGAAACAAAAAAAGAAATATATAAGGAGTATGGCGTTAGAGGGCAATTTGCTAAAAATGGGAAAGAGTATAAAGGCAAAACAAAAACTAGAGTTATTTATCAAGGAGGTACTTTACAAAATGAAAGTACCTTTGTTGATTATAGTAATAGTTCAAAAGGGACTTGTACGTTAGTATCATCAACTCCTTATGCAAGAAGGCTTTATTATCATCCAGAATACAATTTCAATACTAGTGAAAATAAAAATGCAAAAGGTAAATGGTATGAAGAGTGGATTGATGGAAATGAAAAGGACTTCTGCCAAAAGACTTTTAAAGAGTTTTATAAAAGATTAGGAGGGGTTTGATGTTAGGTTTAGCAGATATAAGAAATTGGTTAAAAACTCTTGAAAATAAAGCAGATAACTATTATATAGGAAAGCTTGATAATAAGAATAATAAATCAATTGGAGTATATCAAGGTAAAAATACTATATCTCCTAGAATAGCACTAGGAGGGCGAGAAAACTCTTCTTATGAAGTAAAAGCAATTACTGTACTTATACATTGGAATTTAAATGCAAGGGAAACAGAAGAGTTCTCATATAGATTATTTGAAGAGATATTAAAGCAAAATAGTGTAGTTATTAATAATCATAGAATAAAAATGATTAAGTTAAATACAAATGAGCCTATAGATGTGGGAACAGATGAAAAAGGAATATATGAAAGAGTTATAGATATAGAATTTTATTATGAAAGGAATGAGTGATAATGTCTAAAGTAGAAAGTGGAGTTTATCCAGTACACCAAAATAAATTTAAAATAGGTATAAAGGGTGCTGCTAGTACTCAACCAACAGATATGAAAACTATTAAAGATTTAGAAACATTTTCATTATCTATGGATAACAATATCGAAGAATGGTCGGCTTTAGACCAAGAAGGTTGGACTAGAAGAATGTCAACTGGAAAAGGATTTTCTATTTCATTAAGTGGTAAAAGGTGTGTTGGAGATGATGGGAATGATTATGTAGCAGGATTATTATTTAAAAATGCACAAGATTTAGAGAGTAAATTTGAATGGATATTTCCAGATGGAACAAAAGTATCATTTGATTGTATAGTTAATGTTACAAATGTAGGTTCTGGGGACGCAACAAATGTAGGAGCATTAGAGTTTGAAGTGCTTTCAAATGGTAAGCCAACAATTAGTACGGAGGAATAAAAAATGAGTATGATAGATATTTCAAAGAAATTAAGTAATGATAAACCAGTAATAAAAATTGCAGAAGGAAAGGAATATAAAATTAATAATAGCAAAAATACTATGTTATTAATTAATCAAGAAATGCAAAATAATAAAAATGAATTAGAAGCAATGGATAAGGCTGTTAAATTAGCATTAGGCCAAAGTGCTTTTGAAGAAATTGAAAACATGGAATTATCTTTTGCAGATTATAAAGTTTTATTTATAGGTATTATGGCTGGAGTTTCTGACCAAAGTTATGAAGAAGTAGAAAAGAATTTTAATACACCCAGCTAAAGATAAGCAAGAATCTTGGTATGATCTATTAGAGGATTATGATTTAATAGAAGCAAGTTTTGCAAAGCAATATGGAATAAGGTTGAGAAATGAACAGGATATGACATGGAGTGAATTTGCAACTTTACTTAGTGGACTTATGCCAGATACACCATTAGGGCAAATTATTTCAATTAGAGCCGAAAAGGATAAAGAAATAATAAAAAGATTTACTAAAGATCAAAAAAGAATACAAAGTGATTGGAAAAGAAGACAATCTAAGAATGTTGACAAAGAAAGTTATGAAGATGCAATGAATGCATTTAAAAATATGTTCATCTCAATGGCCAATAGTAAGTAAGCACCTAGTTTATTCTAGGTGTTTTAGTTTTTCATTAAGGGGGTGAGATATGTCAACAGAAAGTGTAGGACAAATTGGTTTAGATTTAGTTGTTAATCAAAATCAATTTGATAGGCAAATGAGAGGAATAACTAATATAGCAAGTAAAGCTGGGAAGATATTAGCTGGAGCATTTGCAATAAAAAAAATAACTGAATTTACATCAGCATGCCTTGATTTAGGAAGTGATTTAGCAGAAGTACAAAATGTAGTAGATGTTACTTTTAGTAAAATGAATGAGCAAGTAAATAATTTTGCTCAAAATGCAGTTTTTCAATTTGGTTTAAGTGAAACAATGGCTAAACAATACACTGGAACATTTGGAGCAATGGCAAAAGCCTTCGGGTTTGTAGAAAGTGAAGCTTATGCAATGTCAACAACACTTACTGGATTAGCTGGAGATGTAGCTTCGTTTTATAATATTACACAAGGAGAAGCTTATACTAAATTAAAATCAGTATTTACAGGCGAAACTGAATCATTAAAAGATTTAGGAGTAGTAATGACACAAACTGCATTAGATCAATTTGCATTAGCAAATGGTTATGGAAAAACTACAGCTAAAATGACAGAACAAGAAAAGGTTGCATTAAGATACGCTTTTGTTCAACAACAATTATCTTTAGCACAGGGAGATTTTGCTAGAACAAGTGATTCATGGGCCAATCAAGTAAGAATATTAAAATTACAATTTGATAGTTTGAGGGCAAGTTTAGGACAAGGATTTATTGCAGCATTAACTCCAGTAATAAAAGTGATAAATACAATTATGGGGAAATTAGTTCAACTGGCTAATGTATTTAGTGCATTTATGAAACGATTATTTGGTGTAAAGAGTGATTCAAGTTCAGGTATAGGAGCTGTAGCTTCTGATGTATCAAGTGCAACTAATGCAATGGATAATTTAAGCAATTCAACTAGTGGAGTTGGAAGTGCAGCCAAAAAAGCAGCTAAAGAAATAAAGGGGTTAATGGGAATTGATGAAATAAATACTATTAGCTCAACTGGTTCAGATAGTGATAGTGGATCTGGTGATAGTTCTGGAATTGGTAATATTGGAATGGATGATTGGGATTTTTCTCAACAAGAGAAAGCTACTGATGGATTACTAAGTAAAGTTGAAGTATTTGCTGATAAAGTAAGAAATATTTTTAAAAATATTTCAAATTTCATAAAAAAGCATAAAGAAATTATATTATCCATTATAGGGGGATTAGTTTCTGGAATAATAGCATTTTTTATTGCAGGAAATTGGGGTGCAATTACTGGAGCAATAGCAAGTGTAATTGGCTGGATTGAATTAATACCAACAGCTTTAGGGTTGGCTGGATTAGCATTAACAACTCCAGCAGCATTAATAGCAGGAGCAGTAGCAGTTGTTACAACAGCTTTTTTATATCTATGGCAAACCAGTGATAGTTTTAGAAATGCCTTAATTAATGGATGGAATGCTTTAGTAAGTGCATTAACACCATATTTTAAGGCAATTATGGGAGCATTAAAATTAGTTGGTGACTTTTTAGTTACAGTACTTAAACCTATATTATTTTTGTTATGGGATGCTTGGTGTACTGTAGTAGATAATATAGTAAAAGTAACAATGTCATTGTGGACCAATTGCATAGCTCCAGTAGTTAAATTTTTAGGTGAATGTCTTAAAAAGATAATTGATGGACTTAATGAAATATGGCAAGCATGGAAGCCTACAATAGAGAAAATAGGTGAAATACTTATTGTAATATGGAATAATTGCTTAAAACCAGTTATAAATTGGTTAGGAAATGAGTTTATACAGGCATTTAGAAATGTAGGTAATTATATCAAGCCTATTTTAGAAAGTTTAAAAATTATGTTTGGTGGATTAATAGATTTTATCGTAGGAGTGTTTACTGGAAATTGGCAAAAAGCTTGGCAGGGAGTACAAAATATATTTAGAGGTATATTTGATGGATTAACTAATATTGCTAAGAAACCATTAAATGCTATTATAGATGCAATAAATGCAATGATTAGAGGATTAAATAAAATTAAATTGCCAAATTGGATACCTGGGTTTGGTGGAATGGGAATTAATATTCCTACAATACCTAAACTTGCAAAAGGTGGTATAGTTGATGCTCCTACTATAGCTATGGTAGGGGAAGCTGGTAAGGAAGCAGTAATGCCTTTAGAGAACAACACAGGATGGATAACTGATTTAGCAGCTAAAGTAGCAGATAGAATGCCAGTGAGTGGAGGAAATAGCAACGATAATTCAATGAGTGGAGATTTAATTTTACAAATAGATGGCTCAATTATAGGAAAAGTTGCTTTAAACCAATTAAGAAAAATGCAAAGACAAGGTGGAATTACATTAATTCCAGTATAAATAAGGAGTGGTAATATGCTTAGTATTAATGGAGTAGCGATTGCTACTCCTAAATCATTTGAAGTTACAATTAGTGATTTAGATGGAGAATCAAATCGTAATGCAAATGGTGAAATGATTAGAGATAGAATAGGAGTCAAAAGAAAAATAACTTTAGAATGGTCACCATTAACACAAAGAGAAATATCAACATTACTTATAGCAGTAAGTAGTGTTTTTTTTACAGTTACTTTTCCAGATCCTCAACAAGGAACAGTAACTAAAACAATGTATGTAGGAGATAGAACAGCTCCTGCATATGTTTATGATACAAAAACTAAACAAGTTAAGTGGAGTGGCTTAAAAATGAATTTTATAGAGAAATAGAAAGGATGATTAATAATGTTAAAAGTAGATAAAAATATAACTTTAAGTGGGGCAAGTTTAGTTAATGGAGTACAAGTTGCATGGATGAGTGCAACTATAAGTAGTGATGGTGGAGCAGGTGCAAATGTAAATAAAACTATAACCAATCAAGAGTTGTATAATTCTAATAAAGTTGAGGTTAGAGCTGATATCACATCATTTGAGGAACAAGTTTATAAATTGGAAGATGAATTATTAAAATCTGAATCTACAGAAGAAGTAACAAAGATAAGAAAGGCAGGAAAATAATTATGAAATTAACTTTAAGCAATGAAAGAATAGTAAACACAATTAATACATTAGGAGAATTAAGTAATGCTAAATTACCAGTTAAAGTAGCTTATGCAATTACAAAGAATATTAATAAAATAAATGTAGAGCTTGAAGCTTACAATAAGGAAAAGGCTAAGTTAATTAATAAATATGGGGAAAAAGATGAAAAAGGAAAATTAAATGTTAATGAAAATGGTATTATACCTTTAAAAGAAGAACACATTGAAGATTATAATAGAGATATAAAAGAGTTGTTATATATAGAAAATGAAATAGATATACACATGATCCAGTTAGATGATTTATTAAATTCTGATTATAATATTTCTCCATCTGAACTTATGACAATAGATTTTATGATAAATGATTAATAAAAAATAAGGAGGGTTAAAATGCAAAATACAACAGCAGATTATAAATTAGAAATAAATAAACCTTCCAGGTCATTTGAATGTAAAATTACAATAGGAAATAATATTTATACTAATGAGGATTTAGTTAACTTAACTTTAGAGTATACTCAACCACAAGAAGGTTTTGCAATAGGAAATACAATATCTCAAAGTTTAGATTTAACACTTTTAAATAGAGGAGATATTATTTATAGTACAAGCCAAATTAAAGTTGAAATAGGTTTAAAAATAGCCGCTAAAATTGAATATATATTAATGGGTATATTCAATATAGATGATATTGAAAAAACTGATTATACAACTAAATTTACAGCCTATGATAACATGATAAAATTTGAAACTCCTTATTTCTCTATTTTAGGAGATAAGCCAACGTTAAAACAAGTAGTTAATGAGCTATCTAAAATAACAGGAATAGAATTTATAGGAAGCCTTCCAAATTACACAGTGAGTAAGTTGGAAGGCTTTACTTGTAGAGAAGTTCTTTCGTATGTAGCAAGTATTTGTGGTGGTAATGCTGTTATAACTAGAGATGGTAAGTTTACTATTAAAAGTTTAAGTGAAATTAAAAAATCTATAGATGGCAATAATTATTTTGATTATAAGAGAGAAGAAGTGAAATATAAAATAGGTAAAATTTCTTGTCAAATAGATGAAAATAATATTTTATATAAAGGCTCAACTGGAACTGATTCTATGGAGTTGGGATTTGAAAATCCTTGGGTAACTGAAACTATATTAAATGATGTATATAATAAGTTAAATGGATTATCTTATTTAGGTTATTCTATGAAATGGCAAGGAGATTTATCCTTAGATCCTTACGATATTGTAACTGTAACAGATATAAAAAATGTTATAAGAAAGATACCTATATTAAGTCAAAAGATTAGTTATACTGGTGGACTTACTTCTGAAATAGGAGCAAAGGGAGAAAGTAAAAATAAAAATAATTTTTCAAGTTCTGGGAGTACTACAAACAAAGTTAATAGAGCTGTAATAGAACAAGCAATAATTAAAGAAGCATTAATAGAAAAAGCTAACATTAAAGATGTAGAAGCAGTATCTATTAGAACTCAAATATTAGAAGCTAAAACTGCGAAAATTGAAGAAGCTATAATTGATGTTGCTCATATATCAGATTTAAACGCAATTAATGCTAATATACAAAATTTAATAGCAAATGATGTGAAAATTAATAATGCATTAATAAATAAAGCAGATATAACAGAATTAAATGCAGTTGTTGGTAATATTAATATAATTAACTCTGAACTAGCAAATATAAAAACACTTGTAAATGGGAACTTATCAAGTGAAAATATTCAAGCTGGAGGAATAACAAGTGATAAGTTAACAATAGCAAATGGATTTATTACTAATGCCATGATAGCTAATTTAGATGTTTCTAAAATTAATGCTGGTAATATTTCTACTAATAAATTTAGAATAGTAAGTGATAATGGTGGAATTGAAATTGTAGGAGCTACTCAACAATTTAAAGATAAAAATAATAAAGTTAGAATTCAGATGGGACAAGATGCAAAAGGGAATTTTAACTTTATTTTGCGTGGAGAAGATGGTACTACAACACTTATAGACCATACTGGAATTAAGGAAAAGGCTATAGCTGATAATCTAATAAAAGGGAATATGGTTGCTACAGATGCTATAGGAGAAAAGCAAATAAACTATAGTTCTCTTATTACTGGTCTTAACAAAGATACTAATACACAGTTAATTAAAGCTAGTAAAGTGGCAATAGATTTTGTAGGACAAAGCTTAGAAGTAGCTTTTAATTCTCTTAAAAATCAGGCTGATAATGCTAAGTTATTAATAGAAAATCATTCTACTACAATAGGAGTAATGCAAGGACAAATAAATACAGCTATTAATAATACTCAAATAGTTAAAGATGGTAAAACTATTTTACTTAAAGATGATTATAATAGAACTGTTTCTAAAGTTGATTCTATTAATAGTACAATAGGAACACATACAACAAAGATAAATGAATTAACAGGTAATATTACAAGTGTTGATACTAAAGTTAATAGTATTCAAAGAGATCTTGAAGGAACTAAGAGTACAGTTAGTAGTCATACTAATTTAATAGATGGATTAAACTCTAAAGTATCTACACAAGGATCAAGTATTGAGCAGTTAAAAAATCAAATAACATTAAAAGTTAACTCAACTGAATTAACTACTATGAAAAATGAGTTAATTGGTAAAATTGATTCTATTGAAATAGGTGGAAGAAATACACTTTTAAATGCAACAGGTAATTTAGGAAATACAAATTATTGGTCAAATGTTGTATTAGATACTAATAAAAAAGTAGAAGGGTGTAATTCTTTTAAAATTACAAGAAATAATTTTGCAAATGGTAATGCAAGGTATCAAGGATCACAAACAATAGACCTTTCTAGGTTATCACTTAAAGCAAATGACTATATTACATTGTCTGGTTGGGTGTATGTGGATAGTTCTATTAATTTAACAGGGAGTTCAAATGAATTTGCATTTAGAAATTATTATAATAGTTCTGCTAGCTTTGAAGACTTATGTGTGTTTAAGTATGCTAATATACAAAAAAATACTTGGACTAAATTTTCAGTAACATCAAAAGTTACTAAAGATTCTTATAAAGCAGGAGCATTATTATTAAGTATAAGTGCTAATGGATTAATATATGTATCTAAATTAAAACTTGAAAAAGGAAGTAAAGCTACAGACTTTACATTAGCCCCTGAGGATGTTGATTCAGCAATTGGGACAAAGGCAAATAAAACTGATGTGTATGTCAAGTCAGAAGTATATACAAAGGCTCAAACTGATTCTGCAATCAATATTGCTAAAGATAGTATTAACTTAGGAGTTTCCCAAACTTATGAAACTAAAACTAATGTTACTTCTAAGATTAATACAGCTAAGACAGAAGCTGTTAACACATCAAAATCTTATGCAGATGCTAAAAAGACAGAAGCAATCACTTCAGCAAATAATTATGCTGATAATAAAAAGGCTGAAGCAATTGTCCAAGCTGGAAAAGATGCTGATAGCAAAGTTAATTCAGCAAAAACTGAACTTAATAATAAGATTGATTTAAAAGCTTCAAAAACTGATGTTTATACAAAATCTGAAACATATACCAAAACAGAAACAGATTCTAAAATCAAAGTTGCCAAAGATGAAATCAATCTATCTGTTTCAAATAACTATGAAACTAAAACTAATGTTGAAAATAAACTTTCAAATATTACAACAACATTAACAAATAAGATTGATGGAATTCAAATTGGTGGAAGAAATTTATTTCTTAAAAGTAATATAGACCAATATGGTTTAGGTAATTGGATAGGCAATAGTGGTGGAATTGGCAAGGTAGAAGGAACTTTTATTGATGGTACAAAAACTATAAAAGTTACTGGATATTCAGGTATTCAATATAATTCATTTATCAAATTAAAAAGAAATACAACTTATGTATATAGCATGATGATGAAGTCTAGTGGAAGTATGATAGTAAATAGTTCTAATCCACTACACATGTGGTTAAACACTTCTGAAACAGGTGGACAGCATTTAGAAAAAGTTATTTCTGCAAGTGGAAAATTAGAAGCAAATAAATGGACAAAGGTTTGGGTTGTATTTGAAACACCAAATACACAAGATGTTTATTATATGAAGCCTTTTGTGTATGGTATTGATACTAATACTGTTTATATATCCAAGGTACAAATAGAGGAAGGGACTAAAGCTACAGATTGGACACCAGCACCTGAAGATATTGATTCAGTAATTGGAACAAAAGCAAATAAAACTGATGTTTATACTAAGTCAGAAACTTACACAAAGTCTCAAACTGATTCTGCAATAAAGGTTGCTAAAGATAGTATTGAGCTTGGTGTTAAAAACACTTATGAAACTAAATCAAATGTTGAAAATAAAATTTCAACAGCAGTAAGCAAGATTCAAATTGGTGGCAGAAACCTTGCTTATAAAGAAACTATAAAACCTTTTAGTAGTTCTACATTAGTTTTAGCTGAATATGTAAAGAATGGTAAATTGATTTTGACAAGACCTACTGGAAATGGAGATGGAGGTTTCTATTTTGATAAGCTTATTAAATATAAGGAAAACTCTGAATATATAGTCCACTTCTACATGACTTGTACAAAAGATACTGTTGAAAATATACATTTCCATAATGGACAAAATCTTAACTCTACAAGAATTTATATTGATGATATCTATGTTGGAAATATTGGTAATGTTATTAATACTTCAGTTTTTGATGATGGACTTTCTCATAAAGTAAGAATGGAATATACTACTCCTTCAACTCTTGTTGATAGTAGTGCAGGTGTTAACCAAACTTATTTTCAACCCAATAAAATGCTCTCTAATAACACATATACAGTTATTATTGAAGAATTTATGGTTGAGGAAGGAACAAAAGCAAGTTCTTGGACACCAGCACCTGAAGATGTTACAGTTTCAATTGATTCAAAAGCAAATAAAAGTGATGTGTATGCCAAGTCAGAAACTTATTCTAAGACAGAAACTGATTCTAAAATTAATGTTGCTAAGGATAGTATTAACTTAGGAGTTTCCCAAACTTATGAAACTAAAACAAATGTTACATCAAAAGTTAATACAGCTAAAACTGAAGCTGTTAACATATCAAAATCTTATGCAGATACAAAGAAAACTGAAGCAATCAATTCAGCAAATGCAACAACAACTGAAAAGTTAAAGAGTTATTCAACTACAGCACAGATGAATTCAGCAATTCAGGTTGCAAAGGATAGTATCACAAATACTGTTTCAAGCACTTATGCAAAAAAGGCTGATGTAGAAAGCACTTATGCAACAAAATCTTCCTTAACTCAAACAGCTAACAACATTACAGCTAGTTTCAAAGCTAGTGGTGGTTATAACTTAATAGCCAACAGTACTGGTTACAATGGAACTAAACTTTGGACTAGTGGTGGAGCAACTATGGGAACAGCAACCAATAATAATATTGGTGGGGCAACTAATATGTATATGTATTTAGATAATGGAACTAAAACCACAGAAAGTTTTGCATTTAGTAAAAGATTTAAACTAAAAGCTAATACAAAATATACTTTAAGTGGGTGGTTTCATAATTTTACTAAATGCCCAAGCTTTGATGTATTTCTTTTATCATCAACATCAGTTGCCCAAAGTGATACTGGAACAAGTTACACAAATGCTCAAACATTGATTAGTTCTCAAAACACTTCAGGTAGTTGGAAGAAGTTTAGTGTTACCTTCACAACACCAGCAAGTGTTATTAGTGGGTATATAAGAATTGATAACAATGGATATAATTCTTCAGGAACTAACAGTAATAGAGTTCATTGGAGTGCTTTAATGCTGAATGAAGGGGAAGAACAGCCTTGGTCACCCCACCCTGATGAAATTTACAATGGTTCAACTGTTATTGATGCTTCAGGAGTTACAATTAATAATGGGGCTTTAACTGTTAAGAATAACTCAGGAGCAACAGTGCTAAGAGGGGATAGTAATGGTAATTTAGATATTACAGGTACTGTGAAAAGTCAAAAAGGGAATATGTATGTTTCATTAGACTATGGAGGATTAACCTTCCAATCTGCTCATAACAATGAACAGTTATTGAGAATGGAAACTACCTCTTTCACTAGCAATAAGGACATAAATGGGGTTGACTTAAACCTAGCCAAACAAGGGGAATATATAAGTTTTAACCACATTAACAAAGAAAACCTAAACAATGGGTGGTCATCAAGTGATGGTAGATATAACTTTATGGATTTTTGGAGTAAGGATACAACCCTAGGAAGTAAAACATATAAAAAGGGTATTAATGTAAACTCACCTATGTATGTAAATAAAGGGCTTAAACTATATTCTGGTACAAACTTCTATGCTGATATAGATGGTGCAATATCTTGGAATAATGGAACTGGTACAGTATCTAATTTATTAGGTATGTATGGGGACAATGGAGCTGTTCTTGGATATAAATCAGGAGAAAGTTTTAATGCAAGATTTCTAGTTACAGAAGCTTCCCACCCAGGTACAGGGGATAATTTAATTAGTTGGGGAAATTATAATTTCAATGGATGGACTTTTCATAATGCTAATATAGTTGCTAAATCATTAAGTGTTCAAGGAAGTAAGAACTGTTTACAAGAAACAAAAAACTATGGTTCAAGGCTTATAAATGCTTATGAAACAGCTGAATACTACTTTGGTGATTTAGGCTTTGGCAAAATAAATGAAGAAGGTGTTTGTTATGTTGATATTGATGATGTGTTCTTGGAATGTGTGAATACAGATGCTCAATATCATGTTTTCACTCAAATTTATAATGGGAAAATAACATCTATAGAAAGATATAAAACATATTTCATAGTTAAAGGTGAACCAAACACAGAATTTAGCTGGGAATTAAAAGCAAAAAGGAAAGGATATGAAATTAATAGATTAGATCTGCCAGATATAGAAACACAAGGTGATGAAATTGACATATTTAGTTTTGAAAATGAAATAGAAACTGACGAAGAAGATTTAATGAAAGAATTAACATTTGAATTAGAAAATTTATTATTAAAGGAGCATGAAGAAGATGAGTAAAACTATAAAAATATTAACTGGATTTGCAGTAATAAAAGATAATGTAGGGAATAGAATAGCTTATACTACAAGAGAAGTAGATGAATTAGGAGCTATAGTATCTAGTAATAATAAAGAGAGTTTTGTTGTGTTAGATAGTGAAACTAATAATTTAGTTTCAAGGTTAGAAGAAAAGATAAAAGAAAGAATAAAGTAAGTTTAATAAGAGAATAAGTCATTAAGTAGAACCTATTTTCAGGAGGTATCTTATTCTCTTACATAGGGTGAAATAGTTCACAATAATATCTTGTGAGAAAATATCAAATATATTCATAGAAAAAATTAGGATCCTAAAGGTTCTTTTTTTTATGATTAAAATTCCAAGTGATTGGAGAAAAGAGGAAGAAAAATGTTTAAAGAAGGTTTATTAAGTTTATTACCAACTGGAGTATTGGGGTTATTTTTATTTTATTTACTATCTAAAGGAACAGATTTTGGAACAGGGTTATTAAAAACTTGGAAAAATAAAAATAGTTATAAAAGCAGAATAATGAGAGATGGAATTATAAGATGGATAGCTGAATTTATAGCATTAGTATTTGTTATGGGGCTAGATATTTTATTAGGCTTAAATTTTTTAATAAGCTATGCAACATTAGGATTATTTATATATAAAGAAGCTGGTTCAATATGTGAGAATTTAGCAGAGTGTGGAGTTGAACTACCAAACATTATAAAAGATAAATTAGAAATATTTAATTCAGATAAAGGAGATCGTGAGTAATCATGGTCTTTTAATTTTATAAAAATATTTAAAGAAAGAAGGAATTTAATATGTTAACAATTCAAAAAATGATATCAGATTATAATTTTAGTTCAAGACAAGGTAGTGATATTGAATATCTGATTTTTCACTACACAGGAAACAAAGGAGATACTGCTCTTAATAATGCTAAATATTTTAATGCATGTAATAGAAATGCTTCAGCACATTTTTTTGTTGATGATGAAAATATATATCAAGTTGTTAATTTAAATAACTCAGCATGGGCTGTCGGTGATGGTAAAGGTGCTTATGGAATATTAAATAGAAATTCTGTTTCTATAGAAATGTGTTGTAATTCAGAAGGGTTTATTTCTGAAACTACAGAAGCTAATGCTTTAGAATTAGGTAAATATTTAATGGATTTATACGGAATAGATTTAGATCATGTTGTTAGACACTATGATGCTAGTAGAAAAATTTGTCCTAACTGGACTAATAATAATTGGGAAAGATGGTTAAACTTCAAATCAAAATTAGCAGGCACTACTGTAAAGAATGAAATAGTAGAAACTACTGTAGTGGCAGAAAAAGACCCTATTGCAGAAGCTAAGACTTATGTAGGTATAAGAGTTTTAGAACTTCAACAAAAATTAATTGCTTGTGGATATGACTGTGGAGGACATGGAGCAGATGGAATATTTGGTAAAGGTACTTATGAAAGTTTAATTCAATTCCAAAAAGATAATGGATTAAAAATTGATGGATTAGCTGGACCTAATACATTTGATAAGCTATATGAATTAGTAGCTGTTAATGATTCTGATATTTCTTTCAATTTTGAAAAATGGGTAAAGGATTTACAAACAGAATGTAATAGACAAGGATTCTCTAAACAAAAAGTTGATGGAGATCCAGGAGATAAAACATTAAAAGGATGCCCAACATTAAGAAAAGGTGCAGAAGGTAATATAACTAAATTAGCTCAAGAAAGACTAATAAGTTTAGGTTATGATTTAGGAAAGCATGGAGCAGATGGAGATTTTGAAACTGCTACTTATAGTGCAGTGATAAAATTCCAGAAAGATTATGGACTTTCAACAGATGGAATTGTAGGTCAAAATACTTGGAGAAAATTATTAAATTTATAATTACTAAAGGCTAGTAGGTAGGAGAAATCTTACTTACTAGCTTTTTTGTATGGATTAGTTTAATATTTTAAGTTATTTATACAATATACTCCAATATATAATATTAATAGACGTACAAAATATAATTATGATATAATTTTACATAATATATATAATTAGGGGGATTGAAATGGAGTTAAATAAAGAATTATTAAAATTCATTGGAGTAGATTTAATACCAGAAGATAGAAATTATTGGTTTGTTAGAACACAAAAGGGTACTTACTATAATGAGTTTTATAATGAAAATTATATTGGTATAGAATGGGATAAGGTAAGTGATTTAGAAATTTTAAATACTGCAAAAGAAGAAACTATAAAATTACTAGTTGAAAAAGAGTATCCAGAAAAAGATAGATCAGGATATATAGGAGGACAAATATACAGATTTGTTCAAACTATGAAAAAAGGAGATATTGTAATAATACCTAGTCAAGGATCAGTATGGTTAGCATTTGGAGAACTTGTTGATGATAATGTTTATTTACTTGAAGAGGATAAAGAAAAAGAATTTGAAGAAATATTAGAAGAGTTTTATGATGAAACACAAGCCGATATTGATGAAAAAACAGTCTTAAAAAAAAGAAGAAAAGTTAAGTGGATAAAAACAGTTAAAAGAACTGAATTAGATCCTCAGCTATACAAGATTATATATTCACATAATACAATAGTGGATGCTAAAGATTATAGCTTTTTTATAGATAGAATGTTATCCAATTTCTTTATAAAGGGAGAAGAAGCATACTATACATTTAAAGTTAATAAGAAAAATAATATTAACTATAAAGACATGTTAAGTTTTTTAAATAATAATGAAAATATGATTGAAGCATTATCTAGAAAATATCCAGAGCTTAATATTAACTCAGATGAATTAATACTTAAAATTAGTGTGCAGTCTAAAGGACCAATATCATTTAAAGGAACAGTTAAAAATATGCTTTATATAGGATTATTATATGGAGCATTATTTGGAGTAAAGTTTGACTTAAATGCTTTTGGAATGGAAATAAATTTTGAAACAGAGGGAATACCTAAGTTGATAGGCACGTATATTGAAATAGTAAATAATAAAGAGATAAAAGATTCGGAGGAAATAAAGGAGTTATATGAAAAGTTGAAAGCTGACTTTGATAATCTAGAAATAGATGAACCTAAGCAAATAGCACAGTAAAAAAAATAAAACACTCATAAATATGAGTGTTTTATTTTGGGTAAATTGTTATAAAGTTAAATATAAAAAATAGGCTAATACCTATGCTTATTATATCACTTAAGAATATTCTTTTAAAAACTATAAAGTCTTTTTTTCTTAAAAGTAGGTGTATTATAAAATTAGTAATAAAGTATATTATTGAAAATAAAATCATAAATGTAGCTATTACACTAAAAATACTTTTAAATAGATTCAATAAAAACACCTCCTTTTAATATAATTATACAATTTGTGTAAAAATATTCAATAGATTTATAAAAATTATTGATTTTAATAAATCTAAAAATCTAGGTACTAATAGTTGGTATCTAGCATTTTTATTTTGGGTAAATAATTTATAACACACATTAACACATTTTTAACACACAAGTTATATTAACTTGGATAATTTTAAATAAATTTAAAGTAAAAATATAAGTGGAAATCATACTTAAATAAACTTGAAGAAAGTTATTTTAATCTTTTAAAGAAACGGAGGGTTTGGCGATGAAACTGTTGACGCTGTGAAATCATTCCAAACTGATAAAGGACTTTCAGTAGATGGTATAGTTGGACAAGGCACTTGGAGAAAATTATTAAATTTATAATTACTAAAGGCTAGTAGGTAGGATATATAAAATCTTACTTACTAGCCTTTTTTATTTTGTTTTATTTATCCATGTTCTTTTTTTCTTCCTCATACTGCTCTTGAGTAAAAGGAATATTATTTTCCTTTAAAAATTGAACATACTTATCTAAATCAACTATTTTTTCACCTTTCCTCATTTTGAAAGGATTATCTGATTCATAACATTTATACATATTTGTCTCCCAAAATACTAATATATTGTATTATATCATATAAAAAAATAGAACAAGCTACAAAACAATTAAAGCTATATAAAAATAATAAAAGTTAGATATCTTTAAATAGAATATCTAACTTTTATTATTTTCTTATTGATTTATAAATAGAATTTGGTTTATGCGTAATCTTATTTAAATATATCATATGCTAATATTAAAATCAAATAAA
>ERZ773149.1190-NODE-1190-length-21899-cov-308.336568_pt1 | contig 21899 bp, 29 predicted proteins | sample MGYA00511081_ERZ773149 | MGnify/ENA primary metagenome ERZ773149 (study PRJEB29015, sample SAMEA2737846) | human gut metagenome | biome: human gut; feature: human-associated habitat; material: faeces | place: China | collected 2012 ...
TTTGCACATCATCGAAGCGCCTTTATCGTAAAAGTACCAATCATGCTCACACCCCTGCGCGTCTTCTTTTCGGCAACCGGATTGCTCGGGGCCAAGCGCACCTTTGCGTATAAGTTTGTAAGCCTCGACGTCACCCGTAGCCTTAGCCAACGCGATATGCAAATCCTTAAGCTGCGCCGAAGCATCACGTAACTGATTCTTAAGTGACTGCACATCGTGCGCCAGGTCTTCGCACTGTTTCTTGTACGGGTTGTGTTCCAGGCCAATGTAAGCATCAATTATGGCGTTTTCCTCGTCGGTATAGATACCGCGACCCACGATACTACGGTCTATACTCCACCGTTTAATTTCACCCATCACATCTACGACTGGTAGCTGCCGCCGTAGTTGGTCAATCAAGTACTCGAATACTTCGTTTTTAGTGCTCATATTCTTCACTGACTCCGTTATAGACGCCGTTGTAATCTCCGTCGCAGATGAACGGGTAGAGCATATCTTCGTACTCGTCCTGCAACTCACCCAAAGTTACTTCGCTATAATCTTTCATCTTCTGTCTCTCCTCTCGTTTGTGTAAATGAATAGTAGCCTATTCTATCATAGTGTGCAAGTACATTTTATTGGGGCCCGACGCACCCACTCACGCACCAACCACCCCGCAAAAAGAAACGCCGGGTTTAAGTTTCAGGTTACGGACAATCACCGTCTCTACTGAATAGATTGATTCATACCTCGAGTGCCCTCTTCCGTGGCCAAGTTTAACCATGCCTCCGGTTACTTCGGTTACTAACCTCTTCCTCCCATTGACCAGGACGACATCGCCCGGGCGCACATCAGGATGTTTAAGTTGAGCCAGTCGCTCTTCATATCTGGTTATTGTTGCATCTCCTGCAACGCGGAGAATGCAACAATAACTCCGTTCGCCTTTAGCCAGTGGTACACGAACACATCGCTCGGAGACGGCGCTCCAAGAATCCCGACGATATTTAGGTGGGACAGCAACCCTTCAATTTCTCGCATGGAATAAATATCATGCGAACGACCACTATTCAGGGTTAGTGTTGCGTCACCGAAAGGAGTACCGTCGGTATGACCTACGCCTGTCATGTAGCCGCGTAAGAATTCTATCTTCTCTCTGTCTGTCATTGTTGCATCTCCTGCAATAGTCGCTTCGATTGTTGCGTTTGGTGAAATAGAACAAAAATGAGAAAAATGATACGCTGCTGTGTAGCAGCGTAAGTCACTTAGTAAAATCCCAAACTATTGAACATCACACTTCCGGCGGCTCAGGTAACGGCATCCAGTGGGTAACATCCTCACTACTGATATTTGAGTTACGCGGCGCCCAACAATCCCAGAAACTGTCGCAATCCCACCACATCACCTCAACGTTAACCCCGTCCGAAACCAGCACCTCTTCAAATTCTTCTGGCGTCCTCTCACTACACTTAATCCACTCGCCCATAAATCACCCCTTATTCATCACAGCCTGCACACCAGCTTTCCACGCCCGCCACGCGAGACGCGTCTTAACGTTCAGGTACTCTTTCTTCGAACCCTTGTTAACCGGCAGACCCTCGACGACGGCCCACCGTTCGAATGCTTCTCTCATAACTTAGTCCTCACTTAATGCCTGAGCCGCGACCCGGATGATGGCGGATAAACACTGTGCGCAAGGCTCTTGCCTGAATCCGTTTTCTACAGCATATAGGGCGTGTTGGGCGTCCTGGAACAGCCATTCACCGTACGATGGAGTGGCTCCGCACCACGTTTCTATTTCATTCGTCGGCAATCTATCCCCGTCCCGATGGTCTACCTTGATTATGTGTTTTCGCATACCTACCCCCACAACACGTGCACCACATAAACGACGCTGACAATTAATAAAATAAACAGGTAATTATTCACGGCAACCTCCCTCAGAGTCGTCGGCACGAGCATCATGATTCGATGCCGTTGTGTATATTTCCGCTTCGGCCTTAGTTACCGGGATTGTGTATCTCCCTGTCTTAATCCACCAGCCGCCGTTACAGGAATCCAGCACATCAAAAACATCACCGATATTTACGCCTATGCTTTCCAGAGTATCTTTAGCTGTTTCATAGGTAACGGTGTTATCTGTAATTATGATTTGCATCACTTCGCCCCTTTGAATTTAAAATTGTTGCCGATGAGTTTTAGCTCGTGTCCTCTGTACCAGATACCAAAAGACCAATACGGATTAGTAATAAGATACAGGTCCACGAGTCTCTTAGAAACGTGCCTAATTACCCCGACCCCGTTGCACTTTGTTTTCACCAACTGACCCTTCTTAAACATAACCCTCACTCCTCTGTCCCGTTTCGATAAGTGAATAGTATCCTATTATGTTGGGGTGTGCAAGAGAATAGTTACGTTGCCGTTGTGATTCTTCAGGTAGGGTTGTGCCTTTATTCTTATTACTTGGTAACTAAAGGGCAGGCCTTAAGCCTGCCCAATAATCGTTACATTTTTACGGTTGCGAATCTACGGCACATTAAGAAAATCAGATACTTAAGAGATATGCCGCCGATGAGAATAGAGCTTGCCCAGGGCAACCGGAGATACTTAGGAAGGAAAGTTACGATAATTCTCATGTTCAGTAAGCCTGTGTTTAACCCTTTGCTTGTCGCACGGGTTAAACATTCTTACAAGGTGAACAGGAATCAAAGTAACTAAGATACAGAAGCACCTTAAACGAAGATTTTCATAATGTCAATAGGTGCGATTATGTTTGATTTCCCATTATTCGCAATGTATACTAGATTTCGTTAACTGATAATGAGGGTTTTAGAATGACACAGAATGAGGTAGCCGAGCGTATCGGGGTTACTCGTCGCACACTGAATAACTGGTTAAAGAGTGGGAAGTTTCCGGATTGTTGTATTCGCATTATGGGCCGCCGGCAGCCAGGTACGTTTGACCCGGAGAAAGTGGAAGCGTGGATTAAGGAGAACGTGAAATGACCGAATTCCAGTCACGCGTATTTACGGCGGTCGTTTCGTTAACATGTAAAAAAGGGTCGTGCAGCGTTATCGACTTGCGCCGCAGTTATTTTAAGTACTATAGTTCCGCCATTATTGAAGGGTCGTTGAGGGTGCTGGTTAAATCTGGTGTCGTGAAAAACACTGGCGGGAAATATAGCGCCGTTGCTGAAGTTCGTGGAATGACCGCTACTTTAGAAGACCTGGAATAAAAGAAAGCCCCGACGTTAGAGCGCCGAGGCCAAATTACTTGCTGAAGGAAATACAACATGTCCGATGTAATTTTATCCTACTCGTGGTCTCGTCGCAACGCGCGAGCGGAGAAAAAGGATATAAACGTCAGAACAACACACACGGCAACACTGGACGACCTGAAAGAGTTAATCCAGCCACTAGATGCCGTTCGTGGCGGAATTAACCCGAAGACCGCGCCCGGTTATATCACTGCCGCGTGTGACTCTACACACAGCACCGTAAAAGACCCGGAAACCGGTGACTTTAAGCAAGCGCGTAAAGGCTTCTTCTATCGCTGTGATGCGTCTGTAAGCAAATCGTCGCTGGCGTATCTGGACTTCGACAGTGCAACACCGGAAGAGTATCAGAGAGCTGTGCGCCTGGTTAAGCGCAGCCGCCAGGCTATGTGCCTTTACACCACGGCATCCCATACTGATGAGGCCCCACGCTTCCGCGTCGTCGTGCCGCTAGGTTGCCCGGTTGAAGGTGGCGACATCATCCGTGTTCGTCATGGATTGCTGGAGCATTTCTTCAAAGGTATGGGCGCGGACCGCAGCGGTTTTACTCTGTCCCAGCCTATGTACCTGCCACCGGTTGGCTCTACCGTTATCTGGTCTCGTCGCAACGACCTGATTGACCCGAACGAGTTACTGGAAGGCATCCCCGCCGTTGACGTTAGCAGTGCATCGGATTACCAGATACCGGAAGAACTGCGCACCGCGTTTACTGATGCGTTCGAGGCACTGGCGTTCGAGTATGGCGGCATCATGACGCCGCGCGGCCTGAAAATGCCAGCTACGCCGGAACACGCGGAGAACTACAGCGACCCTACGCCGCGCCCGGATGACTTCCTGCTGTGCTTCCCGCGTGAAGGGTACGAAGCGCCCAACGTAGCAATGATTCACGACACCGACATTACGGCGACAGAAGGCATGTCACCGAAAGAGGTGTGGAAGTATGCGTGCGACGCGACTGGTCTTCCGTTCAGTGAAGTCGCCGAGGCTATCGGCTGGGGCGCACGTGAGTCAGTTTTGTGCAGCCTCGACGACCTGGAAGACGACGAGGACTCAGAGGAGGACGAGCTACCGGAACCGGTAAAGGCCGATTTCGTCGTTGAAGGGTACATGCCGTCGGATTGTATCTGGGATATCGTCGGGGAATCTGGCACGTACAAATCGTTCTATACGCTGGGGATGATGTACCTTAGCGCCGCCGGATACCGGTTTGCTGGGGCGGACACCCAGCGTTGTCACCATTTCTATATCGATGGTGAGGGTGGTGCAGCCACACGTACACGTATTGATGCGCTCGCGGCTAAATACGGCGCGGAAGGTAAAGATTATGTACATGTCATTGATATGGGAGAAGTTGGAAAACTGAAAAGTCTGATTAAGCTAATGCGCGAAACTGCTGGCGACGAGCCAATTGGCATGGTTGCGTTCGACACCCTCAACCAGACGCTGGCCCTGACGATTGATAAGTTCGACGAGAACAGCTCCTCAACAGCAATCGGCATGGGTAAAGTTATCGCCATCCTGAAAGAAGTACGCGACGCGACTAAAGCCGCGGTAGGCGTTGTCCACCATACCCCGAAGGGTGGAAAGAAAGCCCGCGGCAGTGGGGCATTGTATGCTGGTGTCGATGTGGAGCTAACAATTGAGCGTGCGACCGATCGCCAGATAAACGTATACCACTCGAAATTTAAGCACGGGCCTCAACAGAAGACGGTGGGCATGGTGCTGGAGTCGGTACAGTTCCGTGAAGCGCCGCCGCCGAAAGAATACCGTGCGGTTGAGTTCATCGGTAACACAGAGGAATACGGCACAATCGTAAACCTCGACCTGCCGGAACCACACAAGGCGCTTGTACTGATGCCGTGGGGCTTCGAGCCGTTCAAGACTGACGAGGAGAAAGAGCGGGAAGAAGGACTGACAAATGAAGGTAAAGCGGCCGTTAAAGAAAAGGTAGGCCAGTTTGAGAAACTGGATACCAAAGAAGCTACGGTTATTTACGCATTAGGTAAATTGCAGGAGCAGGGTGATGACAAGCGAGGGTTCTCCATGTCCGCTATCGTCAAAGCGGCAAAAGAAGATAGTTACGGCGTACCGATTAACGCTAACAACGACCTTCGAAAGAAACTGGAAGAGATGCACGAGGCAGGGGTTATCGTCTCAGGACTGGATAACAACAACAGGCCTATACCTAAGCAGTACCGTCTGCCGTGGGGTATAAACGACAACAAGATTCCGAAGACAATATACGAACCGAATGAAATGCTGGTGGTGACAGAGGAGGATTTGGAATAGGTAAAAAGAAAGGGGCGTTAAGCCCCTTCACCGAACGCCAGCCACTTAGCGTCTACCTGCAGCACTTCCGCCAGTTTAAACAGTGTCGCCGGACGTACGTCCTGAGTTACCCCGAGTGCCAGTTGGTTAATCGCGCCCTGGGAAACACCGGCCAGGACAGCCAGACGGCGCTGGGAGATGCCGAGTTCTTTGCGGCGTTGTTCTACGCGAATGCCTAGTTCAGATGGTTGCATGTCAGTTACTCCTTAGTCAGTTGATATGTGAATAGTACCATATTAATTATTTTAGAAAAGCCCATTGACAAGTGAATAGTTAGCTATTATAGTTAGCCCATACCAAACGAGAGGAGAGAAACAAATGTTAGAGAAATTCTTAGTATTACTTGAACGTTTCGTAGTTGCCCACGAACTGATTGCCGCGAACAGTGCGAAACGACCGGTGCCGCCGGCTGAGCGTGTAGGTGAAATGCTTGTAGACGTGTCGGTTACGGGAGAGGTACTTGAAGTCGACCCAGGCACTGGCGTAGGGAAAGAAATACCGGTGGAAGGCGAAGACATCGTCGACACTAAACCGGCAGAAGACGAGAAGCCGAAACGCAAGCCGCGTAAAGCTAAAGTTGAGGAGCCGACACCAGAACCGGAAGAAGAAGTAGATTACCAGTCTCTTCGTGACCAGATTCAGGCTATCGACGATGCAATAAGTGCCGGGCCTAGTAATAAGGCTTGCGCCGATGCCGATGATCTGCTGGAGGAGTTCACCGGTAAACATTTCCAATTAGCTAAGATTAAAGACGAAGACCTGCCCGAGTACCTTGAACGCCTGACGACAATCAAGAACAAGTATTTCGAAGAAGAATAACTATCCCGCGGCCTTCGGGCCGCTTTAACTGAGGGTCAGAAATATGATTTACCAACTCTACCGCGCCGTAGACAGGCGGGATAACACAGAGGCGCTATGGCTGTTACGTGCGCCGTCCGGTGCGCACCTGATGGAAGAGATGGCGTACTTAGGCAAAGTACCGCGACCTAAAGATATAGGCCGCCACGTGTCACAGATTAAGCGCACGACTTTCGCCAAACCTGACTTTTATGTATTCGAGTCGATGTATGGGTGGGCTATGCACTGCGAGCATAAGACACGACATTTAATCGACCAGTGGGAGAACCGGGTATGATTTTAAAGGAACGCGGCGGCAATAATGATGTGCACGCCTTACTGTCGCCGTCAGGTGCTAAAAAGTGGCTAAGCTGCGCGGCATCGTTGGCCTGTGAAAAAGATATTCCTAACACTTCGGGTAAATCCGCCGTTACAGGGACTGCGTGCCACACTATAGCAGAGGTCCATCTAAACCAGTACATCAAAGGCACTGCGTTGCCGTTGGAGCGCGAAGTCGGTGCTTACGTGCTGGATGAGGGTAAAGGCCAGATTAAGGCGCTAATCAGCCCGATGAAGGGCGCGGTACTGATTACGGCGGATATGATTGAGCAGGTGCGCAAGTACACCGACTACTGCAAAGCGATTATAGATGTAGCGACTTACGCCAAGCTGGAAATGCGCGTCAATCTTACTGAGGTATTGCATCCGGGGTACAAAGTACCTGCTGGGAGTGAAGAAGGTAAGGAGGATGGTTTAGAGACATTCGGAACAGCCGACTTAGTGGCGGTTATAGAAGGCTTTACGGGTGAGAGTAACTCAGCGATGCTAATTATCGGCGACCTTAAAACAGGACGGCATCGGGTCGAAGCGAAAGAAAACAAGCAGCTTATGCTTTATGCGCTCGGTGTATATCGCCGACTCAAGAGACGTTATAACATCACAGTTGTTCGTCTGGTAATCTTCCAGCCGTACGCTGGCGGTGCGTTGGAGTGGGACATTTCGGTTGAAGGTCTGGAACTGTTCGCTAAGTTCGCACAGAAACGAGCACTGTTAGCTCTTGATGCCTATTCCCGTGGCAAGAAGAATCTGAAAGCGTCGGATTTCAGGCCGTCGGTCGATGGGTGCCAGTGGTGTCGGTTCTCTGAACAATGCGCCGCGCGTACAAAGACGGTTAATTCTGTACTGGCGGAAGAACTGGAAGACGACTTTGCGCTGGAGCTTACGCCGGAGCAACTCGTAGCTGAGTATGAGAAGTTGCCGCTGTTGCGCCAGCACATCGACAAGGTTGAGAGAGCTATGGCTGCCGCGTTGCATTCTGGCAAGAAAGTGCCTGGGTACAAGCTGGTCGAAGGTCGCCCGGGTAATCGTGCGTGGAAAGATGCGAAGGAGGTAATAGACGCCGCAGAATTTTATGAAATAGACCGGAAAATGCTGTTTAAGGCGTCTCTTGTGTCTCCTAAAGAAGCAGAGGCCGCGTTCAAAAATACCGATGCGTGGCCTATTCTCGAAAAACTAATTACCCGTAAGCCCGGCGCACCATGTGTCGCAACGACAGATGATAAACGGCCTGAGTGGAATCAGGTAACAGAGGAGGATTTGGAATGATTAGTAAAATTGTGTATTGGGCTTTATTATCACCGTTGATAGTTATATCTGCTTTTACTTCATTTTTTGCTTGGGTAGATCGTAAGTTTAGGGGTAGCCCACCCATAGAACGCTATGTTCTTTGGTGTGAAAAAGTTTCTAAAATTAAGCGTTGACACCTGAATAGTTAGCTATTATAGTTCTAATCACTGGCCGGGCAGCTTCCCGGAGTAAACTTAAAAGCGAGAAATTAAGATGGGACTGAAATTAAATCTGCGTAAAGTAAACACTGCTTGGGTTAACGTATTTGAACGCGAAAAAGACCGTGAAAACGATGATGGCTCAATCACTAAAGGTCGGTACAGCGCAACTATCATCCTGCCGTCTGACCATGCTCAAATCGACGCGCTTTACGACACTGTTTACGCTGTAGTCGAAGAAGCATTAGGGGCCGCCGCTGCTGAGAAGTGGATGAAGTCCAACTACGGCGAAGGTAAGCACATGGATAAATGTGCGATTAAAGACATTGCCGAGCGAGACAATCCGTTTGAAGACTTCCCGGAAGGCTTCTACTTCAAAGCGAAGGCACAGAAACAGCCACTGATTGTAACATCTAAAAAAGGTGAGACTCAGGTAGAGCAGGATTTCAACGTAGACGGTGGACAGATTGAAGGCGAACAGGTTTACAGCGGCTGCGTTGCTAACGTAAGCGTAGAAATCTGGTTCAGCCAGAAATACAAAGTCCTCGGCGTTAACCTGCTGGCTATTAAATACGTTGGCGAAGGTAAAGCGTTTGGTGGTTCTAAAGTCGCCGCAAGCGTCAATGACCTGGAAGACGACGAAGAAGATGAAGCACCGCGCCGCGAACGTCGCCGTCGCTAATATCTGAATCAATTTAACTAAGGCCCTTCATTGGGCCTTTTTACTAAGGGTCGAAAATAATGTTTTTCTGTAGGCACGTTTATCGCTATATGAAACCGCTTCCGTGGTACGCAGATGAGTACCGGGCCGGGTACAGGCATGTGTGGATTTGCCGTGATTGTATGAAAATAAGATTAAGCGAAACGAAGGCACTGGATTTAAGGAAAAAGAAATGAGCTACTTATACCTGGACTTTGAAACATTCTCTGATGCCGATTTAAAGAAAGTCGGCTCCTACGCTTACGCCGAACATCCATCCACCGAAGTGCTCATCTGCGCATACGCTTTTGACGACGAACCTGTTCAGGTGTGGGATTGCACTGACGGCAGCGACATGCCAGGCGATTTGCACCGCGCACTTCGCCGCCTGGTGAAGCCTAACAGCCGCATCAAGATGGTATGGCACAACGGTTCAATGTTCGACAGGCTCATCATGAAACACTGCTGGGGCTTTGATATTCCGGTAAGCAACACCATTGATACGATGATTTGGGCTTTTCGTCACGCGCTGCCGGGTTCTCTTGATGCGTTGTGTGGGGTGCTGGGTGTGTCGGCAGACAACGCGAAAGATAAACGAGGCAAGGCGCTGATTCAGCGTTTTTCTAAACCGACGCCGAAGAACTACAAAATTCGCCGTTACACTGCTGAAACCCACCCTGACGAATGGGTGCTGTTCATCAAGTACGCCGTGAGTGACATTACTGCGATGCGTGAAGTCTTCAATAAGCTGCCGCGTTGGGGTAACTCTGAGTTTGAAGACCGTGTACTGGAACTTGACCAGTTAATCAACGACCGCGGGTTTAAGGTCGACGTGGCACTGGCGGAAGCCGCGATTGAAGCCGTGGAGAAACACAAAGCACAGTTACAGGAAGAAGCCCAACGTAAATACGGCGGCTCGCTTACTGGAAAGGACTTTCTGCCGATTCTACGTGAACTTGCCCCCGCGCACCGCATCCACAATGCGCAGAAGTCGACGCTGAATGACCTGTTGGCGGACGATGATTTACCGGACGACGCCCGCACGATTATCGAAATGCGCCTCGGGGCTGCATCCACCGCGTCAACGAAATATAACCCGCTGCTCTTGGGCCGCTCTGCGGACGACCGACGTCGCGGTTGCATCCAGTACGGTGGGGCTAAGCGTACGTTGCGGTTTGCTGGTAAAGGATTCCAGCCGCAGAACCTGGCGCGCGGGTACTATCACGACGATGAACTGGATAAAGGCGTTTCTGCGTTACTTAAGGGCCGCGCCCATCGCCGTTTCGATGTAGCCAAGCTAACGGCCTCGACGGTTCGTAGCTGCATCATACCGGAAGCAGGGCATAAGTTTGTCGTTGCCGATTACTCGAACGTCGAAGGCCGCGGTTTGGCATGGCTGGCGGGAGAAGAAACCGCGCTCGATACGTTCCGCGCCGGGCTGGACATTTACTGTGTAACCGCGGGTAAGATGTTCGGCATGGAACCGGATTACATTAAGAAAGAACGTAAAGACCTACGCCAGATTGGTAAAGCCTGTGAACTGGGCCTAGGCTACGCCGGGGGTGTCGGCGCGTTCGTTCAGTTTGCTAAGAACCTCGGACTTGACCTTGTCGATATGGCTAAAACAATGGATGGGACATTCCCTGACCATATATGGGCAGCTACCGCACGCGGGTATGAGTGGGCGCGTATTCAGGAGGCAAAGCGACCACCGCGCCCCGGTGAAAAGGACGACAGACCGTCGTATATTCTTGATAAGAAAGTGTGGCGTACCTGTGACGCTATCAAGCGCATGTGGCGCGAGTCTCACCCAGAAACCGTAGCTTTCTGGCGGGGTATTGAAGACGCAGCTATGGCCGCCATCCGCAACCCAGGTAAAGAGTTCACCGCAGGGCCGCGCGGCGTTAAGTTTTCGCGTAACGTAGAGACAGACAACAACGGCAACAAAGTCGCGGGCTGGTGGTTGCGCATGACGTTGCCGTCGGGTCGCGTTATGTCATACCCGGGCGTCGGGTTAAGCGTGTCGAAAGAAACAGACGAAGATGGAAAAGTGTCTACTAACGTGCGCATCAAGTACCAGGGGGAGAATCAGCTAACCCGCAAGTGGGGCTTCCAGTACACCTACTCCGGTAAACTGGTGGAAAACTGCACCCAGGCATTGTGCCGTGATTTGCTGGCTAACGCGCTGCTGAACGTAGAAGCTAACGGCTACCCGATTGTACTTCATGTTCACGATGAGATTATATGCGAGACACCAGATTTACCGGAATACAATGTGGCTGAGCTGGAAAAATTAATGTGTGAATTACCGGAATGGGCCGAGGGGTTCCCTCTTGTGGCGGAAGGTGCGGAGATGAAGCGTTATGCTAAGTAAACTGATTATCGCGGTACTGGCTGGATTTGCCGCCGGTGTCTACTGTCACGAGGGTCAATACGGCATGATGGTTGCCATATTGGGTATGTTCATCACAATTTATCTGTGGGTGCTGGAATGAAAATCTACTGGTTTTATGAAGAAGACTGTCGAATCTGTCCGCGCTGCGGTATTGCACATACGAAACGTGAGGGGTGCGTGTTATGACAATGTTTGTATTTTGGACAACAGTAACCATGCTAGCACTGTTATTCGGTGCGGGAATAGCTGCGATGTTCTGTTACGGCCTGTTCTTTAAGTTTGTTGGCGTTGCCGTTCTCGGAGGGGCGTTTATAACTTGGGTTCTGCGCTCATGACCCCGGAAGGCAAGATTCAGAAATACGCAAAAGAGCGATTCGAGGCCATTGGTGGCCTCGTTCGCAAATTGTCATACGAAAATAGAGCAGGCGCTCCTGACCTGCTGGTAATTCTCCCCGGCGGCATCGTCTGGTTCGTCGAGGTTAAGAAAGACGAAAACACGAAGCCGGACCCGCACCAGTTACGGGAGCATGAGCGGATGCGTAAACGTGGTGCAAATGTTTTTGTCGTTGGTTCGATAAAACAGATTGACGACCTAATAGCGAACTATTATAGTTAGTCCTACACCAACAATATAAGGAATTGAGAAATGAAACACGAATATGACCGCAAACCAGCACGTGACATCGTACCTGGAGACATGATTTTCAACGTTAAGACACGCCGACCTGTTGCCGTCGATACGGTGTTCGTCGAGTCGAACGGTAAACTGGTTATAGAAGATGTAACAGGTAACGTTACGGCGTTCGGGCGTAAAGAGTTAGTTCTGGTGTTGAAATGATTGTCTGGTCATTGTTTGACGGTTCGGGCCTTATGGCCCAGCCGTGGGCGGAAGCGGGCCATACTTGCTATTGTTTCAACTACGATGGCGCTGACCACGGCGACTACGCACGATTGGGCGCAAAAGTTGAACACGAGAACATACGCTATATAAACGCGTGGATTGATACTAAGTTTGACTTCGAGGTTGCGCCGGATATTATTTTCGCATTTCCTCCTTGCACGGATTTAGCCGTTAGCGGGGCTGCGCATTTTGAAACAAAGCGCAAGAAGAACCCAACGTTTCAGGTAGAGGCCGTGATTACATGCAAACTGGCGGCCCGTCTGGCTAAAAAGTATAACGTACCTTATATGATTGAGAACCCGGTTAGTGTTCTTTCATCTTTATGGCGTAAGCCTGATTATGTGTTCAATCCTTACGAATACGGTGGCTATCTACCAGAAAACGACACGCACCCAATGTTCCCTGAATACATAAAACCACGTGACGCGTACCCCAAAAAGACATGTATTTGGGTGGGTAACGGTTTTTTTATGCCGGTTAAATCATGTGTTGCCGTTGTTGATGGGTACTCAGACCAGCACAACAAACTTGGCGGTAAATCAGTGCGGACAAAAACAATCCGCAGCCTTACTCCTCGAGGTTTCGCAAAAGCAGTTTACGAGGCTAATCATGTCTAAGTTTCAAAGGCGCGAGTACCAAAAGCTCATGACTTCGTTCATGTTGCGGCACCATCGATGCAACATATGGGCAAGCATGGGTGCCGGGAAGACTGGCAGCGTACTGTGGGTTCTAAACCGCCTGTTCCGCAACGGGCAGCTCACGGAAGAGGACCGCGTGTTAATCCTCGCCCCGTTACGTGTTGCGTCCGGTACGTGGCCTGCTGAACAAGAGAAATGGAACTTCCCTTGTCTGCGTGTCGTAGATGCAACCGGTTCAGAGAAGCGCCGCATCGCGGCGCTGGAGTCAGACGCTAACGTGGTTTGCACCAACTACGAAGTTATCGAATGGCTGATTGACTACTACGGCAAAGACGACTGGCCTTTTACGGTTATCGTTGCTGACGAGAGTACGAAGCTAAAATCATTCCGCAGCCGTTCGGGGGGAAGCAAGCGGGCGAAGGCGCTTAGTAAAGTGGCGTTCGGTAAAGTTAAGCGTTTCATTAATCTTACAGGCACACCATCACCAAACGGGCTCAAAGACTTGTGGGGCCAGAACTGGTTTATCGATGGCGGCGAGCGCCTCGGTTCTTCATACACGGCATTTACCGACCGCTGGTTTAACTCGGTGCAAAAAGGTAAGTCGGCTATGGCGCGGGAGTATCACGCACGACCGGGTGCGGATACTGAAATTCATCAGAAGATGAAGGACATTAGTCTCACGATTGACGCCGCCGAGTGGTTCGGATGTGAAGCGCCGATTATTGTACCGGTTGAGATAGACCTGCCGAAGAAGGCGCGTCAGGCGTACATCGATATGGAGGAGAAGTTATTTGCGGAACTGGAGAGTGGGGAAGTTGAAGCGGCTAACGCGGCGGCGAAGACGTCGAAGTGTTTGCAGATTGCATCCGGTGCCGTATATGTGTCTGGCCCCGACGGCGAGGCAACCAAAGACTGGGAGAAAGTGCACGACACGAAACTAGACGCGCTGGAGTCGATTGTCGAGGAGTTACAGGGTGCGCCGTTGCTGGTCGCCTATCAGTTCAAGCACGAACTGGAGCGCATCCTTAAGCGATTCCCTCAGGCACAGGCGTTTGCCAAAGGTGCTAAGGGGAATAAGCAGATGGAAGCGTGGAACCGCGGGGAGATACCTATGCTCCTGATACACCCAGCCTCCGCAGGTCACGGGCTGTCGCTACAACACGGCGGACACCACATGGCCTTTATGAGTCAGGGGTGGAACCTGGAACATTATTTGCAGGTTATCGAGCGTATAGGTCCGGTAAGGCAGATGCAATCTGGATACAGACGGTCTGTATTCATTTATCAAATAATAGCCCGAGATACTCTTGATGAAGTTGTCGCCGCGCGTACAGACGAGAAAAGGTCTGTACAGGATGAACTACTTAATTATATGAAGAGAAGGAGTAAGAAATGATGGATTGCGAGGAGTTACTACTTAGGGTGCATCTGTTGTCACGAGGTTTTGACGCGGACCGTTTACGTGTAGTCTTAGGCCCTGGAGTAGCTACGTTTTACCTGTGGGGGTTTGATGGTAGGCTTCGCGGATACCAGCACTACAAACCACACGCGGAAAAGAACTGTAAAAACCCTAAAGACGCGAGGTACTTTACCAGAACAACAAGGCCGTGTTTGTGGGGGCTTGAGTATTTGCCGTATAGCGGGGTGGTATTTGTTACCGAAAGCATATTCAAAGCCGTAGCATTGATGAATTGCGGGTTCAATGCCGTAAGCGCACTGGGGTCAAATATACCAGCCGATTTACGGCGGCAAATGTCACTTTTGCCGTATGATTGGGTGTGCGCTGGGGACAATGATAAAGATGGGTTAAAGTTCAGCAAAACATTCACCAGAGGATTTGTATCTAACGACCTTGATGAACTTTGTGAAGAAGAAATAACGTATCTTGCGAGGAAATTTACCAGATGAACATCATAGCCCCAATTCCGGTATTGCAAAAACGTATCAAGGAACTAGAAGAAGAGGTTCTACGACTACGGCAACAGAGAGATGCCGCTAATGCGCAACTGGCGTTTGTACTTGAGAAGTTATCAGAAGAGTAGAGAAAAGGCCCCGTTTGGGGCCTTAGTTTTTAGAGTATGCGTATTTCCCCACCGTGTATGGCGATGGGAGTGGCTAAATAAGGACTTCTTACCACAACGAAGCCATTTTCGTTGCTCACCACCGGCGGCTTCGATACATCGGATATAGAAAGCGCCACCGCGGTCCCGCCGGCTACATGCCCGAGCCAAAACCATGTCCCCAAGTTATGGTCTATTTTAAGGGCGAGGAAAAGCAATTGGGTATCTGAATATTGAATCTGTGTTGTCCATTTTGCTCTGGTTTCTGAACCAGAAACCTCTGTAGATACACTCGCACCGACTGTGTGACCAGCGGAGCTGCCATTGCTCATCTTCCCGTTAACAAGCTGCGGGTGGTATTTACTGGTCTGCTTGGCTTTCCCTACAACTGAACTAAGTCCTAAATCCGGGTGGTAGAAGACTATAGTCTGGTCTACTGTGCTGGCCTCTTTAGCGGATGCAGCGGGTAGTGTCGTACCGCCAGGTTTTATATCTGTTTGCCAGTGAATGTCAGAAAGGTTGTACGGCGACCCTTCGTTAAGGTCCCACCAAACCGCCCCGCCTCCAATACGGTTATTAGGCATAATTCTTACGTTGGTATTGTCATCGAATGCGCCAAACATTTTCATACTGCTGCCGTAAATCCAGCAGTTATCCAGCGTAATGTTATTTGCGCTCGTTGCTATAACCCCATACACATTGCTTTGGTTTGACTCTATGTAGCATGAATCAAACTTGATGTTATATGCACCTGCAATCCAAACACCGTGAGTACGAAAACTTTCAATGCCACAGTTGAACAGCGTAAGAGCTTCAACGGCCCCTTCGAACTTAATGCCAACGTCACACTGGCCCGTATGAACTGATACTAATGGCTGAATGTTACATTCATCGGTAAAGTGATAGCGATGTAGACCAGTAGTATATGTACCATTGCACTGAAGATTGCGAAATAAAGAGTAAAAGCAGCGCTGAGTGTAAACCAACTGCTGGACGTTTACTCCAACAATATCTGTAACTTCGCATCCAAATACATGGTCTCGCAAACGAAAGCCTTGATAGAAATTAATCAGTGTGGCATTGCGAATTGTTGTTCCTATAGTTAGATACTCTTCACCAGTTTTTCCAAAAACCGAAGAGATAGCGCCAGTAGAAGTTATATAGCCGGTCTCAATGAACACGTTAGTTGTGTCGGAAGTGTCGTCACGCCCTACGATACGAGCGCCCTGAAAATCTATCACTTGCATCCGACGCTTAGGGAAATTATTTGCTTCAATGTCAGATGGAGATTCTGAAGCCAACACATAAACTTTACCGGCGATGTAATAGCTTTTCCACGGAGTGGCTACTACTTTAACACCACCTGCACGCCAAGCCGCGACTATAGCCGCCTGAAACGCCGCTGTGTCATCGTGGCGACTGGGGTTTGGGTTTCCGTTTACCAGGTAGGCGTCACCATATGCCCCAAAATCATCAACGTTAATCTCCTGTTTGAGTTTATCCATTACGGTGAGTGAAACCGAATCAGAATACCCAGAATTGAATCCCACCAAAGATGCGCCGGATAGAGATGCTAGCTCATTCCTCAAATCCGGGTCTGTCTGTGGCTTCCAGTTAGCGTTTCCTACTGGGTTAAACCCAGCCGGGACAACAACAACAGGTAAGGTACCTGCATACGAATACCACGTTTTACTTACAGGGTCATACACCACTTTGTCACGATCGGCTATCGTCAGTGTGCCGCCAGTTGAAAAGTCCCACGACACGGGGGAAAAGCCAGCGTCGCGCAACACGGCGGGTAACGTCTTCTGTGTCTGACCAGTAACCTGATTAGTTGCGTAATCAATATCCGCACCCGTAGCCACACCACCCGCTTTACCTGTGATAACCTCGGCCTCGAAAATTTGGTGTTTCTTGGCGGTCTGTAAATCCGCCAGGCTTAAAACGTCACCGCATCCGCTTGACATATAGAGTCCTCTTTAATTAAAGCCATTGCTGAATCCGTCGGAGAAACCGCTGCCGTATGGCGCGACGCCGTCGTATTTATAGAATCCGTCGTCATAGTTGTAGCCAGTAATCTTGACCGTGCGGTCGTCGCCCGGGTCGATTGAAGAAACAACTATCTTCTGAGCATTATGCCTTGCTTCGTTGCCGAATGAAAACTCAGTTTTTAGTGCGCTATTCCCTGTGTAGATTGCCTCCTCCGGCGCGGAGAGCATAACCACCTCGCGGTCGTGGCTTCCTTTGATAACAGAAATACTCTGCACGGAGCCATCGCGCTTCTTGAGGATGATGGAGTGGTCATCGCCCGGAGTAAACGTAACGGGCTGAGACAGTGTCAGCGTAAGCCCATTAACGGCAACAACATAGCCGTCCTGTGGTGCGATACGTGAACCTTTAACCACGCTGATTACGCCACCCGGGGTAGCGAGTGCCCCCTCTTCCGTAGCTTCGAACTCCACAACAACTTTACTTAACGCATTGCGTTGGTAGCGACGCCACGCCAGCCAATACGCCTGCTGATAGTTTCGCACGCCCTTCGATTCGTATTCCTCGGTGTTTGCCCCGAGTTCTTCCGGGATGTAAATCGTCTCCTGCACGTTTGTATCCGGGTCGATGTACGAGAACGACAGGCTATCGTAGGTTGTCGAATCGTTGAACGTGCGGGTCCATTTCTCCGTACCGGTAGTTTTACTGCGGTGGGTGAACACCATCTCCGGCCCAGTAACCGGACGGTCGAATCGCAGCATAATATCCGCACCTTTGCGGTACGCAGTACAGAACACGGCTTCCGCTATGGTTTGAACGATATCCTGCATGGTTGTGTCGTAGTCGTCGAACGTATAGCAGAACTGCCCCGCTAATTCACTTCCGAAATACGACTCAATTTCTTCCTGCACAGCGAGTAACTTGTCCATGTTTGCTGTTGTCAGTTCCAGATTACCCACCGCAGGGTCGCGCGCCAGTCGAATTAGTGACTGCACAGCCTGGGTATTTGGCGACATTACTGTATCGAATACCCCATTGCCTAAGTATTTGTAGCACATCTCGGTTGCAATCATGCGCAGTTCCGGGTTGTCAATACTGGCAGCACGCGGTGTCTGTTTACGGGCGCAATGTACAGTAGTTCGGTTGCCGTAATGCGGTGTTGTGTCAAGAGACTGCCCGTACAGGTTGATGAACGTTATCTCATCGCTTACGGTCCCGTCGTAATCCTTGTCGAAATTCGTTATACGGCGCATGCGGGCGCGGAAACGTGATGCAGTAGGCAACTGCCCATAAATGGACGTACCAACGTAATCCGTGCTATTACCTGTAATTGTAGCCTGTACCGTGTAAATATCGCTCAACGGGTTGCGCTGAGAGTCAATCATCTGGTACTGGAGTTCTACGGTTACGCCGGTGCGGTTATAGCCGCCGTCGTATTTGTAGAGGCCATTCTGCCCTGCGACGTTCGCGAGCACCCTGTCGACCTCTCCGCGAACCATGTAATACCAGTCCGTAAGAGATACGTCATATGTGTTGCTAGGGCCAATAAACGTGTCAGAACGCTCTGTAAGTGCGTAAGTCTCTCCGTTATTAAGGTTGCCCCAGTTACCTATATCCCCGACGTACAACCGAACCTCAAAGTCGTCGACGTATAAAACTTCAAACGAGCCGTTCAGGTTAGTGACGTCCTTAACGTCGAAATTGCTCAACACTGCGACATCACCAACACTAAGAAACTCGGAAAAGGCAGAGTCACCCGACGGGTCATAGAGGTAGCCGGTGTTTGAAATACGTTTTGCTGTGCCGCCGGAGCTTGGGTTAGCCCCAATGTCGTTTGGCGCTTTGAGCACAATACCGTCAACGTCGTCATTGGAGTACGTCACATATAGCTTCTGGTCAATGACGTCGCCGATTTGTAGTTGCGGCGATGTGGTGTTGTTAGGCGACGTATACGGCGCGTACACGGCAACAGAGGAACCAGTGATGTCGCTTATCAGGGTGTCACCTTCTGTGACGCCATCTGCCTCAATATGCAGATGCCCGCGCCCTGCGTCATAATACGAATACTCCAGCAAAGCACCAGTGGAATTGAACGCCTTGTACGTCTGCATCAGGTCATTAGGGATTGTCTGTACAGTCCCGCAGATGTCATAGGAGCGCTCGTAGGGCCGCGGCTTGTTGGAGCGGTCTGTGAGGCTGTTATTTGGCGATGTTGTCTGGTTGTTAGTCGCCGTATAGTTGGCGTTTGCGGACATGTTCAGACCAAACAACTTAGCGATTGGCTTAAGGATAAAGCCGAATACCTTACTAACCGCACCGAGCGCCCCGCTACCCGCGCCCTCAATAATGTGGTACACGGCGTCTTCGTCTTTGAGAGCGTCGAAGTCGTCGGTGACATCAGTATCATCGCCAATCTCACCCAGGTAGACGCGCACCGGCACGCCGTCAGGAATATGGTTAACGACAAACTCCATCGGCATCCCGACGTGTTTTGTACGGTCGAAAGCGCCATCATCGTTTCGCGTGTAGTGCAGGATTATCGCCAAAATTCAATCTCCGTGTACGTGTCTCTGAGGTCCGCCAGCCTGTCGAGCCGTACCTGACGTGACGCAAGTTCACAATGACTCACCATCCCGTCGAAGTAAACTCCTGCGTGCCACACGATACGACCACCACGGCGATACCCCATAAGCACCGCACAGAAGTTTTCAGGCTTATCGATTTTTGTAAGCCCCTTCGTGTCACGGTGGCCTTCGTCAAACGCTTCGTTAATTGCCGTTGGGCTTGTAACGTCGAACGCCGGGGTTTCTAACCCGGCATCCGCGCGGACAATGCGCACGTGATGCCAGCAATTACGTTTTCGAAAGTCGTAAGGTATGCCCGTGTAGTCGTTAATATTCATGTGGTCAACAGGCCGCGTAATAACGGTATCTCTTTAGGTGTCATCAGTATACCAGTGCTTCGTTGGTTCAGCATAGGTGTACCGACATCCGCGGAGAACTCGCCTTTCTCCTGGCTGATAGCCTGCAACTCATACACGACAGGGCCGTCGGCCGGGTAAGACAGGTCGGTGCTGACATAACGGCGGAAGACGAACTTCGGCAACTCCGTATTGCTCATTGGGATTTTATCCATCTCATCATCAAGTTGATTGAGAATATCCGGTAAAGTAAACGTCGTCGTCTGGTCCATATCGCTGTTGTTAGCTGCCCCCGACGCTTCCATCGGGGTTGGTTCGAACGTGATAGTTTCGCCCGTCTCCAGTGTTGCCGTGAGTTCCTGTAGCCTGCGCACAAGATAGTACGTCTTCGACAGCAGCGGGTGGCTGATTTGCAACGTGATGTAGTCCATCTCGCCGTCGGGATTTGAGGCCAGCTTACGGCGATAGGCTGCTTCTACTGATTCCTGGCTCATAAGTTAACCGTCCACGTTAAAATCAATGCGAGTGATGTATTTACTCCCCCACGCAGAATCGGCCTGCGGGATGGTGGCGTAGCCGTCAACCGCCGGAACGTTTACCACAGAGTCGTCGGAATAGGTAATATCGATGCTCGTTGCGCCGCGCATTACTACTTTTGCCGATGCCGGTGTTCTATCTTCCGCGATATCCGATGTTTGTATGTAACTTGTGGTATTTGCCGATTTCTCTAACTGCGCACCCCATACATAAATGCCATTCTCCCCTGTACCCATGAATGTTAGGTTCACACCAGATGCAAGCTGCACACGGATAATAGAGTTCCCAGTTGTGGTGCGCGCCCGAAAGACCATTGCTACCCTATATATATCCTCAGAAACCCTAACGACATTTTTTGATACAAAATCACCCCCTGCGTTCGCGACAAATGTGCCAGTAACAGGGTTGAATATTGTATTTGCTCCTACTCCTATTGCCACCGTTAGGACAAGGTTTAGTGGGTCGCTAGCTGCTTTTACAAAGATTGAATATGAATATAACTCACCTTGCTGCAACCCTACTACCCTGTCGTCGGTGAAATGCCCTACATTTGGAGTTGACGCGGCGACTTTTGCCATAGTTATATCGCCACGAGGCGATACCTCAGCATTATTCTGTACTAATGTTCTGCCCCCAAAGCCATCCCATGTTTCCGAATTTATGTACAAATTGCGCGAGGCATCTTCTGGCGGCACACGCCCAACGGCAACACCATCAATAAATGTTAGAGGCCATTCATTAGCAGCGGACTGCACAAGATTGCCATTTCGGTTGATGTAGTAAACCTGCGGCCCGTCATACACAATGCGGCTATCAAGCGTAGATGACAGCATGTTAATCGGCGGATATCCGGCGGGGCCTTCATTGCTCCAGATGCGTGGGAACGTCGTCTCGTAGTTCGCATATATTTTCATGAAGCTGCCCAGGTGGTCGCCATAGCAACCGTACAGATCTGGCAGATTGTTAATCAGGCACTGGTTCTCGAGGTCCTGGAACGGCGATTTCTCGGCGGTTGCCGTGAAAGTAATCGTCCAGTTAATGCCGTCGTCGGTGGATTCCGCGATGGTTGACGTAATGGTTACCTGGTAGTCCTCGATACCCATGCCGAAGTCGTGCGCCATCCAGAAACTTGACGCGCCGCCGTCTACTTTTTCGAGGAACGACAGAAACGCCTGCCGCCCTAGCGCCGATGTAATCAGGGTTACGCTTATCGGGAACATATCGTAATACGTGTCACGGCCCTGGCGCACTCCGCCACCGGCTAAATCGACACTCCAGACGTTGTTGCGTCTGGTCATTGAGTAGCCTTTCGACACTATAGGGCGGAGGCTACGTGGGAAATATAAGTCGCTCATTACTTGAACCCCGGCGCGTTTCTTGTGGCCTTGCGGGCCTTGCTAATCTTACTGTTGCTGTTCTGCAAAGACGCGGCAACTTGCTCCTCGATGATGATACGCAAACGGCCCTCATCATCTTGTTCAGTGGATACGTTTCCAATCTGACTCGATGTGTTATTTACGATGGTAACATTAGACGGTCCGGAAGAAGACCCGTTTTGCC
>ERZ773149.1192-NODE-1192-length-21876-cov-9.152239_pt1 | contig 21876 bp, 18 predicted proteins | sample MGYA00511081_ERZ773149 | MGnify/ENA primary metagenome ERZ773149 (study PRJEB29015, sample SAMEA2737846) | human gut metagenome | biome: human gut; feature: human-associated habitat; material: faeces | place: China | collected 2012 ...
CGTTGCAGGTGACCATGCAAACAATGATATGGCAGGCGATGAAGAAGGTTCCTGGAAGACCACTTTTGAAGAAGCTGGTTATGAAGTAAATTGCCTTGTAAGAGGTTTAGGCGAATTAGAGCCGATCCAGCAGCTGTTTGTAGAGCATGCAAAAGCAGCAGTTGACAGTCTTGCAAAATAAGAACAGATGGAAAGATTCTGAGGGTAAATAAAGAGGAAGGGCGGTCAGAAATTTCTGGCTGCCTTTTCCTATAACAATTTTTAAGATGCAAGACTGAAGGGCAGCAGTTTTGATGTACCATAAGTATGCATTTGATTGACAGAGAAAAAGGTGAAAAAGATGAAAATAAGAAAATATATAGTATGTGCCGGAGTGATCGGCTTAGTGGGACTGTCTTCAGGCTGCGGACAGAAAGCAGACAGTGCAGCGGCTTCTCAGACTGTAAAGGAGCAGACAGAGGCTGATCAAGGAACTGAGACAGCAGGCAGTGAGGAAGGAAAAGAAGATGCAGAAGCATCTGAAAACAGTGAAACAGAAAAAGAGACAGCTCCTACGGTGCAGGTGGTAGAAGAAGGCATGACGCCGGTAAGCGCTGATGAGATAAAAGACGGGGAGTATGATGTTCAGGTAGATTCCAGCTCCAATATGTTTCATATTACAGAAGCAAAGCTGACAGCAGCAGATGGAAAGATGAAGGCCCGTCTGACCTTAAGCGGTTCCGGCTATGGGAAGGTATTTATGGGAACCGGAGAGGCGGCTGCAAAAGCCGATGAAGCAGATTATATTCAGGCAGAAGAAAGCCCGGATGGAAAAAATGTATTTGAAATCCCGGTGGAAGCTTTAGATAAGGGAATTGACTGTGCTGCTTACAGTAAAAAGAAAGAAACCTGGTATGACCGCACTTTGGTAGTACGTGCAGATTCTCTTCCGGCAGATGCCTATAAAGAGGGAAATACGAAAACAGTAGAAAGCCTGGGACTGGAAGATGGAGACTATATGGTAGAAGTAAAATTAGAAGGCGGTTCCGGACGCACGACTGTGGAATCTCCCACTCCATTGAAGATTGAAAATGGTCAGGCAACAGCAACGATCACCTGGGGAAGTCCGAATTATGACTACATGAAAGTAGAGAAAGAAAAATACGAACCTGTGAATACAGAAGGAAATTCTGCATTTGAGATCCCGGTTACTGTATTTGACTATAAGCAGAAGGTGATCGCAGATACCATCGCCATGAGCACACCTCATGAGATTGAATATACACTGACTTTTGACTCTGAAAGTATTAAGCCTGAGTAAGAGGTCAGTTTTAGATAATGGAAATGAATATGAAAAAACGGATCAAAAAGAAACATTTTCAAAGTGCTTTTTTGACAGCTGCGGCAGTACTGCTTCTAAGTATGTGTGCCGGATGCGGACAGGCGTCAGAAACTGGTAAAAATGCAGATAAGCTAGAAAACACAGAAGATACTGGGAAAACACAAAATACAGGAGCGGATGCTGAAAAAACAGATAGTCCAAAAGAGGATGCAGTATCCTGGACGGATCTGGTACCCAGGGATACTCTTCCTTTAGAGTACGCAGATCAGTTTTCTGTTACCTATTATGGGGAAGAAGAATATGCCCTGATCACAATTGGGGAAGATGAAAAATTTCTGGTAGTGCCGGAAAATGAACCGGTACCGGAAAATCTTCCGGAAGATATTACACCGCTTTTACGACCTTTAAATAATATGTATCTGGCGGCGACCTCTGCCATGGACTTTTTCTGTCATCTGGATGCAGTGGATCAGATCACACTTTCTGGTACAGACAGCTCCGGCTGGTATTTAGAAGAACCGAAAAAGGCCCTGGAAAAAGGAAAAATGGAGTATGCAGGGAAATACAGTGCACCGGATTATGAGCGGATCGTTGAGAAGTCCTGTTCTCTTGCCATTGAATCTACCATGATCTATCATTGCCCTCAGGTAAAAGAGCAGCTGGAAAATCTGGGCGTGCCGGTATTAGTAGAGCGTTCCAGCTATGAGGCAGATCCATTAGGACGTATGGAATGGATCAAATTATATGGTGTTCTTACAGGAAAAGAGGAGTTGGCCAAAAGCCTGTTTTCCAAGGAAATGGAAAATCTGAAAAATGTGAAGAATCAACAGGAAACCGGAAAGACAGTTGCCTTTTTCTATATCACTTCCAAAGGCAGTGCCAATGTGCGAAAGCCGGGAGATTATGTGGCTAAGATGATCGCTATGGCAGGCGGAACTTATATTCCCCAGAACACAGGAAAAGAAGAGGAAAATGCACTTTCCACCATGAATATGGAAATGGAAGCTTTCTATGCCCAGGCGAAAGATGCTGATTATATTATTTATAACAGCACCATAGACGGGGAATTGGAATCCCTTAGTGAGCTTCTGGCAAAGAGCCCGCTGCTTGCAGATTTTAAAGCGGTAAAAGAGGGGCATGTATGGTGCACAGGAAAGAATCTGTTCCAGGAGACCATGGGACTTGGAAGCATGATACAGGATATCCACAGGATGCTTACAGAAGAAGAACCGGATCCAGGACAGATGCATTATATTCATCCATTGAGATAAATGTACTTTTGGAACTATGTAAAGGTTGTATTTAGAAAAAAGTGTTTTCACTGAAAGGAGGATCACAGGATTGAAAAACAGAGAAACATCTGGAATAAAAAAAAGACGGGCGCATGTATCAGAAGGTTTTTTGCTTCTGCTCCTGGCATTGTTTCTGCTGTTTTTTTGGAATATTTATTCTGGAAGTGTCAATGTAAAACCTGGTGAGGTGCTTTCCTTGCTGTTCAAGGGGCCAGGTGAGAGCAGTCAGTCAAGGATCCTCTGGGACATTCGTTTTCCAAGAGTGCTGGCGTCAATGCTTTTAGGCGGTGCGCTGTCTGTTTCAGGCTTTCTCCTCCAGACCTTTTTTGCAAACCCCATAGCGGGACCGTTTGTGCTGGGGATCTCTTCAGGGGCGAAGCTTGCAACCGCACTGGTGATGATCTTTTTGCTTGGAAAAGGCATGATGGCAGGTTCTGTTGTGCTGATCCTGGCCGCTTTTGCAGGTGCGATGCTTTCTATGGGATTTGTGATCCTTATTTCTAATAAAGTAAATAACATGTCGATTTTAGTGATCTGCGGCATTATGGTCAGTTATATCTGTTCGGCAGTTACGGATCTGGCAGTTACCTTTGCAGATGATTCTAACATTATCAATCTCCATAACTGGTCTTTGGGCAGTTTTTCCGGCATTACCTGGGACAATATTTCCGTTATGGCAGTGGTGATCTTCTTATGCATGGTCTGTGCCGTCTTTCTGGCAAAACCTGCAGGAGCTTATCAGCTGGGAGAAGTGTACGCAGCCAGTATGGGAGTGAATATAAAAGCATTCAGGCTGGCGCTTATCCTGGTTTCCAGTATCCTTTCAGCCTGTGTCACTGCTTTTGCAGGTCCGGTTTCTTTTGTGGGGATCGCGGTTCCTCAGCTGGTAAAGAGCCTGTTTAAGACAACAAAACCTATTATAATGATCCCGGCCTGCTTTTTAGGCGGGGCAGTATTTGTAAGTTTCTGTGACCGGCTTGCAAGAACATTGTTTTCCCCGGTGGAATTAAGCATAAGCACAGTAACAGCAGTATTTGGAGCGCCGGTTGTTATTTATATGATGGTAAAGAACAAAGGAAGAAGAGGATAGAAAAATGGCGGAAGGAAGACGTGATCCTTATATTTATACTGAAAATATAAGCGTAGGTTATGGAAAACAGCCATTGATCGAAGAGATAAATCTTCATGTAAACCGGGGAGAGATACTGACACTAATCGGCCCAAACGGAGCCGGTAAATCAACCATATTAAAGAGTATTATTGGTCAGCTGAAGCTGGTAAAAGGGGCAGTGTGGCTTGATGGAACATCCATGGAGGCCATGAAGGAAAAAGACAGAGCCCTTCGAATGTCAGTGATGATGACTGGTCGGATGCAAACAGAACGGATGACCTGTGAAGAAGTAGTCAGTATGGGACGCTATCCTTATACAGGAAAAATGGGTATCCTTATGGAAAAAGACTGGCAGGTGGTACATGATTCTTTAAAGCTGGTCCAGGGACTGGATCTGGCAGAACGGGATTTTGAGGCAGTCAGTGACGGCCAGAGACAGAGAGTCCTTCTTGCAAGAGCCATCTGCCAGGAGCCGCAGGTTATTGTACTGGATGAGCCAACCGCATTCCTGGATATCCGTCATAAACTGGAGCTGCTTTATATCCTTAAAAACATGGTACGTGAAAAGAAGGTGGCAGTTCTTATGTCCCTTCATGAGCTGGATCTGGCCCAGAAGATATCAGACTATGTGATCTGCGTAAATGGGGATAATGCCATCGGTCGTTTTGGTACTCCGGAAGAAATTTTCAGCGGAGATTATATTAAAGAGCTGTTTCAGATTGAAAAGGGCAGTTATCTCACTGACTACGGCAGTGTAGAACTTGAGGCTGTAAAAGGTAAGCCAAAGGTATTTGTGATCGGCGGAAATGGTACAGGTATTCCTGTATACAGAAAGCTGCAAAAAGAAGGGATCCCTTTTGCAGCCGGTATTCTCTGGGAGAATGACCGGGAATATCCGGTGGCAGAGGCCCTTGCTTCTGTGGTGATCGGGGAAAAAGCCTTTGAGCCGGTTTCGGAAGAAACGTTTGACAGGGCGTTAAAGGTATTGTCTCAGTGTGAAAAAGTGATCTGTTGTGTGAAAAACTTTGGAAGTTTTCAGGAAAAATGCAGGCAGTTAGCGGAAATAGGCCGAAATATGGATAAAATTATATAATATACGCCTGAAAAAGCAAGTACAGAAAGATTGCGGGAGTATATTGTAACATATAGGAGGAATAAAATTATGCCATGTACAACCATATTAGTAGGAAAAAAAGCAAGTTATGACGGTTCTACTATGATCGCCAGAAATGATGATGCCGGAGGAAATCATTTTACAGCTAAAAAATATGTGATCGTCCATCCGGAGGAACAGCCTAAAGTATATAAGTCTGTGATCTCTCATGTAGAGATCCCGCTGCCAGAGCATCCTATGGGATACAGCGCTGCTCCTAATGCGATTCCGGGACAGGGAATATGGGCTGCCTGCGGTGTCAATGAGAAAAACGTGGCAATGACCGCAACGGAAACGATCACTTCTAATCCACGTGTTCTGGGAGCGGATCCTATGGTAGTGTATCAGCCGGCAGAGGATGGAAAAGCAGAAGTTCCCGGTGGTATTGGAGAAGAGGATATCGTCGTTCTGGTCCTTCCTTATATAAACAGTGCAAGAGAAGGCGTAAAGCGTCTGGGAAGCCTGTTAGAACAGTATGGAACTTATGAGAAAAATGGGATTGCATTCCAGGATGCAAATGAGATCTGGTGGTTGGAGACCATTGGAGGACACCACTGGATCGCCAGAAGAGTGCCGGATGACAGCTACGTTGTGATGCCGAATCAGTTTGGCCTGGATGTATTTGACCTGGAAGATGCCCTGTTTGAACAGAAGGATTATATGTGTTCTGCAGATCTGAAGGATTTTATTGATGAAAACCATCTGGATCTTTCATTGGATGGCTCTTTTGATCCAAGATCTGCCTTTGGAAGCCATGAAGATTCTGACCATGTATACAATACTCCAAGAGCCTGGTATGGTCTTCGCTATTTTAATCCCCATACTGAAAAATGGGAGGGAGAGGACGCAAGTTATACACCTGAGTCTGACGACCTGCCATGGTGCATGGTGCCGGAGAAGAAGATCACAGTGGAAGATGTAAAGTATGTGCTGTCTTCCCATTTTCAGGGTACACCTTATGACCCGTATGCAAAGCATTCAGATCCGGTATATCGCAATAAATACCGTGCAATCGGCATTAACCGTACAGATCTGTTATCTCTGATCCAGATCCGCCCCTATATGCCGGAAGAATTTCAGGTTGTCCAGTGGATAGCATTTGCCTCCAATGCATTTAATGTTCTTGTGCCCTTTTATCCTCAGGTATCAAAGACACCAGAGTATTTAGCTAATACCACAAAAGAAGTTTCTACTGAAAACTTTTACTGGTCCAGCCGTCTGCTTGCTGCTATGGCAGATGCAGCTTACGCAAAGACTTCTATTTACATTGAGCGTTACCGTCTGGCAGTTGGCTCCAAGGCCCATGAGCTGATCAGCAAAGGTGATAAGGCCCAGAAAGCTGCGGCTTCCCCAGAGGAAAGAGAAAAGATACGTGAAACGATCAATGAAGAAATGGCAGCCATGTTAAAGAAAGAAACAGCAGGTACACTGGATAAAGTCCTGTTTGAGCTTAGTTCCTCTATGAAAAATGCTTTTTCAAGGTCTGATGCCTAAGAACTGGCAGAAAAAACATCGGCAGCATATAAAATACAGGATATAAAATACGCCGGGAACGTGTGAAGATCACATTCCCGGCGTATTTTATATGGCTTTTTTACGTGGATACAGGTACGTTATCTGCTTAATACAGGTACGTTATCTGCTTAATACAGATACAAAATCGAATTTTTTATCAATGGCATTTCCAATCAGTCCAATGGTTTTTCCCATGGTAAAAGCAGCTGCAACAGTACCGATCCCAAGTCCGGAAATATGTCCAAGGCAGAGGAAAGTCATGCAGGCTGTAACAAAAAGACAGGTTACGTCAAAGGTGATCTTTACTCTGGAATAAGGTTTTTTGATGATCTCAGAAAGATCTCTGGGAAACAGATCCGTTGGGATGACTGGAAGTTTGCACCGGTTGGAAAGGGCAATTCCGAAGCACAGGATCAGATAGCTGGCTATAAAATAAAATACACGCAGCGGAATACTAAGAGGCAGTGTATTGACCCAGATCCTGTGGATATCCACCATTTTTCCAAAAGCAAAACCAGCTACAAAGCTGAACAGATAGCTGGGAACAAAGCGCTTTTTTAAGACCATCAGGGTTAAAACCAGAAGTCCCTGGAAAATATAGGTCCAGGTACCAAGGGTCAGAACCGGAAATACAAGGGAAAATGCATAGGGAACGCTGGAAATAGCGGAAATGCCGGAGCCGGAACGCAGCATTAAAACAACACCAAGGCTGTTGATCAGGATAACGATCAGCAGAGCCAGCTCTCCCCGAAGGGTGACTTTTTTCTGATTCATAACAATACTCTCTTTTCTTTTGTAGATTTATTGACAAAAATTTATTAAAAAAGGGGATGCAGCGGAAAAATCCGCAACATCCCCGATTATACTCTTACTTTATGAGGTTTTCAAGATGGAGCATTTTTTGCAGCTGTCGGTCATAGCCGTATCTTGCAAGAATTACCGCAATGGTAAGGCCGGCAGGACCGGAACCAATGATAGCAGCCCGCATACCATTTAGAAGGTGCCGGACCTTTTGTCATTTTATTTGCGTAAGTAGTAGAAATATAGCTTTCGATGGTGGAAAAATGGACCGGAGCTCCCTTGCGTCCAAGAACGCAATGCCCCTCACACTGGTTTTCATGGTTGCATACAAGGCTGCATACAGTGGTCAGCGGGTTGTTTTCAAAAAGTATTTTTCCTGCTTCGTCTAATTTATTTGCTTTTTATGGGTACATTCTAGCATAGAACTCTTTTTGTGACCAGTGCCTAAAAGAATGTATTTGATTCTGTAACGAATGATAAATAATGCACAAAAAATTGACAAATAATACACAAACAGCAGCAAAGAAAGAAACGACTGAAAGAATTTCGTCAGAAATGTGTAAGTTGGAAAATAGGAAAGCCTGTGTTATACTGTGTTTGAGGATAAATGAGAGGAAGAGATTTTATGGATAGAAAAGTTTTCAGGCATATAGGAGGTATGATGCTTTTGGTCTGTAGTCTGGCTGTGTTAAGTCCTGTGACTGCATTTGCAGGCTGGCAGAAAGAAGGCGATACATATGCCTATTATGAAGATGACGGTACCAGAGTGGTAAATGCCTTCCGTAAATCAGGCAATCAGTGGTTTTACCTGGATGAAGATGGCCATTTATTAAAGAACTGTGAACGGGAGATTGATGGAAAAATATACGTCTTTAATGAAAGAGGTGCGGTTGTTCCATCTTCCAACAGAAAGTCAGGGGAAAGCAAAGAAAGCACAGATTCTGATTTTTCTGCTATCAGCAGCAGGCAGCAGTATCTGAACAAGACAGCGAATCCCTATATGAACAATAAAACAGTTCAGTGGATCAATGCAACCTATGCGATCCTTACAAAGCATAACGGAGGAAATATCCGTGCTTTCGGCGGCAGTCTGAAGTTGGATGGAAAAGAAGAAAATGGAGCGGAGATCGATAAGACTACCAGGGAACAGACACGCAAAATGTTAAAACAGAGCTGGGGGGTTACAGATAAAGCTTCCGCTGATGAAACATTAGAAGAATTATTACAGTCTGCCGGGGACAGCAGTTCTGCCTGGGATTACAGCCGTGCAGAGTCAAACCTGGGATTTTATTATCTGGCCGATTATTATACAGAAAAAGAAGCTTTGGATAAGGCATTAGAGATCGCAAAAGAGATCCAGGGTACCTTCGATTCCTGGGATTCTTTTGTACAGAGTTATCTGGAAGGATATGAAGAGTCTACAGGCGACAGTTCAGATGACCGGGAAGAATTATATCAAAATCTGAAAGCCAGTCAGTGGAATCCGTATTCTGTAAGCTGGAAGACAAAATTAAAAAAGAATTGGTAGGCAGACATTTATGAAATGGGGAATTTTAGCAACAGGAACGATTGCAAAGAAATTTGCGGATACAGTAAACCGGATGAATCTGGAAGATGAACAGTTAGCTGCCTGTGCATCCAGCAATCTGGAGCATGGAAAAGAGTTTGCCAAAACTTATGGGATTCCCAAAGTTTATGGCAGCTATGGAGAAATGATGACAGACAGCGAAGTGGAAGCAGTTTACATTGCTACACCCAATAATCTTCATTATGAAAATTGCCGTATGTGTCTGGAAGCAGGGAAACATGTGTTGTGCGAAAAGCCATTTACCCTTTGCGCAGAACAGGCAGAAGAATTATATGATCTGGCAGAGGAAAGAGGTCTGTTTATTATGGAAGCGTTCTGGATCCGCTTTCTTCCGGCTTATGATAAACTTCGTGCCATGCTGAAAGAAGGCGTGATCGGTGAAGTAAAACGGATCACTTCCCAGTTTGGGTTTATTGCAGAAGGTGCCAGAAAAGAACGCAAGTTTAAGTCAGAACTAGGCGGCGGAGCATTATTAGATATTGGTATTTATAACCTGGGATTTTTTCATATGATCACAGGATGCGCTCCGGAAGGATTTCAGTCAGAAGTACATATGACTGAATACGGAACAGATGATTACAGCGAGATTGATCTGGAATATCCGGGAGACTGCAGTGGTCATTGCATTCAGGCTATAGGAAAGCAGTTAGAGCGCAATGCCCGGATCGAAGGCACAAAGGGCGATATTATAATAGAAGATTTTCAGTTTTTACAGGAATTTACAGTACAGTTGAAAGATGGTTCTTCCTATACAGTTAGAGAACCCTTTAAAGTAAATGGCTTTGAATACGAGATCGTAGAGACGAGCCGCTGTGTCAGCCGGGGAATGAATACCAGCGACCGGTATAAAAAAGAGGATTGTTTGACCGTTTTACAGTTAATGGATGATATCAGGGAATCCTGGGATATGACCTTTGAGGGTGAAGAAAAATAAAATAAGCAGTATAATAAAAAGAAGGAAAACAAAGATGTCCATGTTTTCCTTCTTTTTTATAGGATAGATCACTTTTTAGCAGCAGCTTTTTTATCAGTGGAAGCATCTGCATCAGCCTCTTCTGCGTCATCATCTGTCTTGACAAAATCAGCAATATGGAACAACTGAGTATCACCAGGAGTAGAAACATTTACCCCTTTTTCTTCCAGTTTCAGGTCTTTTACGTACATATTTTTTGTACCTGCCGGAAGCTTTGCCAGGTCGATCTCAACAGGATCCAGAAGATGAGCCGGGTCTGCTTTATAGTGGATTTCAGAAAGTTCTGGTTCAAAAACGCCCTGAACGATCTCTTCATTGAGAAAATGTACCGGAACAGTAGCGGATACTACTTCACCGGCAACCAGTGCCTGGAAGTCCAGAGCCAGTACCTTTTTACTCATTGGGTCATAATCAATATTTTTAACCATAGCGTTTACAGTCTCGCCTTCAATAGCAAGAGTAGCCTGTGCGCCTTCTTTTGCGTCTTTCATAAAACGCAGAGCTTCTTTTTCTTCAAATTTCAACGCAACGTTTTCTTTCATTTCCTTACCATATAAAACACCAGTAACGAAACCTTCACGTCTTAATTTTTTTGCCTTTACCTGTGGATCTCTTTTTTCTGCTTTTAACGTCATCATAATGATTGCCTCCTACTTTTATCGCTTTTATTCAATACTACCCAGGTATCTGGGTAAGTAATCCGGATACCTGGCGCGTTTGTGTAGATTCGAGAGCTTTTATGAAGAAGTTCTTTTTTGCACTGACTGTATTATAGCACTTTTTGAAAAAATGAAATGTCAAAAAATAAACGAAAATTCAAACAAAAAACAAATAAAATTGTGAAAATTTGCAGCATTGCAGCAAAACAACTGATAAAATTAAATCTTAATAAATTTTAAGAAAACCCTATTGCATAGTTAAGAATGATTTTTTATGATAGGATCAGAAACAGGGATAAATGACCAAAGGAGGTTATATAGATTATGGAGATCAAGAAACCGGCAATGGCAGGAACGCTGGAATCCAGTGACTGTCAGGTAACCGTAGAACCGGGAAATGGTTCTGTTGAGTTTAACCTGGAAAGTGCTGTGATCAATCAGTATGGCAACCAGATCCGCAAGGTAGTCCTTCAGACACTTGAAAACCTGGATGTAAAGGATGTAAAAATCTCAGTGGTGGATAAGGGCGCGCTGGACTGCACCATTAAAGCAAGGGTAGAAGGTGCGGTATTCCGTTCCGCAGACCAGATCAAGGACATTCCGTGGGGAGGTGCAATAAGATGATCAATGCAAATAAGAAGCGTTTAAGAAGGACCATGATGTTCTTAAATGCACAGAAACCAGGCCTGATCAAGGATCCATATATTTATAAACCAGATTCCATTATGCTGGATTTGGAGGACGCTGTTGCTGAAAACCAGAAGGATGCAGCACGTTTCTCCTTATATCATGCATTAAAAGAGATCAATTACAGAGGCTGCGAGAGAGTAGTCCGTATCAATGGCCTTGACACCCCATACTGGGAAGAAGATATCCACTGTTCAGTAGCAGGCGGCTGTGATGCCATCCGTATCCCTAAGACAGAAAGCGCACTGGATGTACAGAGAGTAGAAGCTGTAGTAGAAGAGTGCGAAAAGAAGTACGGTATCCCGGAAGGCCACACACTGATCATGGCAGCAATCGAGTCTGCAAGAGGTGTTATGAAAGCCCTGGATATCTGCGAAGCATCTGAGAGACTGTTTGGTATCGCTCTTTCCGGTGGTGACTATACAAAGGACTTACAGACACACATTACCGGTACCGGTCTTGAACTGATGGGTGCACGCCAGAACATGATCATTGCAGCCCGTGCAGCTGGTGTACAGTGTTTTGATACTGTATACACAAACCTGGATGATATGGAAGGTTTCCGCAGGGACGTAGAGACCATCCATTTAATGGGATTTGATGGAAAATCCATTATCAACCCACGTCAGATCAACATTGTACATGAGATCTTCACACCAACCCAGAAAGACATCATCTTTGCTGAAAAGGTAGTAAAAGAGATTGATGAAAAGAAGGCACTGGGTATCGGTGTATTTACTGTAGACGGCAAGATGATCGACATTGCATTCTATGACGGCGCAAAGAGAACCATCGAACTTGCCAAGGCATCAGGCGTATATAAGGGGGATCTGTAAAATGATAAATGCAGTTGGAAGAGATATACCAGAAGAGATCCTGGAGATGACCGGTAAAGAGGTATTCCAGGGAAATCATTACAGGGACGGATATGTATACAAAAAGGACGGCCCATATACAAAATGTGTGGTAAACAATACACAGAGCAAGCTGGTTGCAAACATCCATGATGTGCTGGTAAAATGCGGCATCAAGGACGGCATGACCTTAGGCTTCCATCACCATTTCCGTGAAGGTGACTATATCGTAAATATGGTCATGGAAGAAGTACATAAGATGGGTATCAAGGATATCACCATCTGCGCCAGCTCCTTAGGAAAAGCACATGATCCTATCGTTCCTTACATCGAAGACGGAACCATTACCAATATCCAGTCCTCCGGTGTTCGCGGTAAGATCGGTGAAGCAATCTCTGCAGGTAAATTAAAGGGACTTGCAATCATGCGTTCCCACGGTGGCCGTGTAAGAGCAATCGAGAGCGGTGAGACAAGAATTGATATTGCATTTATCGGAACACCAACCTGTGATGACTATGGCAACTGCCGTGGTATCGGTGGTAAGAGTGACTGTGGTGTGCTTTCCTATGCTATGGTGGATGGTGATTATGCAGATAAGGTAGTAGCTATTACCGACTGCCTGGTACCATTCCCGAACTTCCCGGCACATATTTCCATGACTAAGGTTGATTATGTTGTAGTTGTTGACGCTATCGGTGATCCAAAGAAGATCGCTACCGGTGCAGCAAAGCCAACTACCGATATGAGAAAGCTGATGATGGCTGATTACTGTACCCAGTTCGTAGTAAACAGCCCATATTTCAAGGACGGCTTCTCCTACCAGACAGGTGTAGGCGGTGCTTCTATCGCATCTACTATCTCTCTGGCTAAGATCATGAAGGAAAGAAATATCCGCATGCGTTTTGGCGTAGGTGGTCTGACCAAGCCAATGTGCGACCTGCTGATCAACAACCAGGTAGACTGCCTGTTAGATACACAGGACTTTGACCTTGCAGCTGTAGAGTCTGTAAAGAACTTAAAGCATTTCCGTATTTCTGCCGGTGAGTACGCGGATCCATTTAACAAGGGTGCTGTTGTAAATAAGCTGGATTTCGTAATCCTGGCAGCACTGGAAGTAGACGTAAACTTTAACTGTAACGTAGTTGTAGGTTCTGACGGTGTCATTACCGGTGCACAGGGCGGACATCCTGATACAGCAGCAGGAGCTAAGTGTACTATCGTTATCGCTCCACTGCTTCAGGGAAGAATTCCTGCGATCTGCAGCGAGGTAACCACAGTAACCACTCCTGGAGAGAGCATTGACGTAGTTATCACGGATTACGGTATTGCTATCAACCCAAGAAGACAGGATATGATCGAGGCAATGAAGGGCGTAGACCTGCCATTTAAGACCATTGAAGAACTGCGTGACATTGCATACTCTATCGTAGGCGAACCGGAGAAGGTTCAGTTTGGAGACAGAGTAGTAGGTATCATCGAAGCCCGCGATGGCACGATCATGGACGTTGTACGCCAGATCAAGCCATATGAGTTTGCTTAGTCAGCAACGAACAAACCGCCTGCGTAAGCAGGCAGTGGAGCGCGTAAGCGCGGGTTTGTGAGTCTGAGAAGTTTGTGAGTCTGCAAAATTTATAAATCTACAAAACAAGGCCCATGCAGGCTGCCGGTACGGTAGCGGCATGGGCCTTTTCCATTTGAAAATTTCAAACCATGAGAATTTATCTCATCTCATTCAAAATATCTAGATCCGACACAGGTTTGATCATATAGTTATCAATGATATTCTTCTCTTTCGCCTCTGCCAGTTCCCGGTCTACCTGGTTGGCCATGATCAGGCGGAGCATTCCATTATATCTTCCCTTAACAGACATACAGAAATCTACAGCGGAATTCCCATCAATGAACTGTTCTACAGCAAGAGCATCAAAGCGGTCTGTTTTTAATTTTTCTGTCGCTTCTTTAAAGTTCATCACGCAGGTGACTTTTATATCCCGTTTTGAGAAGTTGCGTTCTAAGAGACGGAGTACCTTAGGATTATCATCCACGATCAGCAATGAGATTTTTTCTCCTAATTGATCTGAGAGATTTTTTCTCACACTATCCAGCGTATCCTGGACAGACGGGGCAAAGCTGCTGTTTCCATCTGGTACAGATGCAGGAAAGTACAGATGGAATACAGAACCGACGCCAGGTGCGCTTTCCGCATTTACCACGCCTCTGTGAGAAGTGACGATCTGTTCTGTAAGGGCCAGCCCAAGTCCTGTTCCTTTTCCACCTTTTTTAGTAGTAAAGAAAGGATCAAAGATCTGCTTTAATACATCCGGACTCATACCGCAGCCATTGTCCCGTATATCAATGCGCACATACTGATCCCAGGCATTTTCATTTCCAATAGGAAGATCCGGATCCAGATCCTTTTTATCTAACAGAATGGCAGATACCTCAATCTCACCGGTTTCATGTCCAATGGCATGGATGGCATTGACGCCAATATTTAAGATCACCTGATTTAACTGGGTCTCGTTTCCTACGATGGTAACACCTGGAAGGTTAATATTTTCTTTCAGTTCAATATTATCCGGACATACGGAGCGGACCATTTTCAAAGCACGTTTAAATACCCGGTCAGCGTCTAAAGTCTTAAAGGCAGTTTCCATATTTTTGCGGCTGAGAGAAGAAATCTGCTGTATGATCTCCTTGGCTTTTACAGAAGCATCATAAATTTCTTTGGCACTGTCATAGTTGTCGGAGCCTTCCGGAAGATCCATCATGAGAAATTCCGCATAGCCCATGATGGGTGTCAGCAGGTTATTAAATTCATGGGCAATACCGCCGGTCATGGTTCCCATGATCTGTAAACGCTGCTGGTGGGCAATGGTTTCCTCACTTTGGTGCATTCGCTCTAAGATCCCGTTTAATTCTGTTAAATAAGAGATCTGCTGACGGTCCTTTCTGCTCTTTAACATCAGATGGAAAATATAGGAAGCAGCAGCAAGAATGGTAAAAAGAACACCTGTAAATACAAAAAGCAGTTTTAAGGCGCCTTTTTCCAAAGGTACATACATATCACTCTGGTCCATAACAGCGCTGACAATGATAAAATCATCCCCAATATAGGCAGGGGTATAGGCGCTGACTTTCTCCACTCCCGGGGCACCTGGTTTGGTCCACCAGTAGGAATAATATTCATCCACAGCCGTCAGTCCCTGTTTTTGCCGGTCGATCATATTGCTGAGACTGGTGAGATTTTTTCCGGGAAACATTTTTTCACGTCCGTTTATTACATCAATTCCCCATTGCTCCAGCTGTGGATGCATCAGTACGATGCCATTGTGGTCTTTTAATATGAAATAACCGTTGGTTCCTACATTTAAGGGGCGTATGGTCTTATTGTAATAGGCCATGCCATTTAAGATCATGGAAATGGTTTCTCCGGTGTCGGTTTCGTAGTGGAGCATAAGATAGTGACTTTCATTTCCAATCTTTACCAGTCTGAAACACATCTGATCATCGATTTTTGACTCAGAAAGTATCTCTTCCGGCTCATTGTCTGTACCGGATGTCAGGATGGTTTCTCCTTTTTTCTTGATGATAACATCCTGGACTACAGGACCATGCTCTTTTACATAAGTATCCCAGAGCGTTTCCCGTTCCTGTTCGTTTAAAGTATGGCTGCAGCTCCACATGCTTCTTATGTCAGATGCATATTCGCTGATGGTTTCTTCCAGACGTCCGGAAAGGCTTTCCACTGCTAAAAGCATCTGATCTTTCTGATTGCGCACAGCGGAGTTGCGGTATTCTTTCCAGATCCCGTTGCCGACGCATAAAAGTGCCAGGATAGCAGCAGCTAAAAATGCCGCAACCAGATAGAAGCGGCTGTTTTTCTTTAATGAGTCCATAGACAGGAAACGATTTTCTTTGCAGTTTTCATTCTTTTCCATATAAGCGATCATGTCCTTTCAGGTTGACTTGCTTCTTTGGTAATATTATAATGAATTTAATGCATATATGCAAAAGTTTTATGATAATTCCACGAAATCACACAAGAATAGGAAAAGAAACATGGCAGATAAAGTACTGATCGTTGATGACGACATTTCTATTTGTAAATTACTGGAAAAAGTAATGCACAGCAATGAACTTGATACAGAAGTGGCAGGAAGCGGAAAAGAAGCCCTGGAGCTGTTAAAACACCACACATATGATGTGATCCTTATGGATATCATGCTGGGAGATATGGAAGGTTTTGATGTGATCAAAGAACTTCGTGCAAGCGGGATCCAGACACCGGTGATGATCGTCAGCGGGCGAAATGAGGATTATGACTCTTTATATGGTCTTTCTATTGGAGCTGATGACTATATTACAAAGCCTTTCAGACCGTTGGTCCTTGGGGCAAAGGTAAAGGCTTTGATCCGCCGTACCAAAAATATGGGAAATCATTCCGATACCATTCAGTGCGGTCCTTTCACCTACGAAAGTTCTACCATGCGTTTTTATAAAGATGGGGAAGAATTGATCTTATCTTCTAAAGAAAGCGCGCTGCTTTTATTATTTATTAAGCATCCGGGCCAAGTATATACAAAAGACATGATCTACGAGCAGGTATGGGGAACCACCATCGCCATTGATGACAATGCCATTATGGTCTATATCAACCGTCTGCGCAGCAAGATCGAAAAAGACAGGCAGAAACCAGAGCATATTATTACGGTACGCGGGATGGGATATCGGTTCCTCCCGTAAATGTACGAAGATTAATACAAACCTTAACAAATTGTAAGATAAATCCCTTATACCTGTAAGATTGCCTCGATATACTCATTTACAGATAGAAACATGACATAAAAATGTAAAGGAGAGAAAGAGTATGTCAGAGGTTGTAGTAGGTCTTCTTGGTTTTGCCTGTATCGTTGCTATCGTTGTAACACTTTTTAAGAGCAAAACCCTTCCCAGCATCGCATTTATCATCTTCCCGATGATCCTGGGAGCAATTCTTGTATTTGGCGGTTACTATTCATGGGAAAACATTGGTAAGCTGATCAAAAGCGGTTTTTCCAGCACAGGTCCAACAGCGGCACTGTTCGTATTCAGCGTTCTGTACTTCGGTATCATGACCGATGCAGGAATGTTTGATGTAATTATCGGAAAGTTAATGCTGTTAGTTAAGGACAATGTCATTGGCGTCTGTGTCATGACCTGTATCATTGCCCTGATCGGGCATCTGGATGGCGGCGGCGCTTCCACTTTCTGTATCGTAGTTCCGGCTATGCTTCCTGTTTACAAGAAGATGCATATGCGTCCGGCAACATTACTTCGTATTGCAGTTATTTCCATGGGTGTTTTAAACCTGATGCCATGGGCTGGTCCTACTATGAGAGCAGCAACCGTTCTTGGTATTGAGGCAGGTTCCTTATGGCAGACTCTTTTACCGATCCAGGCATGTGGTATCGTACTGGCACTGGTTGTTGCAGTATTAAACGGTATCATTGAGCAGAAGAGAGGCGCTGGTTTAAATGGTAAGCTGGCGAAAGAAGCAGCTCATCTGAGCGTAGAAGAAGTAGCTGCAGCTGATGCGGAAAATAAAGATCTGGCTCGTCCAAAACTGTTTGTATTCAACGTTATTTTAACCATTGCAGTTATCGCACTGTTAATTAAAGACATATTTCCAAGCTATGTTCCTTTCATGCTGGGTGTTGCAATTGCAATTCTGGTAAACTACCCAGGCGCAAAGATGCAGAAAAAGATCATCAACCTTCATGCAGGTCCGGCTCTGATGATGTGCTCTACCTTAATGGGTGCAGCTGTATTAATGGGTATCCTGGTTAAGGACATTGAAGGTGTAAACAGTGTTATCACCTGTATGTCAAACCTGATCAGCAGCATTTTACCGGCAGCACTTGGACAGCATCTGCCATTAGTAATTGGTATCTTAAGTGTACCGTTAGCACTGGCTTTCGATACAGACAGCTACTTCTACGGAATGCTTCCTGTTATGATCGGAATTGGCGAAGGATTTGGCGTTGGAGCAATGCCGATCGCAGTTGCCATGGTTGTATGCCGTAACTGTGCAACCTTTATCAGCCCAATGGTACCTGCAACTTTATTAGGTGTAGGTCTGGCAGATGTAGATATCAAAGACCATATTAAATTCAGCTTCCTGTGGGTATGGGGCTTCAGTATCATCTGTATGCTTATTGGAGCAATTGTAGGAATTATTCCATTATAATCCTATAACAGATCATTACATAAAATCAGATAGATAAATTTAAAATTCAAATCCTCCCCCATAAAGGAGCTGCTGCAGGCGTATCGTTGCGGCAGCTCCTTTGTTTATAATGCATATCAGGAACGCACTGGTGGTCTGTTTGCATATTTTAAATGTATTGACTTTCCGTTCAAATCTGCCTAATATTAAAACCAGGTCAGATTTCACGAAGAGATCGTGAAATAGCAAGGAGATAAAGGATTATGACAAAAGATCTGACAACTGGAAAGATCATGCCTATTCTGGTGAAATTTACCATTCCACTGGTTTTGGGAAATCTGTTCCAGCTGACGTACAATGCAGTAGACAGCATTATTGTAGGACATTTTGTAGGAAAAGAGGCACTGGCAGCGGTTGGTATCTGCAACCCGATCACAACACTTATGATCTTATTCTTAAATGGTCTGTGCATGGGAGCTGCTATTTTAATGGGAATGCAGTATGGAGCCAAAGACTATGATACCCTGCACCGCCAGATCAGCACCACCATGCTTTCAGGAGTGGTCTTTTCTGTTACATTGACTGTGCTCTGTGTTATTTTTGCAGTGCCTATGTTAAAACTGATCCAGGTAGATCCGTCTATTATGGATCTGACAGCAGAATACCTGCGGATCATATTCTGGGGATTGATGTTTACATTTTTATATAACTTCTTTTCCAGTACCTTAAGGGCATTGGGAGACAGTAATTCCCCGCTGTATTTCCTGATCATCAGTGCCGTGTTAAATGTATTTGGCGATCTGTTTTTCGTTATCGTTTTAAAGGATGGAAGCAGGGGCTGTGCTATTTCCACGGTATTAAGTGAAGCTTTATGCAGCCTGTTTTGTGTGATCTATATCCAGAAAAAAGTGCCTCTTCTGCGTCTTGGAAAAAAATGGCTGGTATTTGACAGCCGTCTTTTAAAGAAGACCATTGCCTTTGGCTGGGCATCTGCCATGCAGCAGGCAACTGTGCAGCTTGGAAAGATCGGTATCCAGGCGATCGTAAATACCATGGGCGTATCTGTTTCAGCCGCATTTGCGGTTGTCAACCGTATTGACGATTTTGCTTATACACCGGAGCAGAACATTGCTCATGCCATGACTGCCCTTATGGCCCAGAATAAGGGGGCAGGAAAAATCGACCGTATGAAAGAGGGGTTCCGCTGCGGCATCATACTGGAGACCATTTACGGTATCCTGATCTTTATCATCTGTTTTGCGCTTGCAAGACCTCTTATGATGATGTTTGTAAAAGATGAAGAGGTTATTGGACATGGTGTAACTTATCTGCACCTGATTTCTGTAATGTACCTGCTTCCGGCTCTTACCAATGGTATCCAGGGATTTTTCCGTGGCATCGGAGATCTGAAGATCACATTAATAAGCAGCTTTATCAACATGGCGCTGCGTGTTCTGGCAGCTGCGCCTTTAGTATTTATATGGAAAATGGGAATCGAAGCACTGCCATATTCCTATCTGGCTGGCTGGATCGGAATGCTGGTTGCAGAAACACCATTACTTTTAAAGACTTATAAGACCTGGGGAAAGAAAGCTGGGCAGTAGAGCTGGGCAGTCCTGCAGGAATGCAGATTATATGAAGGGAGAGAAAATTCGTGTTAGAAGGAAGACCATTAAAGGGATATGACCTGGAGCGTTTGAAAGAATTTTTAAAGTCCATGGACCTGGATTATGATATGGGGATCGAGTACAGTATCTGTCTGGAAGATGAGGATTACCGCATCATTGCAGCTGGTTCTGTAGAGGAAAATGTATTAAAATGTATTGCCATTTCTCCGGATCATCAGGGAGAAGGGCTGTCCGGCACTATTATTTCCCACCTGACCCAGTATGAGTTTGAAAAGGGCAGAAGTCATTTATTAATGTATACAAAACCGAAAAACCAGGCTATGTTTGAGGACCTGGGTTTTTATACCATTTTAAAGACAGACCGGGTTTTGTTTATGGAAAATAAAAAGACAGGTTTTACAGATTTTATGGAAAAAGTAAAGGCAGAAAGTCCGGAGGATGCCTTAAAAGAAGGAAAAGTCATTGGTGCGATCGTAGCAAATTGCAATCCATTTACACTGGGACACCGCTATCTTATAGAAACTGCTTTAAAACAGTGTGATTATCTCCATCTGTTCGTGCTTTCTGATAAGCGTACCTTTTACAGTGCCTCTGAGCGTTATGAAATGGTGAAAGAAGGTGTAAAGGATCTGGACCGGGTGATCTTACATCAGACTTCTGATTATATTATTTCTGCAGCTACCTTTCCAACCTACTTTATGAAGGAAAAAACAGAGGCAGGAAAGGCAAACTGCCGCCTTGATCTGGAATTATTTGGAAAAAGGATCGCACCAGAACTGCATATTACAAAGCGTTTTGTAGGAACTGAGCCAAACTGTGCTGTCACTGACTGTTACAATGTGACTATGAAAGAGGTCCTTCCGGGATTGGGAATTGAAGTAACAGAGATTCAAAGAAAAGAACAGGAAGGAACCGCTATCAGCGCTTCCAGGGTGCGTCAGGCAGTAAAAGAAGGCAAAACAGAAGAGATCCGGGGCCTGGTACCGGAAAGTACCTGGAAGCATATAGCAGGAGAGAGATCATGACAAAAGAAGAACGGACCCTTGTTATCATAGACCGTCTGAAAAAAGAATATCCCGATGCAGGCTGCACCTTAGACTACAATCAGGCCTGGAAGCTGCTTGTCAGCGTCCGTTTAGCAGCCCAGTGTACAGACGCCAGAGTCAATATCGTAGTGGAAGACCTGTATAAAAAGTTTCCAGATGTAAATTCCCTGGCAGATGCACCGGTGGAAGAGATTGAAGCTATTGTAAAGCCATGTGGCCTGGGACACAGCAAGGCAAGGGATATCAAAGCCTGTATGACCCGGTTAAAAGAAGATTATAACGGGAATGTTCCTGATGATTTTAACGCTCTTTTAAAGCTGCCGGGAGTAGGCAGAAAAAGCGCCAATCTGATCATGGGAGATGTGTTTGGAAAACCTGCCATTGTAACAGATACCCATTGTATCCGTCTGGTAAACCGTATGGGATTGGTAGATGGCATCAAAGAGCCGAAAAAGGTGGAAATGGCCCTTTGGAAGTTAGTTCCGCCGGAAGAAGGAAGCGACTTCTGCCATCGTCTTGTGTACCATGGAAGAGCCGTGTGCAGCGCAAGGACGAAGCCGGACTGTGAACATTGCTGCGTAAAGGACGTGTGTGTTACTGCGTGTGGGGTAGGCACTTTTGGAACCGAAAGTGCCGTACGATAAAGTAATGGTTGTGAGAATTTGCCGTATTTAAATGCGGAGCCACGGCAAATTCTGTTGCTGGTCATGCAACGCATGAACAGTAACACGTGTGTGAAAAAGTGGGCGTAGAAGGCTGAAAAATGCCCTGTTAAGAAGCAATAAAAAATACGCTAAAAAGCTGTTAATACAATTTAATAAAAAGACAAAATAGTCTTGTAGAAGGCAAAAATTGTCCAGAGAAATCCCTCTCTTTTTTTATTATACTTAGTGCATAAGTTCCAAGAAGATTGATGCCGGGAAAGCTGCTGTTGGCAGATATGACAGGTAAATGATCTGAGATGAGAACAAAATCCAGTATAAAAAAGAGAGGGATATTTTTATGAAAGGGATCATGAAAAAAGCGGTTTTCCTTGCAGC
>ERZ773149.1196-NODE-1196-length-21849-cov-10.507341_pt1 | contig 21849 bp, 15 predicted proteins | sample MGYA00511081_ERZ773149 | MGnify/ENA primary metagenome ERZ773149 (study PRJEB29015, sample SAMEA2737846) | human gut metagenome | biome: human gut; feature: human-associated habitat; material: faeces | place: China | collected 2012 ...
TCCAGGCCTTTGTGGAAATGGTGCGCCAGTTTGGAATGGACAAGTATGAATTTGCAGTTCATGAGACCAAGACCTACGAAGTGATCGAAGATGTGAAGAACTTTAAAAGTGAGATCGGCATTTTATATCTTAATGATTTTAACAGCAAGGTGCTGACAAAGCTGTTTACAGAGTTCGGGCTGGAATTTCACAGGCTTCTGGATTGCGGGATCTATGCCTATATGTGGAAGGGAAATCCACTGGCATCCAGAGAGTCTGTTACTATGGATGATCTGCAGCCCTATCCATGTCTGGCGTTTGAGCAGGGAAACAATAATTCCTTCTATTTTGCAGAAGAAGTCCTTTCTACTTATGAATATAAGCAGCTGATCCGTGCCAATGACCGTGCAACCATGTTAAACCTGATGAAAGGCTTAAATGGCTATACTCTTTGCTCCGGTATTATCTGCGAGGAATTAAATGGCGGTGATTACTGTGCAGTGCCATTGGAGTCTGACGAAGTGATGACTATTGGGTATCTGTGCCGCAAGGGAGTAGCCATCAGTCCTTTGGGCCAGAAATATCTGGATGAGATACGGAAATATAAGAATGAAGATGCCCGCTATAGGTAAAAACTATAACGAGCTCTTTTTTTTGTGTATTAGACAGATGGAAAAAGTAGTGTTATTATTTGTCCATAAACAAAAACAAACAAAAACAGTAGGTAAATGACTGATATATTTTTAATCCAGGAGGACAATAACATGGGAAAGAAATCTTACGATGAAAGAAACTTTAAATTTGAGACATTACAGCTTCATGTAGGACAGGAGCAGCCAGACCCGGTAACCGATGCAAGAGCCGTACCGATCTACCAGACCTCTTCCTATGTATTCCGCAACTGCGATCATGCAGCAGCAAGATTTGGACTGACCGATGCCGGAAATATTTACGGACGTCTGACCAACCCAACAGAAGATGTATTTGAAAAGAGAATTGCAGCCTTAGAGGGTGGCGTTGCAGCTTTAGCAGTAGCTTCCGGTGCAGCAGCTATCGCATATACTTTCCAGAACCTGGCACATGCAGGTGACCACATTGTAGCAGCTGAGAATATTTACGGCGGAACTTACAACCTGTTTGCCCACACTCTTCCAGAGTACGGCATCAAGACCACTTTCGTAGATCCATTTAACTACGAGCAGGTTGAGGCAGCCATCCAGGAAAACACCAAGGCGATCCACGTAGAGACTCTGGGAAATCCTAACTCTGATGTAGTTGATATTGAAAGACTGGCACAGATCGCACATGCACATAAGATCCCGTTAGTAGTTGATAATACATTCGCAACCCCATATCTGGTTCGCCCAATTGAATACGGTGCTGACATCGTTGTACATTCCGCAACTAAGTTCATTGGCGGACATGGAACCACCATTGGCGGTGTGATCGTAGACAGCGGTAAGTTTGACTGGGAAGCAAGCGGCAAGTTCCCGTCCTTAGTTGAGCCAAACCCAAGCTACCATGGAGTAAGCTTTGTAAAGGCAGTAGGACCGGCAGCATTTGTTACTAAGATCCGCGCTATCTTACTTCGTGATACCGGAGCAACTTTATCCCCATTCCATGCGTTCTTCTTCCTGCAGGGACTGGAAACACTGTCCCTTCGTGTAGAGCGTCATGTAGAAAATGCACTGAAGGTAGTTCAGTACTTAAATAACCATCCACAGGTAGAAAAGGTTCATCACCCATCTGTATCAACTGATCCAGAGCAGCAGAAACTGTACAAGAAGTACTTCCCAAATGGCGGCGGTTCTATCTTCACCTTTGAGATCAAGGGCGATGCACAGAAGGCAAAGGACTTTATCGACAACCTGGAACTGTTCTCCTTACTTGCAAACGTAGCAGATGTTAAGTCTCTGGTTATCCACCCAGCTTCTACTACTCATGCACAGCTGACAGAAGAAGAGCTGAAAGAGCAGGGCATCTACCCGAACACCATCCGTCTTTCTATCGGTACTGAGAACATTGACGATATCATTGAAGATCTGGATGAGGCATTTAAGGCAGTAGCAGAGTAAAACAGCATACATAAGCATGGCAAGTGAATGAAATCGTATAAAATAGGTAAGTGATATATAAAAACAGGCGTATTCTTCCGTAACAGGAAGATGCGCCTGTTTTGTGTATACTAGGAAATTCCGTTGGAACTCCCTAGTATACACCGAGGCACATTCTTTTACAGGTCTGGGAAGTCAGACGGATATATGGTAAAATGAGGTTTAAGAAAGAGTTTAAGAGCAAATAAACCAGAAGGAGGGCCTTATGAACCAACAGCAGCTTATTTTCATCAGGGAGATCGCACGGACTGGTACGATCCGGGGGGCAGCGGCCTGTGTGGACAGGACGCCTTCTGCCCTTACCAGGGGACTTAAAAGTGTGGAAAATGAACTGGGCTGTCAGCTGTTTCGCAGGATACGGGAAGGAATGGTCCCTACTTCCGAGGGAGAAACCGTGCTTTCTTATGGGGAGAGGATCTTAAAAAGCCTGCAGGAAATAAAGGAAAAACGGATCTGGTCGGAAAATGAGATCCGTTATCTTTTATGTATCCGGGAAAATAAGAGTATTACCGGGGCAGCGGAAACTCTTTTTATTGCCCAGCCTTCCTTAAGCCAGGTCTTAAAAGAAGTGGAAGAGGAAGTGGGATTTAAGATCTTTCAGAGAGACCGGAGGGGGGCAGAGGAGACAAAAGCGGGCGCAGAGCTTTTAGAACAGTTAGAGGAAGTATGGAAACTCTGGAAGGAAATGCGGGAAGAACTGGGAGAATACCGGGAACTGAAAAAAGGAACAGTAACCATCGGCATCCCTATGAACCTGGGGGCCTGTATCCTGCCTGTAGTGGTTCCTGTGTTTCGCAGGCGCTATCCGGGGGTAAAGGTATTTATCCGTGAAAATAATTCCCAGGAACTGGAAAAAATGATGCTGTCTCATAAAGTGGACTTCTGCATTATGCATTTTCAGAAAGCATTGGATGAAGTATGCTATGATGAATTTTCTGAGGATCCTTTTTATCTTGCAGTGCCGGAAATTTTTCAGTCACAGGTATCGCTGTCAGAGGAAAAGTCGTTAAAGGCAGAAGATATAAGGCAACTGAAAAAGATCCCCTTTGTTATGGTGGCAAGCAGACAGAAACTGCGCCAGGTGGCAGATGAGATCTTAAGAAAAGCCGGGATCCGGCCGGATATCTGCTGCACTACAAAGAGCATGGAAACAGCCAAACGTCTGGCGGCAGGGGGAATGGGAGCTACTTTTCTGCCAAAGTCTTATATGACGCTGTATTCGGGGACAGAGGGATTAAGCTGTTATCCGCTGGATAAAGAACTGGGAGCGTCCTGGAAGCTGGTGGCTGCTTATCCTGCTGATGAGAAACTTTCAAGGGCTTCCAGGGAATTTTTGCGTACATTAAAAGAGTGTCTGGAATAAGGAAATATAAAGAAAATTCTGAAAAATAGTGTTGCATTTTACATATATAAAAACTGGTATGTAATGTATTTTACCTATTACTGTTTTTGTATTAATATAAAAATAAGAAAGTGAAAAAAGTAACATACACATACAACCATTTAAAATCAATTTAAGATCATTTCAAAGAAAGAAAAGGAGAAGGAAAAATGAGCGCTATTTCACAGGCACAGGAAAAATTTGGGGAACTGATCCAGTCTGAGTTTGAACGGATCGAACGTATGAAACAGGATACGGAAGTAAAAGATTTTTCAAAGCTGGATAAGATCGTTGTAGGCATCCTTCCAGGAGACGGTATTGGTCCGATCATTATGGAGCAGGCAGTCCGCGTGATCAAGGCACTGATTCCGGATGAGATCGCGTCCGGCAAAGTAGAACTGCGCCATATTGAAGGCATGACCATTGAGAACAGAGCTGCAAAGCTTCAGAGTCTGCCAGATGATGTATTTGAAGAGATCAAAAAATGTGATGTTATCATCAAAGGACCGATGGTAACTCCAAGAGCCGGTGAGCCATGGCCAAACCTGGTATCTGCTAACAGCCTGCTGCGTCGCGGCCTGGAGCTGTTTGCTGCTGTCCGTCCGATCCGTATCCCGGACAAGGGCATTGACTGGACTTTCTTCAGAGAGAATATTGAAGGTGAATATATCTGGGGAAATAAGGGTATCCAGGTAGATGAAGATCTGGCAGTAGACTTTAAGGTACAGACCAAGCAGGGAAGTGAACGTATTGCAAGAGCTGCTTTTGAGTTTGCAAGAAAAAATGGTAAGAAGAACGTAACCATTGTAACAAAGGCAAATATTGTAAAGCTGGCTGATGGAAACTTTATCAAGGCAGTGCGCAAGGTAGGCGAGGAATATCCGGAGATCGAGATCCAGGAGCGTTTAGTAGATGCTATGTGCGCTAAAATGCTGGATCCTGAGTTTAACAAGGGTATTGAAGTAGTAGTACTTCCAAACCTGTACGGCGATATTGTAACAGATATTGCAGCAGAGCATCAGGGCGGTCTGGGAACTGCTTCTTCTTCCAATATCGGTAATAAATATGCCATGTTCGAGGCGATCCATGGAACTGCTCCATATCTGATGAGCCACGGCAGAGGCGAGTACGCAGATCCAAGCTCCCTGATCCGTGCAGCTGGCATGATGTTAGCTCATATTGGCTATGCAGACAAGAAGGTTCTTCTGGAAAAGGCACTGGATGTATGTACCACAGAGAAGAAAGTGGTACTGACTACTTTTACAGAGGATGCAAGTGCAAAAGAATATACCGATTATATTATTGAGACCATTGAAAAGCTGAAATAGAGGCAGGAAACATGAGAAAATTTAAAACTGTATTTATGCGTGGGGGCACCAGCAAAGGCTGTATGTTCCATAAAGAAGACCTTCCGGAGGACAGAAAAGAATGGGATAACATTTTTTTACAGTGCATGGGCGACCCGGATCCAAAGCAGATCGACGGTCTTGGCGGTACTGTGTCTTCCAACAATAAGATCGTTATTGTATGGAAAAGTGAAGAACCAGGTGTAGATGTAGAATATCTGGTAGGCCAGGTCATTGTAGGTAAGAGTCAGGTGGATTATAAGTCCAACTGTGGAAATATGACAGCAGCAGTAGGACCTTATGCAGTAGAAGAAGGTATGGTAGATATTGTAGAGCCGATCACCACTGTTCGTATGCTAAACCGTAACACAGATAAATATATCAATGTAACCGTTCCGATCGATCCTGAAACCAAGACATTTGCCCAGGAGGGTGACTGTGCTATTGCAGGTGTAGACGGAACAGCAGCTGAATTGAAGGTCAATTTCTTAAATCCGGCCGGTGCAAAGACAGGAAAGCTGCTTCCAACAGGAAATCCAAAGGACGTGCTGGATATTCCGGGATTTGGACCGATCGAGGCGACCATTCTGGATGTGTCTAACCCAATGGTCCTGGTTCGTGCAGAGGATATCGGTCTTACAGGCCGTGAACTGCCGGAAGAGGTAAACAGCAACAAGGCAGCCAGTGAAATATTGGAGAAGATCCGCGGTGCAGCCTGCTGCAAAATGGGCTTTGCAAAGGATTTAGAAGATGCAACTTCTAACAGCCCTGCAGTGCCAAAAGTAGGATTTTTCACAAAGCCACAGAGCTATGTGGATATTGCAGGACAGCAGGTAAATGCAGAGGATATGGACGTTTGCGCCCGTGTGATCTCTGTATTTAAGTGCCACAAGGCATGCCCTCTGACTTCAGCCAGCTCAATTTCCGTAGCAGCTTTCTTAAAAGGAAGTCTGCTGTATGAAGAGCTTGGAAAGCCGGAAGAAGGAAAGACCAATGTGCGCATCGGCCATCCAAGCGGTGTTATGACCATGTACCCGGACCTGAAAGAGGAGAATGGAGAATTAGTTCTTCCTGGTGTTGCAGTACAGAGAACTGCAAGAAGGATCATGGATGGAATGGTCTATGTGAGAAAATAGCAAACAGCCTGCGTCAGCAGGCAATAGAGCGCGACAGCGCGGGTTTGCGAGTCTAAGATCAAAGGATTTTGCAGTCCGGTGGGATGTTTCCCACTGGCGCAGAGTCCTTTTTTTGTAAGCTGCATACCATGGTAATAAGTATGAAATACAGGAGCTTTTATATGCCTGAAGCTTATATTGCATTAACACCGGTCCACTGGTTTTACCTGGTGGGGGTGCTGGTGATCTTATTTACCATGATATTGCGAAAAGATACGCCATTGGTCTGCATTGCCTTTCTTTTTGGAATTGGCGTTGTTGGAAAATGCAGTCTGGCAGGAGGAATACAGACCATTTTCAGTTCTATTATCTATGCTATCAGTGAATTTCGCGAGGTGATCGCTACCATTGCCCTGGTAACGGCATTTTCAAAATGTTTACGGGAATTGGGAAGCGATGCCCTTCTTATGAAGCCGGTGTCAAAAGTTATGAGGACTCCTGCTGTTTCCTGGTGGATCTTAGGTGGCATCATGTTTGTATTTTCCCTGTTTTTGTGGCCATCTCCGGCAGTGGCACTGGTAGGTGCTATTGTACTTCCAATTGCTGTGCAGTCCGGATTAACACCGCTTGCAGCAGCCATGGCAATGAATTTGTTCGGCCATGGTTTTGCCCTCAGCTATGATGCAGTGATCCAGGGGGCACCGGCCATTTCCGCGGGAGCGGCAGATATTTCCACAACCGATATTTTAAGCAAGGGCCGGCCACTGTTCTGGATCATGGGTATTACCTGTGTATGCAGTGCGTTTTTGCTCAACCGGATGACATTGGCAGGACAGAGAAAAAATGAAGATCAGAGGAACAATCTGAAAATAACGGATCTGCCTGAAAAGCAGGAAGACAGTGGAGAAGAGACTCCGGAAGAAAAGGGGGATAGGAAGAAGCAATATTCCACCACTGCTAAGACTCTGGCGGTTCTTACTCCCATTGCTTTTCTTATGGATATCCTGTTTATGTTCTTATTCAAATTAAAGGGCGGAGATGCCACCAGCCTGGTTGCGGGGACTGCAGTTATTCTTATGTGTGTGGGCGCGGTCATGGAGTTTAAGGCCGGTTCTCTTGAAAAGGTGACGGAATACGTAACAGATGGATTTTTATTTGCCATCCGCATTTTTGCTCCGGTCATTGTGATCGGTGCCTTTTTCTTCCTGGGAGGCAATGGTATTACCCATATTTTGGGAGACTCCTATGAGCGTGGAATTTTAAATGACTGGGCGCTGTGGCTGGCCCATCATGCTCCTTTAAACAGGTATATGACAGCCTTATTGCAGCTGGTGATCGGTGGTCTTACAGGACTGGATGGCTCCGGCTTTTCCGGGCTTCCTCTTACAGGTGCCCTGGCGAGGACCTTTGGCACAGCTACAGGCGCTTCCATTCCGGTCCTGGCATGTCTGGGACAGATCAGTGCTATTTTTATCGGTGGCGGAACGGTAGTGCCATGGGGACTGATACCGGTGGCAGCTATCTGTAATGTGGATCCGGTGGAACTGGCAAGGAAAAATATGCTGCCGGTATTTATTGGCCTGACATGCACTTTTCTGGTGGCGTGTCTTGTGTTGTAAGGTTCCGCCTGTGCAAGCAGGCAGTAGGGCGCGATAGCGTGTGAACCTGAGTTTAAGAGGAGGTTATCATATGTGCGGGATCGCCGGATTTTATCAGAGTCATTTTGACTATCTCACAGAAGAAGATCACTACCGTCAGATACTGGAAGATATGGAAAAAGTGCAGAAGCATCGTGGGCCGGATGAACAGGGAAATTATCTGGACTCTCATTTTGGGTTAGCCCATGTGAGACTGTCGGTGCGGGATCTGGTTTCCGGCCGTCAGCCAATCCTTAAAAAAACAGGAGATAAGACCTTTGGGATCGTATACAACGGGGAACTGTATAATACCACAGAGTTGAAAGAAGATTTACTGAAAAAAGGCTGGGAATTTTCCACTACCGGCGACACAGAAGTGGTCCTTACAGGATATATGGAATACGGTCCGGATTTTGTAAAGCAGATGAACGGCATATTCGCTTTCGGGATCATGGACCCGGTAAAAGACTGCCTGGTGCTGTTCCGTGACCGTCTGGGAGTAAAGCCATTATTTTATACCTGTTTTCATGACCAGGTCATTTTTTCCTCTGAGATCAAGGGACTTTTCGCATATCCGGGTGTTACGCCAAAACTGGATAAAAAGGGTTTAAACGAGATATTCAGCATCGGGCCTGCGAAAACCTATGGATGCGGCGTTTTCAAGGACATAGAAGAACTCCTTCCGGCCCACTATCTTGTATGCAATGCAGCAGGTCTGCATACAGAATGTTACTGGAAATTAGAGAGTAAGCCTCATACGGACAGTTACGGGCAAACGGTAGAAAAGACAGCATTTCTGGTCCGGGATGCCATCCGCCGCCAGATCATTTCCGATGTTCCTGTGTGTACCTTTTTGTCCGGTGGTGTGGACAGCAGCCTGGTATCAGCAGTGTGCAGCGCAGAACTGAAGAAGAAAAATAAACAGCTGACTACCTTTTCTTTTGATTTTAAGGATAACCACAAATATTTTACTGCCAATGCCTTCCAGCCGTCTATGGACCGGCCTTTTGTGGACATTATGGTGAAATATTTAGGTTCAGATCATCATTATCTGGAATGTGACAATGTGACCCAGGCGGATCTGCTTTATACGTCTGTAGAAGCCAGAGATCTGCCTGCCATGGCAGATGTAGACTCATCTTTGTTGTATTTCTGCTCCCAGGTCAGCCGTACCCACAAGGTGGCTCTGACCGGGGAATGTGCAGATGAGATATTTGGGGGCTATCCATGGTTTCACAAAAAAGAGTGCTTTGAGGCGAAAACATTTCCATGGACTATGGATCTTTCTGCCAGAAAGGTGCTGCTTTCTGATGATTTCATCCGGGAACTTCACATGGATGAATATGTGCAGGCAACTTATGAAAAGTCAGTAGCAGAAACACCCAGACTGGCAGAGGATACACCAGAAGAAGCCCGCCGCCGTGAGATCGCGTGGCTGAACCTGAGATGGTTTATGCAGACATTATTAGACCGTATGGACCGTACCAGCATGCATTCCGGACTGGAAGCAAGAGTGCCTTTTGCAGACCACCGCATTGTAGAATATCTGTGGAATGTGCCATGGTACATGAAAACAAGGGATGGGGTGGCAAAACATTTGCTAAGAGAGTCTGGAAAAGGTCTGCTGCCGGATGAAGTGCTGTGGCGCAGAAAATCCCCGTATCCAAAGACCTATGACAGAGCTTATGAGGCGCTGCTGGTGGGCCGGGTGCGTGAGATTTTAGAAGACAATACCTCACCTGTATTGCAGTTTCTGGATAAGGCCAAAACAGAGAAATTCCTGGAAAGCCCCTCAGATTATGGAAAGCCATGGTATGGTCAGCTGATGGCGGGGCCGCAGATGCTGGCTTATATGATACAGGTGGATTATTGGTTGAAGAAGTATAATATTGAGATCGTGTGATAGCATCCCGCCCTTGTGGGCGGGAGCGTTGCATATTGGCAGGTACAGGAATGAGAGGAGAAAAATTCCGGATGTACTATTTGTCATTAGGTTCCTGGGCAAATGTCTGCCGTACCAGATCCAGGAAATACTGATCCGCTCTGGACAAAAATCCGCCCTTTAAGGTGGCAATACTCAGATCCCAGCTGGGGCTGTAGGACTCATCAATGGATAATAACACCGGCGGATGGTCTGCATAGGTCAGGGCGGCGTAATCCATAGGCAGAAAGGTAATGCCAATGCCCTGACCGGCCAGACGCTGGGCTGTCTCGTAATTCTTTATTGTCAGCACGATATTTGGCGTAATCTTTGCTTTTGCCAGTATGGCGTCCGATACATGACGGATGCGCTGCTGGGAATGGAGCAGGATCAAAGGTTCATTTTTCAATAAACGTACATCTAAAACCGGGAAGAGATATCCCGGTTTTTTTTGCGCCTTTTCGATCAGGGGATGTCCGGCAGCAAGTGCTATGACAAAAGGATCCTCTGAGAGAAATTCATAATTTAATAAAGGATTTGGAGCCAGCTTCGGGGCATGGAGAAGAGCAAAATCCATAGCGCCGGTAAGAAGTTTTGCTTCCAGATTTCCCGTATTGTCCTCCAGGATCTCCAGTTCAACAGAAGGGCTGTTTTCCTTAAATTCCGGCAGTATTTCAGGGAGGATGACAGTACCTAAATGGTTGGTAGTCCCCATTACGATACGTCCGGTTTTTAACTGGTTGATGTCGCTGATCTCTGCTTCAAAATCACTGTAGATCTTAAGAACCTGGCAGGCCATCTGATAGCAGCGCTCTCCTGCATAGGTCAGAGTCAGGCCGGAAGGCGTCCTGTTAAAAAGTTTTGCCCCCAGATTTTCCTCGATCCTCTGTAAAGACTGGCTTAGGGACGGCTGGGCGATGTAAAGTTTTCTGGCAGCAGAGGAGATGCTTTTTTCATCTGCTACTGTTTTTATGTATTCTAATTCACGGCTGGTCATGGGGGCTCCTTGCATACTTGTATACTCGCGAACGCGCGTTTGCTCGCTTATTTGCCTGCTGACGCAGGCGGTTCGCCATCACATAGGTAAAAATGTATATCTGTTATTATATATATAGTATTTGCCTATAAAAGTAAAGAGGTGTATAGTTAATTCAGAAACAAAAAGAAACAAACTTAAGAAGCAGATAATAAAAGACCAGCTCCTCCGGGAGAGGATGGTCAATAACCATTCAAGAACAGAAAAGGAGAAGAACATTATGGTAAAGTTATATGATGAGGGCATCTACCTTGTAAATGGCACCGAGATCGTACCGGAGTCTGAGGCAGCAAAAGTACAGGCTCTTACAGGAAAAGCAGCAAATAAAGAAGAAGCAAAGAAAGGCACAATGGCCTGTTCCATTTTAAGTGCCCACAACACTTCAGGAGATATGGAGCACTTAAAACTTAAATTCGATGCAATGGCATCCCATGATATCACATTCGTTGGTATTGTCCAGACAGCAAAGGCATCCGGAATGGAAAAATTCCCACTGCCATATGTACTGACCAACTGCCACAACTCCCTTTGTGCAGTAGGCGGAACCATCAACGAAGATGACCACATGTTTGGTCTTTCCGCAGCAAAGAAGTATGGCGGCATCTATGTTCCACCTCACATTGCAGTTATCCATCAGTACATGCGTGAAATGCATGCAGGCTGCGGACGCATGATCTTAGGTTCTGACTCCCACACCCGCTACGGTGCATTAGGAACCATGGCTATCGGTGAAGGCGGCGGCGAGCTGGTAAAACAGCTGTTATGTGATACATACGATGTTGCTTATCCAGGCGTTGTTGCAATTTACCTTACAGGAAAGCCGGGACCTGGTATCGGACCTCAGGACGTGGCACTTTCCATTATCGGTGCAGTATTCAAGAAGGGTTATGTAAAGAATAAAGTAATGGAATTTGTAGGACCTGGTGTTGCTTCTATGACAACAGATTACAGAAACGGTGTAGATGTTATGACAACAGAAACTACCTGCTTAACATCTATCTGGCGCACTGATGAAGATACAAAGACATTTTTAACAGCTCATGGCAGAGGTGATGATTACAAAGAATTAAATCCTGCAGATGTAGCTTACTATGATGGCTGTGTTTACGTAGATTTAAGCACCATCAAGCCAATGATCGCCCTTCCGTTCCATCCAAGCAATACATATGAGATTGATGAGTTAAATGCAAACCTGGGCGATATCTTAAGAAGCGTAGAGAAAGAAGCTGAGAAAGTCAGCGGCGGAAGAGCTCCATTTACACTGACTGATAAGATCGAAAACGGACGTTTAAGAGTACAGCAGGGAATTATCGCTGGCTGTGCAGGCGGCAACTTCACCAACGTAGTAGAAGCAGCCCATGCATTAAAGGGAAAGAGCTGCGGAGACGGCGAATTCTCACTGGCTGTATATCCATCTTCCCAGCCTGTATTTATCGATCTGGTAAGAAAGGGATTTATAGCAGAGCTTATGGAAGCAGGCGCTGTTATCAGAACTGCATTCTGCGGACCATGCTTTGGCGCTGGCGATACACCTTGCAACAATGGCTTAAGTATCCGTCATACAACCAGAAACTTCCCGAACAGGGAAGGCAGCAAGCCAGGAAATGGCCAGATGTCTGCAGTAGCCTTAATGGATGCACGTTCTATTGCAGCAACCGCAGCAAACGGCGGTATCCTTACACCAGCTACAGACTTAGACTGCTGGGGCGATGTTCCTGAACACGATTTTGATAAGACTGTTTATGACCGCCGTGTATACAATGGCTACAATGCAGCCCATGAGGAGGACAGTCTGGTATATGGCCCAAATATTAAGGACTGGCCGGAAATGAGTCCGTTAACTGATAATATCCTTTTAAAGGTATGCTCCAAGATCATGGATGAAGTAACTACCACGGATGAACTGATCCCATCTGGTGAAACCTCCTCCTATCGTTCCAATCCACTGGGACTGGCTGAGTTTACATTATCCAGAAGAGATCCTGAATACGTAGGAAAGAGCAAGGCAGTAGACAAATTAGAGAAGGCAAGAACAGCAGGACAGAAGCCATCAGAGTTAGATGCAGACCTGAATGGGGTATTTGATGCCATCCATACCATTTCCGGTCAGGAAAATGTAAATGAAATGGAAACAGAGATCGGAAGCATGATCTATGCTGTAAAGCCTGGTGATGGTTCTGCAAGAGAACAGGCTGCAAGCTGCCAGAGAGTCATCGGCGGACTTGCAAACATCACAAAAGAATACGCAACCAAGCGTTATCGTTCTAATGTAATGAACTGGGGAATGATCCCATTCCAGATGGTAGAAGAGCCTGAGTTTGAAGTAGGCGACTATATCTACGTTCCAGGTGCAAAAGCAGCTCTGGATGGAGATTTAAAAGACATTAAGGCTTATGTGATCAATGCAGATACCAAGGCAGTAAAAGAGATCAGCCTGTATGTAGCAGATATGACTGCAGATGAAAGAAAGATCGTAAAAGCAGGCTGTCTGATCAATTATAACCGTGCAAGAAAAGGCTTAAAGTGATATAATGTAATGAGCGCGATAGCGCGGGTTCGTGAGTTTAAAGATAAACACAGTGCCACATATTTTCCTGATTCAAAATGATCTGGAAAATGTGTGGCAGTACCCGTTTGAAAATGATTATTTCACAGATGCGGGGGGTAACAAAAAGATGTTGAAAAGACATCGTTAAAAACAGGAGGAAATAAAGATGGAGATTAAGAAACCGGCCATGGCAGGAACCTTGGAATCCAGTGACTGTCAGGTAACCGTAGAACCGGGAAATGGTTCTGTGGAATTTAGCCTGGAAAGTGCTGTCATCAATCAGTATGGCAACCAGATCCGCAAGGTAGTCCTTCAGACACTGGAGAACCTGGATGTAAAGGATGTAAAAATCTCAGTGGTGGATAAGGGCGCTTTAGACTGCACCATTAAGGCAAGAGTAGAAGGTGCGGTATTCCGTTCTGTAGATCAGATCGAGGACATTCCGTGGGGAGGTGCAATAAGATGATCAATGCAAATAAGAAGCGCTTAAGAAGGACCATGATGTTCTTAAATGCACAGAAACCAGGTCTGATTAAGGATCCATATATTTATAAACCAGACTCTATTATGCTGGATCTGGAGGACGCAGTTGCTGAGAACCAGAAGGATGCAGCACGTTTTTCTCTGTATCATGCATTAAAGGAAATCAATTATCGTGGCTGTGAACGCGTAGTCCGCATCAACGGTCTTGATACCCCATACTGGGAAGAAGATATTCACTGTGCAGTAGCAGGCGGCTGTGATGCTATCCGTATCCCAAAGACAGAGAGCGCCCTGGATGTACAGAGAGTTGAGACTGTAGTAGAAGAGTGCGAAAAGCAGTATGGGATCCCGGAAGGCCAGACACTGATCATGGCGGCGATCGAGTCTGCAAGAGGTGTTATGAAGGCTCTGGATATCTGCGAAGCTTCTGAAAGACTGTTCGGTATCGCTCTTTCCGGTGGTGACTATACAAAGGACTTACAGACTCATATCACTGGTACCGGCCTGGAGCTGATGGGTGCCCGTCAGAACATGATCATTGCAGCCCGTGCAGCTGGTGTACAGTGCTTTGATACCGTATACACCAACCTGGATGATATGGAAGGCTTCCGCAGAGACGTAGAGACCATTCACTTAATGGGCTTTGACGGAAAATCCATTATCAACCCAAGACAGATCAATATCGTACATGAGATCTTTACCCCGACCCAGAAGGATATTATTTTTGCTGAGAAAGTAGTGAAAGAGATCGACGAAAAGAAGAAACTGGGTATCGGCGTATTTACAGTAGACGGCAAGATGATCGATATCGCGTTCTATGACGGTGCAAAGAGAACCATTGAACTTGCCAAGGCATCAGGCGTATATAAGGGGGATCTGTAAAATGATAAACGCAGTAGGAAGAGATATACCGGAAGAGATCCTGGAGCTGACCGGCAAAGAGGTATTCCAGGGAAATCATTACAGGGACGGATATGTATACAAAAAGGACGGCCCATATACAAAGTGTGTAGTCAACAATACACAGAGCAAGCTGGTTGCCAACATCCATGATGTGCTGGTAAAATGCGGCATTAAAGATGGCATGACATTAGGTTTCCATCATCACTTCCGTGAAGGTGACTATATTGTAAACATGGTCATGGAAGAAGTACATAAAATGGGTATCAAGGACATCACCATCTGTGCCAGTTCCTTAGGAAAGGCACATGATCCCATTGTTCCTTACATCGAAGACGGTACCATTACCAATATCCAGTCATCCGGTGTACGTGGAAAGATCGGTGAAGCCATTTCCGCAGGTAAATTAAAGGGACTTGCCATCATGCGTTCCCACGGCGGCCGTGTAAGAGCAATTGAAAGCGGTGAGACCAGAATTGATATCGCATTTATCGGAACACCAACCTGTGACGATTACGGCAACTGCCGTGGTATCGGAGGCAAGAGTGACTGTGGCGTGCTTTCCTACGCTATGGTGGATGGTGATTATGCAGATAAGGTAGTAGCGATCACTGACTGCCTGGTACCATTCCCTAACTTCCCGGCTCACATTTCCATGACCAAGGTAGACTATGTAGTGGTTGTAGATGCCATTGGTGATCCAAAGAAGATCGCAACCGGTGCTGCAAAGCCAACCACAGATATGAGAAAGTTGCTGATGGCGGATTACTGTACTCAGTTTGTTGTAAACAGCCCATATTTTAAGGATGGATTTTCCTATCAGACCGGTGTAGGCGGTGCTTCTATCGCATCTACTATCTCTCTGGCTAAGATCATGAAAGAGAGAAATATCCGCATGCGTTTCGGCGTTGGCGGTTTGACAAAGCCAATGTGCGACCTGCTGATCAACAACCAGGTAGACTGTCTGTTGGATACTCAGGACTTTGACCTGGCAGCCGTAGAGTCTGTAAAGAACTTAAAGCATTTCCGTATTTCTGCCGGTGAATATGCAGACCCATTTAACAAAGGCGCTGTTGTAAATAAGCTGGATTTCGTTATCTTGGCTGCGCTGGAAGTGGATGTGAACTTTAACTGCAACGTAGTAGTAGGATCTGACGGCGTCATCACCGGAGCTCAGGGCGGACATCCGGATACAGCAGCAGGAGCAAAGTGTACCATTGTAATCGCTCCGTTATTACAGGGAAGAATCCCGGCCATCTGCAGTGAGGTAACCACAGTTACCACACCAGGAGAAAGCATTGACGTAGTCATCACGGATTACGGTATTGCCATCAACCCAAGAAGACAGGACCTGATCGAGGCAATGAAGGATGTAGACCTGCCGTTTAAGACCATCGAAGAACTGCGTGACATCGCATACTCCATTGTAGGCGAGCCGGAAAAGGTTCAGTTTGGAGACAGAGTAGTAGGTATCATCGAAGCCCGTGACGGCACGATCATGGACGTAGTACGCCAGATCAAACCCTATGAGTTTTCTGATGAAAAATAAAGTTATAGTTCAGTCTTGCAAGAGGGCAAGAAGATGCAAGGATGAGCTGTAATAAATTAAATAAGAATATAAAAAAGAGAGACTGTTGCAGAATGCAGTCTCTCTTTTGGCATCCGTCGGCTGTACAGCCTCTTTTAGTATCTGCGCGTTTGGCTCGGATGAAAGTCCGCCTGACTGTACAGATATCTCGAAGAGACAGAATGACCAGATAGGAGAAAATCGCTGATTAAAGATTTCTGGTTGCGCTCTTTTTGAGTGATTCCGGACTCATCCATCCCATACTGCCAGGAATAGGATCTTTTTTCATACTTTTATAGGACATCTCAAATAATTCTGTTACAGATGTATAATCAGCATATCCCAACCTGGAAAGTGGGCGCAGTTTCAAGATATCCAATTTGCCGTCAGGAAGAACATAATCTTCGTTGATATGGATCATCAATACTTTGCCGATCACGATATCAGAGTGGCAGGAAGGTGTACTTCCAGGCAAACGGATCGTAGTGACGTATTCACATTCCATCTGGACAGGTGATTCAGCTACACGTTTTGCAGGAACCAGAACGGAATCCAGTTTTGTTAATCCGGCTGCTTCAAATTCATCTACATCAGGATCACTGCTGACACCGGTCAGATTCATTTTTTCTTTCAGGTCATAAGTAACCATGTTGTGAACAAAGCATCTCATGTCCTCGGCATTTACAACGGAATCCTTCCTGGACTGATTGATCCTTGGCTGAGCGGCAAACATAACATAAGGCGGATCAAATCCTACATTACAGAACTGGCTGTAAGGAGCAAGATTGTCAACCCCGTTTTTGCTCACTGTGGAGATCCATCCAATGGGTCTTGGAACCGCAATGGACTTAAATGGATTCATCCCCTGTAATTTTGAGTAATCCCCTTTTGCTACATCAAAATCCAGCATATCGTTACCTCCTCATTTTTACTGTTTTCTGCATTTTCATCATAATAAAAATACTGAGGTAAATCACTGGTATTTTTTACAAAACAGCCGCTAGAAAAGAAACGTTTTTTTGTCAATCTATTATCAATCTATTCCCAGTTCCTTTAAAATATCCAGATCAGACACAGGTTTGATCATGTAGTTGTCGATAATATTCTTTTCCTTTGCTTCTGCAAGCTCACGGTCAACCTGGTCAGCCATGATCAGGCGGAGCATTCCGCTGTATCTGTTTTTCACAGACATACAGAAATCCACAGCAGAATTTCCTTCTATAAACTGTTCGATGGCCAATGCATCAAAATGATTATTTTTAAGTTTCTGGTCTGCTTCTTTAAAATTCATGGCACAGGTCACCTGTATATCCCGTTTAGAAAAATTGCGCTCTAACAGGCGGAGTACTTTAGGATTGTCATCTACGATCAATAATGAGATTTTTTCTCCAAACTGATCAGAGAGATTTTTTCTCACGATATCCAGGGCATCCTGAACAGCTGGTTCAAAACGACTCTTTTTATCAGGTACAGACGCCGGGAAATACAGGTGGAAGACAGATCCCATACCTGGGGTACTTTCTGCGTTTACAATACCTCTGTGAGAGGTGACGATCTGTTCTGTAAGGGCAAGTCCAAGTCCTGTTCCTTTTCCGCCTTTTTTGGTAGTAAAGAAAGGATCAAAGATCTGTTTTAACACGTCCGGGCTCATGCCGCAGCCATTATCTTTTATATCAATACGTATAAACTGATCCCAGGTTCCCTCTTTTCCTATAGGAAGCTCCGGGTCAAGCTCTGCTTTATTTAGAAGTTTGGCGGAGAAAGATATTTCACCCTTTTCATGTCCAATGGCGTGGATGGCATTGACACCGATATTTAAAATGACCTGGTTCAGCTGTGTTTCATTTCCTACAATGGTAACTCCCGGAAGACTGATATTTTCTTTTAGTTCAATATTGTCGGGGCAGACAGAGCGAACCATTTTTAAGGCACGTTTGATCACACGGTCCACATCCAGAGTCTTAAAAGCAGTTTCCATATTTTTGCGGCTGAGAGAGGAAATCTGCTGTATGATCTCTTTGGCTTTCACAGAAGCCTCATAGATTTCCCTGGCACTGTCATAATTATCAGAATCTTCCGGCAGATCCATCATAAGAAATTCTGCATATCCCATGATAGGCGTCAGAAGATTATTGAATTCATGGGCAATACCGCCGGTCATGGTTCCTATGATCTGCAGGCGCTGCTGATGGGCAATGGTCTCTTCACTTTGGTGCATCTGTTTCAGAATTCTGTTTAATTCTGTTAAATAGGAGATCTGCTGACTGTCTTTTCTGCTTTTTAACATTAAATGGAAAATATAAGAAGCAGCAGCAAGGACAGTAAACAAAGCACAGACAAAAATAAGGAGAAGCTTAAATGCTCCGCTTTCCAGAGGAACATACATATCACTGTAATCCATAACAGCGCTGACAATGATAAAATCTTCTCCGATCCATGCAGGCGTATAGGCACTGACTTTTCTTACACCGGGAGCGCCTGGCTTTGTCCACCAGTAAGAATAATATTCATCTACAGCCGTCAGTCCCTGCTTTTGCCGGTCGATCATAGCACTTAAACTGGTCAGATCTTTGCCTGGAAATAATTTTTCACGGCCATGTATAACATCGATTCCCCACTGCTCTGGCTGGGGATGCATGAGAAGAGTGCCGTTTTTGTCTTTTAAGACAATATAACCGTTGGTTCCTACATTTAATGGGCGTATAGCTGTATTATAATAAGCCATTCCATCTAATATCATGGAAATCGTTTCGTCTGTATCTGTCTGATAATAAAGCATGAGATAACGGTTTTCATTTCCGATCCTTACCATACGGAAATACATCCGGTCATCAATGCGGGATTCTGAAAGAACCTCCTGAGGGTCATTTTCCGGGACTACAGCAAATACAGTTTTGTCTTTCTTTTTAATAATGATATCTCTGACAAGGGGACTGTGTTCCTTTACGTAACGATCCCATAAAGCTTCTTTTTGTTCCGGATTCAGGGAACGGCTGATTTCCCAGAGACTGCGGACATCAGAAGCATATTTATCAATGGTCTCTTCCAGACGTCCGGAGAAACTTTCCACTGCAAGAAGCATCTGTTCTTTTTGATTGCGAACGGAAGAATCCCTGTATTCCTTCCAGACACCGTTGCCGATGTACATAAGTGCAAAAATAACAATCGTTAAACATAAAGTGACCAGATAGAAACGTCTGTTTTTTCTGATATTTTCCACAAATGCAGACGCAGTTGTCTTTGAAAGCTCATTTTTTTTCATATAGGTGATTATATCCTTTCCGGTTGACTTGCTTCTTTGGTAATATTATAATGAATTAGACACATATATGCAAAACTTTTATGATAAATCCACGAAATAAGGAACAGGGTAAGAGAACCATGGCGGATAAAGTACTGATCGTAGATGATGACATTTCTATTTGCAAATTACTGGAAAAAGTAATGCACAGCAACGAACTTGATACAGAAACAGCAGGAAGCGGCAAAGAAGCTTTGGAACTTCTTAAACACCATACATATGATGTGATCCTTATGGATATTATGTTAGGCGATATGGAGGGCTTTGATGTGATTAAAGAACTTCGGGCCAGCGGGATCCAGACGCCGGTGATGATCGTCAGCGGACGAAATGAGGATTACGACTCTTTATATGGACTTTCTATTGGCGCGGACGACTATATTACAAAGCCATTCAGGCCGTTGGTTCTTGGCGCCAAGGTAAAGGCGCTGATCCGCCGTACAAAAAATATGGGTAACCATTCAGATGTGATCCAGTGCGGGCCTTTCAGCTATGAAAGCTCTACTATGCGTTTCTATAAAGACGGGGAAGAACTGATCCTGTCATCTAAGGAAAGTGCACTGCTGCTATTGTTTATCAAGCACCCAGGTCAGGTATATACAAAAGATATGATCTATGAGCAGGTGTGGGGCACTACAGTTGCCATTGATGATAATGCGATTATGGTTTATATTAACCGTCTGCGCAGCAAGATCGAAACAGATCGACAGAAGCCGGAGCATATCATTACTGTGCGGGGGATGGGATACAGGTTTTTGCCGTAAACTTTATAATGATCAATTTATGAGGACTGTCAAAAGAGCAGTCCTTTTTTGATGTTATTTATGTACGAAGATTAATACAAACCTTAACAAACTGTAAGATAAATCCATTATGTCTGTAAGGTTGCCTTTGTATACTCAGTTCAGAAAGTAAATCAGGGCACTAAAAAGTGCAGATTAAGAAAAAGGAGAACAAGAGTATGTCAGAGGTAGTAGTAGGTCTTCTTGGTTTTGCTTGTATCGTTGCTATCGTTGTAACGCTTTTTAAGAGCAAAACCCTTCCCAGCATTGCATTCATTATCTTCCCTATGATCCTGGGAGCCATTCTTGTATTTGGCGGTTATTATTCATGGGAAAACATTGGAAAACTGATCAAGAGCGGTTTTTCCAGTACAGGTCCCACAGCGGCACTGTTTGTATTCAGCGTTCTGTATTTCGGTATTATGACAGATGCAGGAATGTTTGATGTTATTATCGGAAAGCTGATGTTGTTAGTAAAGGATAATGTCATTGGTGTTTGTGTCATGACCTGCATTATCGCCCTGATCGGACATCTGGACGGAGGCGGTGCTTCCACCTTCTGTATCGTAGTTCCGGCAATGCTTCCAGTTTATAAGAAGATGCATATGCGTCCGGCAACATTACTTCGTATTTCCGTTATCGCCATGGGCGTTTTAAACCTGATGCCATGGGCCGGCCCTACTATGAGAGCAGCAACGGTTCTTGGAATTGAGGCAGGTTCCTTATGGCAGACTATTCTGCCGATCCAGGCATGCGGTATTGTTCTGGCATTAGCAGTAGCTGTATTAAATGGCGTGATTGAGCAGAAGAGAGGTGCTGGTTTAAACGGCAAGCTGGCGAAAGAAGCAGCTCATCTGAATAATGTAGAAGAAGCAGCTGCAGCTGTTGAGACAGAGAACAATGAACTGGCTCGTCCAAAGCTGTTTGTATTCAACATCATTTTAACCATCGCAGTAATTGCATTATTGATTAAAGATATTTTCCCAAGCTATGTTCCTTTTATGATCGGTGTTGCAATTGCAATTCTGGTAAACTATCCAGGCGCAAAAATGCAGAAGAAGATCATCAACCTTCATGCAGGTCCGGCTCTGATGATGTGTTCTACTTTAATGGGCGCAGCAGTATTAATGGGTATTCTTGTTAAGGATATTGAAGGTGTAAACAGTGTTATCACCTGTATGTCAAACCTGATCAGCAGTATTTTACCGGCAGCACTTGGACAGCATCTGCCATTAGTAATTGGTATCTTAAGCGTACCGCTGGCACTGGCTTTCGATACAGACAGTTACTTCTACGGAATGCTTCCTGTTATGATCGGAATCGGCGAAGGATTTGGCGTAAGTGCTATGCCGATCGCAGTTGCCATGGTTGTCTGCCGTAACTGTGCAACCTTCATCAGCCCAATGGTACCTGCAACTTTGTTAGGCGTAGGTCTTGCAGATGTAGATATCAAAGACCATATCAAAAACAGTTTCCTGTGGGTGTGGGGCTTCAGTATCATCTGTATGCTTGTTGGTGTAGTTGTGGGTATTATCCCATTATAATCACGTCACAGATCCTTACATAAAAGATAGATAAATTTAAGATTCAAATTCCCCCTGGAAAGGAGCTGCTGCAAGCTAAATTTGCCGCGGCTCCTTTTATCTTACCTGTTGACTTTCCGTAAAAATCCGCCTAATATTAAAATCCCATCTTTGACAGTTGTTTAGTCAAATAAGTGCCGCAACCCTTGTAAATAC
>ERZ773149.1206-NODE-1206-length-21762-cov-38.956281_pt1 | contig 21762 bp, 17 predicted proteins | sample MGYA00511081_ERZ773149 | MGnify/ENA primary metagenome ERZ773149 (study PRJEB29015, sample SAMEA2737846) | human gut metagenome | biome: human gut; feature: human-associated habitat; material: faeces | place: China | collected 2012 ...
CAGACCCCGCTCACCCGCCCAAGTTCTGCCCGGAGTGCGGCGACCCCTTTGACGACAGCGACCGAACCTGACAATACAGAGCAATGAAAGGGGCATACCATGATGGGATTCTTTTCCAACCTGTTCGCAAAACAGAACTGCGCCGTCTGCGGTAAGGAGTGCGGCACCCTGCACCGCTCCAAGCTCCGGGACGGACAGTTCCTCTGCGATGACTGCGGCGACCAGTGCTCCAAGTATATCCGGCTCAGCGAGCTGACGCTGGACGAAGCCAAGGAGCACATGGCGTACATGGCCCGGATGAAGCGGGTGTTCGACGAGGTGTTCAACAAGACCGAGTCCCGGGTCAACGCATACCCCTCCACCCCGTCGCAAATGGGGCTGGTGTTCTGCGATGAGCTGGGGATGCTGTACATCGACGACCGCACGGGCGGACGGGGCAAGATGTCGGAGCTGATCCGCTATGACCAGATCGCCAGCTATGAGGAGTATCTGGACGAGAGCCCCGCCAAGGAGCCGGGCCAGGAACCCACCCTCAACGGCGGCGGCCTGAAGCTGAAGCTGGTGCAGCCCCGCAGCATCACCGAGGCCCAGACCCAGCGGGGCATGCGCCCCCACCCCTACATCAAGCAGGAGCTGGTCATCTGCTTCAGCAAGCGGGACCGGCGGGAGATCGGCTATGCCCACATCGCACGGCAGCATCTGGACCACATCTTCGGGGTCCACGACAACGAGACCAGCCTGTTTGGCCGCCGGATGTCCACGGCCGAGGAACGGGAGCTGAAGGGCCAGGTGGGCATGATCAGTGCCATGGGTGCCGTGGCATCCGCCGCCATGAAGGGCGGGCAGCTCTCCGAGGAGGAGAAGGCCCGCTTTGTGGAGAACATCAATCTGGCAAACGACGCCCAGACCGGCGGCATGGCATTGTACAGCCGCCGTGCTGACGAAGCCTTTGCAAAAGTGCAGTGACTGAAAAAGGAGGAGCGACTATGAAAAAGATCCAGCGCAGAGATTTCCTCAAGGCCATGGGCCTTGCCACCGCCGCCCTCGGATTGACCGCCTGCGGCGGCTCCGGTGCTTCCAGCGCTTCCAGTGTTTCCAGCGTTTCCAGCGCACCGGCTTCCAGCAGCAGTGCCCCGTCCGCTTCGGCACAGCCGGAAGCTGCAGAGGACAAAGCCGCCCCTGCAGGGCCCCCTGTGACCCAGTTCCAGACCGGGGAACTGACCATCGGCGACTACACCTTCAAGGCACAGTACATTCCCTTTGACGTCCGCCGCGAGGTAGGCGGTGCCCATCACTTGGTCCATGCGGACAGCTACCGGGGCAATTACTTCTTCAGCTTCTACAACGAGGACAATGAAGAGCAGTCTGCCAAGATCTTCGAGTATGCCATCAAGGACGACCGGCTGACCCCGGTGGCAGAGTACAACATTGACGGCAGCGACGCCCTCAGCATCGACCGCAATGGCATCCTGTATGTCCTGGAAACCTTTGATGTCTACTGCTACGATCTGAACAGCAGCGACCCGGAGGAGCCCGGCGACGCACTGGACTACTGGGGCCGCTGCTATTCCTCCAAGGACCGGGATCTGACCGTGCTCTACCGGACCAACTCCGCGCCGGTGCTGGTGCAGGACGGCGAGTACACCGAGCTGACGCTGGAGGGCGATAACGAGATGGGCCCCTTCTACAGCATGTCCTCCCTGAACCTCAGCGGGGACGAGCTGCTGACGGTGGGCGAGCTGGAATCCAACGGCGATGATTACTTTGCTGCCTTTGATCTGGACGGCAATGAGCTGGCCCGCAGCTCGCAGCCGGTGGGCAGCTTTAACGCCGTGATGATGAAGCGCCCCAACGGCTATCTGCTGGACACGGGCTATATGTGGGAGCTGTACGCGCCGGACGGCACTTTTTTGGAAAAGTCCTTTCCCGTGGGCGAGCGCGAGACCCTGTGCCAGCTGTGCGGCGACTTCTGCATCTTTGATGTTTTCCTGCCGCTGGAGGAAAACGCTTTCCTGGCAGTGGGCCACCACGGCAAAGCCACCGAGCCGGACGAACCGGTGGTGTTCCGCATCACTACGGATTTCTGAGCCGACCGCTTCGGCGGGAAGACCAACGCAAAAACAGCGGGGCCGGGGAAGAGCCCCCGGCCCCCTTTGGAACAACAGGAGGAAACGCTATGGCAGGAATGCTGGAATATAAGTGCCCCTGCTGCGATGGCGCCATCCAATTTGACAGCGCCACCCAGAAGATGAAATGCCCTTACTGTGACACCGAGTTCGACGTGGATACCCTCAAGGGCTACGACGAGGAGCTGAAGGACGAAAAGCCCAGCGAGATGGAGTGGGCGACCCCCGGCGGCAGCTGGGCAGAAGGGGAGACCGCCGGTCTGCATACTTACAGCTGCAAGAGCTGCGGCGGCGAGATCGTGGGCGACGACACTATGGCCGCCTCGGCCTGCCCCTTCTGCGGCAACCCCATCGTCCTCACCGGACAGTTTGCCGGGGCCCTGCGGCCCGACCTCATCATCCCCTTCAAGCTGGACAAAAAGGCCGCCAAGGCAAAGCTGCAGGAACATCTCAAGGGCAAGACCCTGCTGCCCCGGGTGTTCCGCAGCCAGAACCACATCGACGAGATCAAGGGCGTGTATGTGCCCTTCTGGCTCTTTGACAGCGATGCCGACGCTCAGCTGCGGTTCACCGCCACCCGGACCCGCTGCTGGTCGGACAGCAAATACGACTATACCGAGACCAACTACTACTCCGTCCGGCGGGACGGCACCCTGGGTTTTGACGCAGTGCCGGTGGACGGCTCGTCCAAGATCGAGGACGACCTGATGGAGTCCATCGAGCCTTTTGCCATGCAGGATGCCATCCCCTTCCAGACCGCCTATCTGGCCGGCTATGTGGCGGACAAATACGACGTGAACGCCGAGGACAGCATCGAGCGGGCCAACAAGCGCATCCGCCGCTCCACTGAGGAGACGTTCCAGCAGACCGTTACCGGCTACGATTCGGTCAAGGTGGAAAACAGCAGCATCCAGCTGCACGGCGGCAAGGCAAAGTATGCGCTGTTCCCGGTCTGGCTGCTGAGCACCAGCTGGCGGGGCGAAAACTATCTGTTTGCCATGAACGGTCAGACCGGCAAATTCGTGGGTGACCTGCCCGTGGACAAGGGCGCTGCCCGCAAGTGGATGCTGGGCCTTACAGCTGCTCTTTCCGCCGCATCCTACGGCGTGATGTGGCTGCTGTGGCTGGCACGGATCCTGTAAAGGAGGGACGAACGATGAAAAAGACTTCCAACCGACTGCACTCCCTCTTTGCGGCGCTGGCAGCACTGATTCTTGCGGCGGCGCTGGCTGTTCCGACCTTTGCGGTAGAGGGCGGCTTTGCCGACCTGTACTACCGCATGAACGACAGCGCAGAAGTTCTGACCGAGGACGAGGATAATGAACTGGAGGCTTCGCTGGAGGAGCTGAGCGTCCGCCAGAGCTTTGATGTGGTCATTGCCACCATCGAGTCGCTGGAAAGCGTGGACTACGACAGCATGGAGGCCTATGCCGATGACCTGTATGACTTCTGCCAGTTCGGCTACGGCTCCGATATGGACGGCGTGCTTCTGCTGGTGAGCGTGGGCGACCGCAAATGGCACATCTCCACCTGCGGTTACGGCATCACCGCCTTTACGGATGCCGGCATCCAGTACCTTGGCGAGCAGATGACCCCCTTCATGGCCGATGGAGACTACGCCGGTGCCTTCCGCACCTTTGTCCAGTGGTCGGATACCTACATCGACGCTGCCCGGGCGGGCCACCCCTACGATGTGAATAACCTGCCCCGGGAGCCGCTGTCTCTCATGTACCTGTTCCTTGCGCTGGGCATCGGCCTTGTGCTGGCATGGGTCGTCGTCCATGTGATGAAAAGCCAGCTGCGCAGCGTGGCGTTCCAGGAGAATGCCGCCAGCTATGTGCGGGAGGGCAGCATGAATCTGACCAACAGCCGGGAGCTGTTCCTGTACCGGAATGTGCAGCGCACGAAGCATGTAGAGGAAAAGGACTCCGACAGCTCCGGCGGCAGCTCCACCCACACCTCTTCCAGCGGCACCACCCACGGCGGTGGAGGCGGCTCGTTCTGAAAGGAGTATGTTTATGAACCCTTATCTCTCGGAAAAAGCCAGCGGCGAGATCCCCTGTGTCCTCAAATGGCTGCGGAACGCGGGGCTTGCCTTCTGCGTGTTCTGCTCTGTCGGCGGGCTGTATACCCTCTGCCTAGACCTGCAGGTCAAGGACACCTCCCACGTTGTCGGGTATGTGTTCTGGATCGTGGTGGGCGCAGTGCCCCTTGTTCTGTTCGCACGCAACGAAAAACGCCGCTACCATGCAAGAACCATCGCCCGCAGGGTGGAGAGCTACTCCGGGCCGGAGGTGCCCCTGCGGTGGCTGTGCAACAGCGTTGGCATGGACACAAAGGACCTTGCATGGTATTTTGAAAACGGTTATTTTGTAAACCTCAGTCTGGATCTGAACCAGAAGATCGTCCGCAGGCGGACTGTGCCCCGCCATGACCCGAACCGGAGCTGAACCCTTTACAGCTGAAACAGAAAGGAGTATTTTCATGGGACTTTTTGATAAGATGAAGCAGGCCGCCGCAAATGTTTCCGGCAACCAGACCGTCACCTTTACCTTTCAGGCTCTGCCGGAAAGCCTTGCCCAGATGCAGGCACTGCCGGAGGCCAGTCTGGACACCCCCTTTAAGACCGCAGCCCTCACCGTCTGCGCGCTGTGCGCCTACGGTGCCGATAAAAACATCGGGCTGGAGATGCTCAACTGGCTGCGGGGTCCCCGCCCGCTGAACGGGCAGGAGATCTCCTTCCTGAACGACCGCTTCCGGGACGGCAAGAGCTATATCCCGTTCTCCTACTTTGTGGGTGCGTCGCCGGAAAACGGCTATACCCCCCGCCAGCCCTTCACCCTGCTGGTGGGCAGCAACCACACCTCCAACACCGAGGAGGGCTACTGCAAGCTGTTCATCCCCTGCGGCGGCGCCGACAGCCCCCGCCCCATCAAGCTGCGCCGCAAGGGCGACGGGCAGTGGTTTTTGTGGGAGCAGTACCTGATGACCGGCATCCGCATCCCGACATCGGCCGACCCGTGGGCATAAAACAAAGGGGCTGACATGAAAGCCATGAAAACTTTTGCAGCACTGCTTGCACTGGCTTTCAGTCTGGCAGGGTGCGGTGCGGTGGACGGCGACCCCGTCCGCCCCGCTCCCGGCAGCGCCGGGCAGGGCAGCAGCACAGCGGCTTCCGGTGCCGATTCTGCTGAGCCGGAGCAGCTTGCCGCGCTGCGGCAGCTGGCCGGGGAAAACGGAGACCTTGCCGGGGTGCTCTATCTGGGCAGCGTTCCGGAGCGCACCACCGATGTGCACGCCGTGCTGGACAGCTTACCGGAACAGCCGTGGCAGTTTGTTGCGGACATCCCGGCAGACCGCTGGGTCACAGCGCCGGGCGGCGGGCGCGAGCTGTACTGCATCTTTGCCGTGCGCAGGGAGGATACACTTTTTGTCTATGAAAAGCAGGATCCTCAGTACCCGAACGAGACGGGCAAGGAGCTTTACGGCAGGCAGGGTGGCCAGCCCATTCTGCTGCTGTGCAACGGCAGCAGGGAGGACACCGACACCATGGTAACGGTCTATTGCAGCACCGGACGCCCGCTGGACTGGAACCCGCAGCTTTCCGCCGAGACCGGCCGCCCTGTGCCGGTGGAGGGCGTAGACGATTTTTCCCAACACCCAACGCCCGGCGCTGCCCCCTGAGGTGCGCCCCGGCAGGGCATGAGAAAGGAGAACTTATGAAACGACTGAAACTTTTGGCAGCCCTGCTGGCGCTGACCATCGGCCTTGCAGGCTGCGGCGGGTCGTCCAAGGGCGGCAGCCCGGCCAGTTCTGCATCCAAAAATATGCTGGACGGAGACAACATGACCGCATCGCCCTCCGCCAAACAGGAATACGAAGAGCCGGAGGACGTGACCTACATGCGCCTTCTGGCAGGGGAGGACGAATACCGCGCCTGTGTGCTGTATCTGGGCGGCTCCTATGAGGTGACCACCGATGTGCAGAAGGTGCTGGACAGCCAGACCGATCTGCGGGATCTGTGGGGCTTCGTCTATGACATCCCGCAGGATCACTGGGTCGTGGCACCGGATGGCGGGTGCGACCTGTACTGCATCTTCCCGCAGGACCCGGATGCCACCCTGTTCGTCTACGAGACGAGCCTGACAGACGATGCCGAAAACCCGCTCCAGCGCGGCAAGCAGCTTTATTACAGTGAGGACGGTCAGCCCATCCTGCTGCTGTGCAACATCAGCGATATTGCCCCCAACACCGAGGTGGAACTGTACCCCACCGCCGGCGAAGAGCTGGTATTCAGCCCCTTCCTTTCCGGCGAGAACGGCCATGTGGTGGAAGCCGAGGGCGTGTGCGATTTTACCATCTACCCGGAAGGGGACGACTGGGAGACCGACACCAGTCCATGGTCGCTGGAAGGCAACTGGCTGGAGACCGCCCGCGACACCGACGAGGGCTTTTCTGAGACCGCCCCCGCAGACGCCGACCGGATGTGCTTTTTGCCCACCGATGCCGACACCGAGGGCAGCCAGCTGCCCCTGACTGCCAGCTACATCACCCCCTACCCGGAGCTGAACGTGGAGGAAGCCGACCTGTTCTACCACGAAGGCACCCCGGAGGTGCCCTTCCAGATGAATCAGGAGTGGTACGCTACCTTTACCGGGGAGGACGGCTCCCGCTACGCCGTCACGCTGGAGGACGAGGACACCCTTGCCCTGAAGTTCTATCTGGACGGTCAGGAGAGCTACCTGAGCCTTGTCAACACGGTCTACTTTGCACGGCAGGAGGCCATGGGCTGACCGGCGCGCACACCAACACCGGGAGGAATGCACCATGAAACACACCAAAACGATCACCATCCTCCACTCCAATGATCTGCACGGAGACTTTCTGGCAGAGCAGGTGGACGAAAAACTGGTGGGCGGCGTTTCCATGCTGTCCGGCTACATCGAAAAGGTGCGGGCAGAACAGCCCAACACCATCTACGTCATTGCAGGTGATATGTTCCGGGGCTCGGTCATTGATTCCGAATACAAGGGGCTTTCCACCATCGAGATCATGAACGCCCTTGCCCCGGACGTGGTTACCATAGGCAACCACGAGGTGGACTACGGCATCGCGCATCTGCTGTTCATCGAAAAATGCGCGCGCTTTCCTATCATCAACGCAAACCTCTACATCAAAAACACCCCCACACGGCTGTTCACCCCCTACAAGATCCTGCGGATGGACGGCATGAACATCCTGTTCATCGGCATCATCACGCAGGACGTGATCAACTAGACCAAGTCCGAATCTCTGGTAGGCTCCTTTGTGGACACCGCCGCCGCTGCCGCCGAGGTGGGCAAGATCTGCAACGCCCACAACAGCATCGATATTGATTTCACCGTGCTGCTGACCCACATCGGCTTTGAGGAGGACCGCCATCTGGCGCGCCAGCTGGACCCGGCGTGGGGAGTGGATCTGATCGTCGGCGGGCACAGCCACACCCTGCCGGAGCACGCGGTGGAGGAAAACGGCGTGGTCATTGCGCAGGCGGGCACCGGCACCGACCAGATCGGGCGCTTTGACATCATCGTGGACACGGACAACAACTGCATCGATTCCTACACATGGCGCACCGTGCCCATCTGCGCCGAGACCTGCCCCCGCAACCCCGCCATGGAGCAGGTGCTGCACCGCTTCACCAGTCAGGTGGACGAAAAGTACAGCCACATCGTAGGGCGCTTCCGCCGGGAGCTTACCCACCCCCAGCGCACGCAGGAGACCGAGCTTGGCAACCTGTTTGCCGATATCTTTACCCGCAGCCTTGGGGTGGATGTGATGCTGATCGGCTCCGGCAGCATCCGGGCCGAAAAGCTGGGCCCCATCGTCACCTACGGCGACCTCATCGAGGGCTTCCCCTACGATGACGGCGTATTCATGTTCAAGGTGACCGGCCAGCAGCTGCGCCAGATGCTCCATTACATGCTGCGGGAGGAAGCCTACACCGGTCATACGGAGTTCTACCAGCTGCCCTCCACCCTGCGCCTGCGGTACGACCGCCGCAAGGGCGATTTTGATTACTTTACCTACTGCGGCAGGGAGGTGGGCAAGGAGATCGGCGACGATGCCCTGTTCACCGTGGGCCTGCAGAACTACCACTTCAAAAACATCGAGAGCTTTTTCAACATCTCCTATGATACCATCTGCAAGCTCCAGAAGCCCCGCAGCGTGGCCACCTCCTGTCAGGATATTCTGATGGAATACTTCCGGGAGCACGAGATGCTGGACGCGGTGGTGGACGGCAGAATGACCATTCTGCCCCCCACGGCAAGGGAAGGAGACTGACCCATGCGCACAGAAAGGAGGAGACGACCCATGCGCACTTTCTCGCTGGTGCTGCTGGGGCTGGCGGTGGGGGCGGCACTGCTCAGCCGCAGCCCCAGCCGCCCCGCCCCAACGCCCCCGGAGCCTGCGGCCTCCGCCCCGGCGCTGGCTGACCTTGAAACGTTGGAGTTCTGGGAGCAGGGCAGCTATATCCAGCCCATCTCCCGCACTTGCCTCACCCGCACCCCCGAGGGCACCCGGGTGGAGCTGGAGCTGTACCACGAAGAAGTGTACCAAGAGCAGGCCGGGCCGGAGCTTCTGGAACAGGCCAAGGCCATTCTGGAAGAGCACGGCGTGGGCGGCTGGGCAGGCTTCTCCGGCCATGACCCCAACGTGCTGGACGGCAGCAGCTTCCGGCTGGAAGCCGTCCTTGCCGACGGCACCCGCATTGAAGCCCACGGGGAAAACAGGTTTCCCCCAAACTACCGGGACGTGATGAGCGCTCTGGACGCCCTCACCGCCGCCGCTCAGAAAAACGCCCTGCAGCAATACACCCCATAACAGAAAGGAGCACACCATGAAACAACGATTCACAAAACGAACGCGCTTTGTCAGTGCCCTTTTGACGCTGGCTATGGTATTCACCTTCCTGCCCTTCAGCGCGTTTGCAGCGAATACAGAGATCGATTTTAATTCGCCGGATTTTGTACTTAAATTCCAGGATGCGGAATTTCAGCGCTTTCTCAAAGAAAGATGTGACACAAACCACAATGGCAAGCTCGATGCGCAGGAACTCAACATCACAGAGATGACAATCACTGACGATTACAAAATCAGAAATCTTGAGGGAATCCGTTTCTTTGAAAATCTCGAAAAGCTAGATTGCCACGGTATCGGCTTGACAACACTTAATGTTGGCAAAAATTTCAAACTGAGGGAGCTGGATTGTTCCTATAATCAACTGAAAGATTATCTTCCTATTCTTTCAAGTGGACTGAAAATATTGAATTGCTCCCATAATAACCTGACCTCCATGGATCTGGGCATTCTCTCTGGGTTGAAACTTGAGGAGGTAGATTGCTCCTATAACAAAATATGGCGAATCGTAATGCGGAGCGAAGAGGAACTGATCAAATTTGATTGTTCCAACAACGAACTGATGGCGCTGGATGTTAGCCGTTGCTACCAGCTAAAACAGTTGAATTGCTCTGTAAATCAACTGGTAGAGCTGGATGTCAAAAACCAGACTAACCTGACACTGCTGGATTGTCACCATAATGAATTGACAGAACTGGACGTAAGCCGGAATCAGAATCTGGCATCGCTGACGTGTGATGGAAATCAGCTGACAACGCTGGACTTGAGCAAGAATAACAGCTTGAGCCATCTGAGCTGTGCGGAAAACCGGCTGGCTTGTGTGGACTTTTCCCATATGGTCGGAAGCAATATAAATGCTGATGGAAACAGGCACCCTATCGCAGTCCTTACAGACGGAACGTTTGACCTGAACACTCTGCCCGGCTTTGACGTGGGAAAGGCAACCAACTGGTACGGCGGCACTGTTTCTGGCACGATTCTGACAGTGGAAGATGGCAAGGATGAGGTGAGCTACCAATACAATTGCGGCAAGGGAGTAAAACCTACATTCATCTTTGAAACCAGTCTGCCCATCAATGAGAAAAATTTCCCTGACCCTAACTTTAGAAAGTACATCAAAACCTACAAAGCAGGTGGCAGAGATGTCCTCACGGTGGAAGAACAAAGAAAAGTCGAAAGTATCGAAGTCAAAGGATGGAACATCAGCAACTTAAAAGGCATTGAGGCGTTCCCCAACCTGAAAGAGTTGAATTGCGAAAACAATTCTATCCAGAAATTAGACCTGAGACAGAATCCAGAGTTGGAAAAATTGATATGCAATAAGAATCAACTGACCCAGCTAGACCTGAGCAAGAATCCGAATATCTACTTTCTGAATTGCTCTTGGAACCAGTTGGAACAACTGGATGTATCGCATCTGAAAGATTTGGTGACGCTCGATTGCTCGCACAACGATCTGGAGCAACTGGATGTCAAAAATAGTAAATCTCTGGTAGCACTCAACTGTTCTGCAAATCAGTTGACAGAGCTGGACGTAGATGTGACTCATAAACCCAATCTGGAAAGGGTAGAATGCCAAAACAACCAGCTGACATCGCTGATTCTGGGCCAAAATAAACTGCTGAAGAAACTGAATTGTGCCAACAACCAGTTGACCCAGCTGAATTTGAACAATATGAATTCCTTGAAGGAGCTGAAGTGCCAAAACAACCAGCTGACCGCGTTGGACGTCAGCAGCAGTCCAAACTTGACTACATTGGTGCTTAAGAATAACCATCTCACCAGCCTGAATCTGGATAGCAATCCGCATCTCGATTTCACTTATACGGATGTTTACCATTCCGATTTTAATAATGTTTACACCGTTACCCTGAACCCTGACCGTACGTTTGACCTGAACACTCTGCCCGGGGACTTTGATATAAAACGGGTTACTGGATGGGTCAATGGCACAGTCAAAGGGAACATTCTGACGGTCAATGAAGGCACAAACGTAGTGTACTACGGTTATCAGTGCAGAAGTAACATGTTGGACGTAAGTTTCACACTGGATGTGACTGGCACCGGCGGCACCGTTCCCCCGGTAACGCCTCCGGAACCCCCGATAACACCTCCGGAACCCCCGGTGACGCCTCCCTCCGGCGGCGGTGACGGCGGCGGTGCGGTCGTCATCGTGGCGGCGGCTGGCGCAGTGGCGGCTGGCGTTGTGGGCTACGGCGTGTACAACTATGTTTCCGGCCGCAAGCTGCAAGCCCTGCTGCCGGAAGGCGTGGCTGCACCCGAGAACCGCGCCCAGACCGCGCTGCTGCTGTGGAACACCGCAGGCCGTCCCGAGCCTGCCGACGCCCCGGCCTTTGCAGACGTGGCAGACCCGGATACCGCTAAGGCAGCTCAGTGGTGCGTGGAGCAGGGCCTGATGAAGCGCCGCCTGAACGGCAAATTTGCCCCCGGCAGCAGCATCCCGGCCTATCAGGTGCTGAACGCCTACCGCAAGCTGGCAGGAGGCTGACAACCGAAGGATCATTTTGCCCCCTGCCGGGCAATGACCACTTTTTGAAAAAGGGTACCCTTTTTTCGGGGGAAGCTGACGCTTCTCCCGAATGGGGCCCTGAAAAAATAAATTTTACCATAGAAAGGAGCATCCCATGAAACAACGATTCTCAAAACGAACGCGTCTTGTCAGTATGCTCTTAGCGCTGGCAATGGTATTCACCTTTTTGCCCCTGAATGCCTTTGCAGCATCGGGGAGGGTGTACATCAACGATGAAAACTTCCCGGATAAAAATTTTCAGAATTACCTCAAGGACAATGTCTCCGGCGGAAAAGATTACTTGACTCAGAAACAGTGTGACAGCGTCAAGGAAGTGAAGATGTACGGTGATTATCCGGTGGAGCGACTGGACGGCATTATATATTTTCAAAATCTGGAAACACTCTATCTTACTAACGCTCATAACTTGCGGACGTTGGATGTGAGCTGGAACTCTGCTTTGAAAGATCTGAGTATTGGAGGATGCCATAATCTGACCTCGTTGGATCTGCGCTATAACCCCAATTTGCAGGAACTGCACTGCACTGGAACTGGACTGACTTCTCTGGACCTGAGCCGTAATCCGGAACTGGAAATTCTCGTCTGCGCGTTTGTTCAGATGACCCAGCTGGACCTGAGCAACAACACAAAACTGACCAAGGTAGACTGCGTCAAAGCCGGGCTGACCAAGTTGAACGTCAAGCAGTGCAATCTTCTGAAAGAGCTGGATTGCAGCCAGAACAACCTTACAGAACTGGATGCACCAGATACTTCGTGGCTCAGGAAGCTTAACTGCAGTGATAACCCGCTGAACACCCTCAACGTGAGTGGAAGCAAGTACCTGACACGTCTGGATGTCAGCGGGACGAACCTGACCGCGTTGAAACTGAACGATTACCCGTGGCTGGAAAGTCTCCAGGTCAGAGAAAATAATCAGCTGACCCAGTTGGAACTGAAAAATCTGCCTAAATTGGAGTACCTGTACTGCGACGGTGACCAGCTGACCCAGCTGGAACTGAGCGATCTGCCTGCATTGAAAAGACTGGACTGTGACAAGAACCAGCTGACCCTGCTGAAGCTGAGCAATCTGCCTGCATTGCAAACACTGTACTGCAACGGCAACCAGCTGACCCAGCTGGATGTTAAAGAACTGTCAACGCTGAAAAAACTGCTCTGCAACGACAACCAGCTGACCCAGCTGGACGTTGCCGGGCTGCCTGAATTGCAGACATTGAATTGTAGCAATAACCAGTTGACCCAGCTGGATATTGCTGGGCTGCCGAAACTGTATACACTGCTCTGCAACAACAACCAGCTGACCCAGCTGGACGTTGCCGGTGCGCCAATATTGTCTGAATTGGACTGCAACTATAACCAGCTGACCAGCCTGAACCTGCAAAATGAATGGTTAAATGAAAGTAACTGCCACATAGGTGGGAGTAATGTTTACAGCATCACAGTGTCCGACGACCGCACCTTTGACCTGCACACGCTGCCTGGCAGTTTTGACCCGAGCAAGGCGTCCGATTGGAAGGGCGGCACAGTAAACGGCAGCATCCTGACGGTGGACGAGGGCGCAACCAAAGTGGTCTATTCCTACGACTGCGGCAATGGAGTGACCGGTATATTCAGTCTGCAGGTGCTGACCAGGATCAAGCAGGTGAATCTCCGTGTAAACACCCCCAAAAAGAACGAAATGCCGGACGAGACTGTTGTTATTCTGGACAACGGAGCAGACGTCTGTGACGCCAAGATCCGCTGGGGCATGGGCGACATAGGCGGCGAGCCAATCCCTGGATCCTTCAGGCCGGGCAAAGAGTACACCCTTCAGGTGGGTCTGTACGCAAAACCCGGATATAAGTTTAGCGAGGAAACCGTCTGTACAGTGAACGGACGGGAAACAAAGTTCATCTGGACCCAGAACGATGATACGGAATATTACGCAATAAAGAGTTATGTGGTGCCGCTGACTCCGGGCGGATTTGAGCACGACCACAAGATGGAAATGACCCACGACGAGCACAGTCACTGGATGGAGTGCCCCATCTGCCATACGGTGCAGGACACCGAAGCCCATGTCTACGATGACGACAAGGACACCACCTGCAACGTCTGCGGCTATGTTCGCAGTCTGACCCCGGGCGGCACCCCGGGCGGCGATAACCCGGGCGGCGGTTCTACCCCGGGCGGCACCACCCCCGGCGGCTCTACCGGCGGCGGTGACGGTGGCGGTGCGATTGTCATCGTGGCAGCGGCTGGCGCAGTGGCGGCTGGCGTTGTAGGCTACGGCGTATACAATTATGTTTCCGGCCAGAAGCTGCAAGCTCTGCTGCCGGAAGGCGTGGCTGCACCCGAAAACCGCGCCCAGACCGCGCTGCTGCTGTGGAACACCGCAGGCCGTCCCGAGCCTGCCGACGCCCCGGCCTTTGCAGACGTGGCAGACCCGGATACCGCTAAGGCAGCTCAGTGGTGCGTGGAGCAGGGCCTGATGAAGCGCCGCCTGAACGGCAAATTTGCCCCCGGCAGCAGCATCCCGGCCTATCAGGTGCTGAACGCCTACCGCAAGCTGGCAGGAGGCTGACAACCGAAGGATCATTTTGCCCCCTGCCGGGCAATGACCACTTCTTGAAAAAGGGTACCCTTTTTTCGGGGGAAGCGTCAGCTTCTCCCGAATGGGGCCCTGAAAAAATTTTACCACAGAAAGGAGCACCCCGTGAAACAGCGATTCTCAAAACGAACGCGCCTTGTCAGCGCCTTGTTGACGCTGGCAATGGTATTCACCTTTTTGCCCTTCAGCGCCTTTGCGGCTACGGATAGTTACGGCCCCGTCTATATCACTGATGCTAATGTCCCGGACAAAACGTTCCGGGAATATCTCCTCAAACAGTTTGACAAAGATGGTAACGGTGTTCTGACACCGGCAGAGCGGTACGCAGTCACTGAGATCGATGTCGAGAATAAGTACATCAGTAACCTGTCTGGCCTTCAGTTTTTTCCAAACCTGAAGGTATTGAACTGCAGCCATAACCGGCTGACCAGTCTGGATGTGAGCAAGAATACGGTGTTGCAGGAACTGGTTTGTTGGGAAAACCAGCTGACCAGTCTGGATGTAAGTCAAAATACGGCATTGCAGGAGCTGGCTTGTTTTGAAAACCAACTGACCAGTCTGGATGTAAGTCAGAATCCAGCATTGCAGAAGCTGAATTGCGGCCACAACCGGCTGACCAGTCTGGATGTGAGCAAGAATACGGAATTGACGTATCTGAAGTGCAGCTATAACCGGCTGACGGAGCTGGATGTGAGCAAGAATACGGAATTGACGTATCTGGATTGCGGCTATAACCGGCTGACAGAGCTGGATGTGAGCCAGAACACCAAACTGACCGCGCTGTATTTCGTCTCCAATAAGATCACATCGCTGCAGGCAGACAACTGCACAAATCTTACGGTAATCTTCACCGGCAGCAACAAATATAAGGTTGAGGTCTACAAAAAGACCCGTATCTTAGACCCCAGCATCCTGCCCGGAAACTTTGATATAAGCCGGGTCAGAAACCTGAAGGGTGCCACCCAAAACGCTGACGGAACCCTGACGGTGCAAGAAGGCGGCGGAAAGGTGACCTACGAGTACCGCTGCGTTGGAGAAATCTACAAACCCTTTACCCTGAATGTTACCGAGACCGATGACCCCAATGCCGGTATCGTGCCCCCGGTAACGCCTCCCTCCGGCGGCGATACCCCGGGCGGCTCTACTGGTGGTGAAACTGGCGGCGGCTCTACTGGCGGCACCACCCCCGGCGGCTCTACTGGCGGCGGTGACGGCGGCGGTGCGGTCGTCATCGTGGCGGCAGTAGGCGCAGTGGCGGCTGGCGTTGTGGGCTACGGCGTGTACAACTATGTTTCCGGCCGCAAGCTGCAAGCCCTGCTGCCGGAAGGCGTGGCTGCACCCGAGAACCGCGCCCAGACCGCGCTGCTGCTGTGGAACACCGCAGGCCGTCCCGAGCCTGCCGACGCCCCGGCCTTTGCAGACGTGGCAGACCCGGATACCGCTAAGGCAGCTCAGTGGTGCGTGGAGCAGGGCCTGATGAAGCGCCGCCTGAACGGCAAATTTGCCCCGGGCAGCAGCATCCCGGCTTATCAGGTGCTGAACGCCTACCGCAAGCTGGCAGGCTAAAACCTCTCAGTCTCGCTTCGCCCGGCAGCTCCCCTGACCGGGGAACTAAGAACGCAGGCGTGTTCCGGCAAATGACATCAAAACGCAACCGATGCCCTGACTTTCCCATCAGGAGAGGGGGCGCGGCATAAAAAATAAGCATCCGCAGCGCACTGCGCCTGAGCTGAAGCAGCCCGGCCATGCGCTGCGGATGCTTTTGTTGTGCGGTGGGGCACGCCGTCAAAAACAAAAAATCTGACCCCTTCTCTTTCGAGAAAAGGTTTGAATCTTCCTTGTCTGGTGCGAGTAGTGATACAGAACTTTTTGAAAACAATCGTAGTACAATTTGTTTTTGAGGTCATCGGATAGCAACTTGCTTGTATCACATCCCGATGGGCAGCTGTATTGAAAAAAACAGCTACCCAAGACAAAAAGAAACGCCGTATCGTTTAACACGATACGGCGTTTTATGGACTCGAAGGGAGTCGAACCCTCGACCTTTCGGATGCGAACCGAACGCTCTCCCATGCGGACCTTAAAGAAGCCCCCAAAGAACAGAACATTTCTTTGCGAAACGGCAAAAAAATATAGGCGTAATGCGGGTTTTCAGACGAGCATTACTTTCGAGAAAAAATTGCCGTTCTTGCTTCAATGTGAAAAAGTCACACTTCAGGAGGGATGCGCTTCAGATGCGATTTGAACGGGCGACCATCTGAATACTTCTTGCGGATCACGCACCGTATGGGGATGATTCGGATTATATCCCCTATACAATAAAATTGACGAGAAACAGTTAGATTTTTCTGGCTGTTTCTTTTTTATTGCACAAATCGGCAAAAACAGTGCCGACGGTTACGCACCCAGCGAAGATGAAAATGCCCAAAAAAAGTTATCAAATATCGCGTTGCTCTATACAAAATATAGCAATCGGTATACGCACCATAAAACATATACGGTATAACGTCAATTTATGTACATATCTCAACTGAATGACTGGAGGTGAGTTTTCAAAATGCCTGTTATTTATGTTGCAAAAACATCTTCCTACGCACGAAGAATCACGTTCGTTTTAGGACAGACGGTTGAAAAACAGCATGATCCTTGATTATTTCTACGGGCAAGCCGGAGAGCTGTTTTCGTTCTACCGCATTCCAAAGGCTCTGTTTCAGGAGCCACGGTTCCAGAGCCTGTCAACCGATGCCAAGACCCTGTACGGTATCCTGCTGGACCGCATGAGCCTGTCCGTGAAAAACGGCTGGCTGGACGAGCAGAACCGGGTGTTCATCCTCTTCACGATACCAGACCATGCCCATCGCAGAATAAAAGCTCCACAGCGCATACCTGTTGGTATAAAATACTCGGCCATCCCAATGGCTTTTGATGGAATAAGGATGGCACCCAACCGCTGATCTTAAAAATGCCCAGATAACACAAAGCCGGGCTGCTGCACAGAAACTGTGGAGCAGCCCGGCTTTTCTACAACGCAGTCACACCGCTGCAGCCCTGATCCAGAGGAACAGAGTGGGTGCGCTTAGCCTAGGGTGAGGGTGTTGGTGACGGAGACCACGCAGGCGAGAATGCCCATGATGATGCCGCCGATGTAGGGGTTTTTGGACTTCTTGTAGATCTTGCTGCACACAAAGACGGCAAGGGGCAGCATGAAAACGATGGGGTAGAGCCAGATGCCGGTAATGGAGCCGCCAAGGTGAGTAAGCTCGGACCACAGGAAACCCTTGTTGTAGAAGGTGATGTACTGAACGCCGATCATGATCTCGGGTCCGATAAAGACGAAGAACATCTGCACCAGAGTGCTGAGCCAATTGGACTTACCCAGCTGTACAAAGTTGAAGCCGTTGGTGGCAACAGACAGGGCAATGTAGTACACCAGCCAGAACACCAGATACTTTGCAATGGTGGCAAAATGCATGGGTGCAAATGCACGGATGGTGATGAAGCACCACAGGCGGAAGTCGGTGAGGAACAGGTAGTCGGAGATGAACACCAGCGCATAGGCGGCGACCACCACGATAAGGGACAGAACGATGGTCTTCCAGAGCTTGCGGCCGCTGATCTTCACGCCGCGCTCTGCCAGGTCCAGGCCGTTCTTCTTGCTATAGCAGTTATAGGCCACCACCATAAACAGGATGGTAAACACGCCACAGAGGAAGGTCCACATACCGATGTACCAGGTGGCTTCCTGATTCCAGAATGCCGGACGGTTCTTACTGCACCATGCATAGATGGTGGGGTAGAGGATCACGCCCATGATGGCACCAAATGCAAGACCGCCCCAGTACCAGCCCTTGCCCTTGCCCTTGGGAGCAGGGAGCGGCTGTGCGTCTGCAGCAGGCTTGAGCTCTGCAAAGTAGCGAGCGTCTAGAAGGGCGATGGCGGCGTAGATGACGAACATAAAGAAGCCAGCGATGCCCACCGTATTGAAGAATGCCTTCCACTGCCATGTCTGGTTGTTGGCATCCAGCTTGATGGGAGCATCCAGTGCCTTGTCAAAGAAGGTGACGCTGTCAGCAACAACATTCTTGGAGAAGTGTGCCCAAGGGTGGGTGATGGCCGGGTTGAAGATGACACGGATGGATTCCTTGCCGTCGATCTGCTCGGTGTAGTAGGTATCGGCACTGCGCTTGTCCAGACCGGTGGGGTCTACGCCAAAGTGCAGGAAGGACTGTGCAGTATTCTGGTCGATGTAATCCCGGGGAGCACTCTTGGTGCCGTCTTCCTGCTTTACCCGGTGGAAGAACTCGTCGTACTGGCAAGCAACGATACCAGCATCACGGCTGCCAAAGATGTTGACCCACTGATCGTCCTTCTTGTAAACGGCATCGTTGGACACCAGCAGTGCGGCGGCGATCAGCCCTTCCTCGTCCTGCATCACAGCCACACGGCTGGCAAGTGCGCCGTTGGAGTGACCGGTAACGCCGATGCGGCTTGCATCAACATAGGGCAGGCGAGCAATGTACTTTACGGCATCGTAAAGACCGTTGGCGTTGTTCTCGGCGTTAAACCATGTGCCGTCCGGGATGATCTCAGAGTCGCCGTGACCGTACATACTGATGGAGATGACCACATAGCCTCTGCGAGCGTACTCAACATAGTTGAGGTCCTGCATCTCACGGTTGTTGTACCAGCCATGGCTGGTAACGATCGCCGGAGCGGGGTTCTCTCTGGTGGCGTTTTTCGGTACCAACAGAAGGGCGTCCAGTTCGTGACCGCTGTCGGTGACCATAGTGATGTCGTGGTACTTGATCGCACCGCCGCCTGTCTGCACCATGGATGCGCCCAAAGAGCTTATAAGACATAGGATCAGAGCGATCGCGACCCAGAAGCTCGCGCTCTTTTGCTTTTTCATTTTGTTTCCTCCTTGTTGTGATTTTTTCTTTTTGTTGAGTGTAACACTTCGCACTCAACTGTCTAATGAGAATTTATCAAAGATGCACAAAAAATGCAATAAATAAGTTTGCCGCTCTTTTTATGGATTTTGTTGCTGTTTTTTGTCATTTGTTTGTTTTTTGTCTTTTCCGTTTGTATACAAAATAACTTCCACAAATTAAAGCTGCTGTAATTGTGAGAACTGAACAAAGGGGCTGCAGCACGTGATTTTGTGCTGCAGCCCCGATCCGGTGCTTTTTTAGAAAGCAGTGCCCACTGTTATGAAAAATTTTTTCGTCTTTTCGACGACCGGTAGACGGAAGGGGGGATTCCTTCCGTGCGTTTGAACACCGCTGTAAAGTGGCTGATGTTGTCATATCCTACCTCTTCAGCGATCTGGGAGATGCTTTTGCCAGTCTCCAGCAGCAGCTCCTTTGCCAGTTGGATCCGGCGGCTGCTGATGTAGTTCACAAAGCTCTCTCCCGTTTCCTTATTAAAGGTTCGGGAAAAATAGCTGGGGCTGAGGTGGCACAGGTCTGCCATCTCCTTCATGGTGATCTCCTGCTGCAGATGATCCCGGATGTAGACCACCGCCGGGTAGACCACGCTGCTGGGGTTTACCGGCAGCATCCCGGTCTGCTGCGGTCTGTGCTCCTCCTGCGGCAGGAGCTCCTGGATCTGGATCTCCTCGCTGGGCTGTTCGGCATTGGCACTCATCAGCCACTTGTAGGTCTCATCCCGGGTGTGGCTCTTTACGGCACGGTCAACAATATAATGCACCATATCGTTGATATATTCTGCGACCTGAACGATTCGGTCGTAATCCATTTCCGGCAGAAGCTCGTGTTTCCGCAGGATCTCCTGTTGTGCAGCGTCCTCTTGCGGAAGGATGGAACTGATCTCGTTTACCAGACGCTCCGCCTTTTCCCGGTCCTTGTGCCGCAGACGCACCTGCCCGAACATCACGGCACCAAGGTAGATATCCCCCACCATGACGGGGACCGCTACGTCCACGATGCCGCAGTGGCACAGGTAGATGTAGGGGCGGCCCCGGCGCACTGCCTCCACTCCTGCCAGCGCATCGCAGCGGAAGCAACGCTTGCGAGAAACGGGATTCTCTCGCACGATGCTGCAGAACGCGGTACGGCCACTGTGTTTCGTGACAGGCTTCCCCTTGATGTCGATGCAGACGATGGCGGTACCGGTCAGCTCCGCCAACCGGTCCTGCATTTTTTCCCAGAGAGGGATATCCAAAACGTTTTCTATGGTGTATTCAAACCTGCTCATACCTTCGATTTCCCTTCTCCTTGCCGGATATTCGAACACTGCCATCATAAATGACCCGGCATGGAAAAGCAAGGTCCTCGGAGCAAAATCATGGTAATGTACAAATTTTCTACATTGAATAGGGTATATTGACGAGGGATTCCGTGGACAGATCTGCCCAAACCGAATGCAGCAGGCCTTCATCAGCCCTGCGTCGAGCGGAACGACCATCCTCAGGCTCACAAAAAAGCAAAACGCCTGTTGGGACACGGCATTAGCGGCAGCATCCCCAGTAGACATTCCTACTGGTTGGGAACCGCGCACTAAGCAACAGCAATGGGTTGCGTTTGCTGATTTTCCGCAGTGTAGTGTAGTGTTTGCAGCGAAATATCGGAGAATGGTGATTTATGGCCAAATCAAAAAAGATATTGGTCAGATACTTCGCAAACTATGCGAGCAAAAGGATATTGAAATAATTGAAGCAGAAGCCTGCCCGGACCATATCCATATGCTGATAAGTTTTTCGCCGAAGTACAGCATTTCTTACGTTATGGGATATCTCAAGGGAAAGAGCAGCCTCATGATTTTCGACAGACACGCGAATTTAAAGTACAAGTATGGAAATCGGCATTTCTGGGCCAGAGGATATTTTGTGGATACTGTTGGAAAAAACAAGCAGAGAATCCAGGAGTATATCAAGAGACAGCTAGAACAAGACCAAATTGCAGACCAGTTAAGCCTTAAGGAATTCACGAACCCGTTTACGGGTAGCAAGGGAACCAAGGCGTAAATAAAAGGCCCCTTGAGGGGCCTGCCACGAGACAAGAATGCAGTTGGCAGACCCATTCGTGGCCCCTTAAGGGGCTTTACTAGTATTATGCCCTTCTAGGGCTTACTCAAGCCACCGGCTCAGCCGGTGGTTTTGACTGCACAAATCGGCAAAAACAGCGCCGACAGCTACGCACCCAACAAAGATGAAAATGCCTAAAAAGCTATCAAATATTGCCTTACTCTATACAAAATATAGCAATCGGTATACGCACCGCAAAACATATACGGTATAGCGTTAATTTTTCGTACATATCCCAACTGGAAGACTGGAGGTGAGTTTTCAAAATGCCTGTTATTTATGTTGCAAAAACATCTTCCTACGCACGAAGAATCACGTTCGTTTTAGGACAGACGGTTGAAAAACAGCATGATCCTTGATTATTTCTACGGGAAAACCGGAGAACTGTTTTCGTTCTACCGCATTCCCAAGGCTCTTTTTCAGGAGCCACGGTTCCAGAGTCTGTCCACCGATGCAAAAACCCTGTACGGCATCCTGCTTGACCGCATGAGCCTGTCTGTGAAAAACGGCTGGCTGGACGAGCAGAACCGGGTGTTCATTATCTTCACGATAG
>ERZ773149.1211-NODE-1211-length-21714-cov-4.833880_pt1 | contig 21714 bp, 17 predicted proteins | sample MGYA00511081_ERZ773149 | MGnify/ENA primary metagenome ERZ773149 (study PRJEB29015, sample SAMEA2737846) | human gut metagenome | biome: human gut; feature: human-associated habitat; material: faeces | place: China | collected 2012 ...
AGGGATTCTTTGCGGTTTTTACAAGTTTTTAAACGTTTTATTTGAAATAGCACAATAGGTTATTTTAGTATAATACATCCTTCAATATTTGTCATCACTTCTTTTTTCTTCTCCTTGGTACATTCGGCATAGATATCCATTGTAGTGGAAATATCCGCATGTCCCATAATATCCATGATGACCTTCAAGTTTGTTTCGTTCTCACAGAGTCTGGTACAAAAGGTGTGACGCAGATGATGGGCTGAAAAATCCGGGAGAAGCAATGGTTCTCTGCCGTCCTTCTTGGCTTCCTTTTCTTCCTTATCATTATACGCCTTTGTTGCTCTGTGAATTGCATTGTTTACAGCAGCCGCGCTATAAACAGTGTGATAAGCTGTCGTAAAGACAAAACCGGAATATCCGTCAATTTCTTCTTCACAAAATCCAAGACACTTCTGGATCTCATACTCTGTCAGGAATGCCTCAAACACTTCCTGAATCATTGGAATTGTTCTTGTGCCTGCTTCCGTCTTGGGAGTTTGAATATGCTTCGCACATACTCCTTTTGAATCCGGACGATCTGACAGATTGTGGTTTACACTAATCATCCGATTCTCAAAATCTAAATCCTCCCATCGAATAGCGATACACTCTCCGATTCTCATACCGGTTCCAAGTAGCACTGTAATGATAGGCAACCATCCCTCATATTCCCTGTCCGATTCCAGATAATTCATAAAAGCTTTCTGCTGTGGAATCGTAAGAGCTCTTCTCTTCGGTGCATCCCAAAGCTTGCTTCTCTTGATTTCTGTCATTGCAGAATCTGATGGATTATTTACAATTAGCCCATCTCTAACGGCCAACTGTAATGCCGGATGAACTACTGTATGGATATTCTCCAATGTGTTTGCTTTTATCCCATCCTTTAGAACAGAAAAATAAAACTCTTTGACATCCGAATAACGAATTTCTGCAATCTTTCTTTTTCCAAAGGTAGGTCTTACAAACCGATTATACATATACATGTAATTTGCCTTGGTGGTTTCTTTCAGATTGTACTTCTGACTAATGTATCTGTCGAAGCAATCATTTAGTGTAAGCTTCTTGGCAGCATACGCATCCAATCCCTGATCATAAGTTATCAACCACCACTTCAAGTGGTGGTTTAATATTAGCCCTCCAAAGGGCTATTACTACTGCTCGCCCCGAAGGGCGGTATCGCAAGCACTGTTACTGGCTCCGCTATAAAGCGGTACTACTGGAATCCTCTCTTCTTGAGTCTTCTGCTTGCTCTCTTATATATTTCTGTACGACTTCCTCTGTTATTTTCATCAAAAGGATCTGTCTCAGGACGAACCAGTTCCCGGGATATCCGATGATCCTTTCCGGTCTTTTTAGCGCAAGAAAACCAAACAGCCATCACAGCCATTTGGTTTTCTTAAAATTACTTCTTCTTTTTTACTTCTTAGATCCTTCTGTTCTCATGGATTCCCAGCACTACTGCACATACTGCTGCGATCACAAGTCCGATCCAGAAGATGAATGCGTCTGCAGCACAGTGCTTTTCCGTGACGAACAGCAGGACACCTATCAGGATATATACTGCAAACAGTATGACTTCCACTACAATGTATAATTTCTTATTCGGTTTCGTGTTTTCCATGTCTGTTTTCCTCCTTAGGCTTCTTCTGACTCATCACGGAGCTTCTTCACACGTACTACGGTATAACCCAGGATTACAAGGAGCCATACAATGGGGATCCAGTGGAAACCACATTCACCAAACGGTATATGGCTGTCACTGTCCGTACCATTCTCAACGCTGTCGCTGTCTGCATGGATGCTCTCCTCTTCCTGTATGCCATCTGCATCACTTCCGTCTGCATCGCTGCCATCTGCATCACCTGTCAGGCTGCTTTCATCCGCAGCATCGTTCAGGCTGTCATCCTCTGCCGGATCCTTCTGCCCGGCATTACTGTTGCCGGTACTGTTTCCTTTATTTCCTTTATGGGCATTATTTCCGGAATCATTGCCGGCTGTATTACCTGCATCTGGTGTATTACCTGTGTTACCTGTACTTCCGGAATTGTTATTCCCATTGGTATTGGAGTTATCACCACCGTTATTGCCGCCGTTGTCTCCGGAGTTATTTCCGGAGTTATTTCCGGAGTTATTTCCGGAGTTATTTCCGGAGTTGCCTCCGCCGTTGTTACCGCCGTTTCCTCCATTGCCATTGTTGGAGCCGCCGCCATTTCCGCCGGGTCTGTTACCGTTACTGCCGGAGCTGCCGCCGTTTCCATTGTTTCCGCTGTTGGAGCCACCGCCGTTTCCGCCGTTTCCTCCATTGCCGTTGTTGGAGTTACCGCCATTTCCGCCGTTTCCTCCGGTGCCGTTATTGGAATCTCCACCATTGCCACCGTTTCCTCCGGTGCCGCTGTTGGAGTCTCCACCGTTTCCGCCGGATCCTCCATTGCCGCTGTTGGAATCTCCGCCATTTCCACCGTTGCCGCCGGTGTTGTTACCACCGTTTCCTCCGGTTTCGCCTGAGCTTCCTCCATTACCGCCGGATCCGCCGTTACCCTTGTCAGAGTCGCCGCCATTTCCGCCGTTGCCGCCACTGCTGGTGCCGCCGTTGTTATTATTTTCCCCTGTGGAGCCGCTGCCGCCGTTTCCTCCGTTTCCACCGTTGCCGTTGTTGGAGTTTCCGCCGTCTCCACCATTTCCACCCGATGTTGTTCCACCGTTATTATCGGTCTTTCCAGGCTGTGTGGTCTCGGTTCCTGTACCGCCGTTTCCACCGTTTCCGCCCGGGTTCGTGTTATCTCCTGTTGCGTTTCCGCCGTTTCCTGCATCACCGCCTTTGACAGTTCCGCCAGGATTGATGGTGATGGTCTTATCGCCTGCGCTGATTCCGGTTCCACCGTTTCCACCATTGCCAGGGATACCGGCTGCGGAATCTCCGCCTTTACCGCCGTTTCCACCGGTTACCGTTCCACTGACCGTCGGAGTGAGCCTGCCGTTACCATCGATACCGGCTCCACCATTTCCTCCATCTTTGCCTTCTGTGCCGTTTGCACCGTTACCACCGGTCACGTTTGCATTGCTTCCGATGATAATTCCGGCATCTGCTGTATCACCACTGGCTCCGATACCGGCTGCTCCAGCTGGATGTTTAGCAGAACCGTCTCCACCTTTGATCGTACCGTTTACGATTTCAAGATTCGTTCCCGGATGTTCGTTGCTGTTAACATCCTTGACAAATTCCAGTCCCGGTTTTGCCTCATTATTATCATCTGCCTTGTCACCTGTGATGGTCTTATCATTTAAGTCGATCTTGACCTCACCCCATGTGTCAGGGATCTCAACTGTGTGGTCGATGTCTTTCTTCACGATGACCTTGTAGTTGCCGTCAGCATCCACTACAACATCTACATTATTATTAGATGCTTTCTCATCCTTATCGGTTTTTCCATTTGTCGTTGTCTGGTCACCGTCATCCGCAAACTGCTTTGCGATATCTTTTGCATCCACGAGGGCTGTTTTGCCGTTTACAGAACCATATTTCTTATGACTGATCTGATATGGTGTTGCTTTCTTCAGGCCTGTGATGGTTGCTTTTCCATCCCCATCCGTAAATATGGTTGATTCATTACCTGTCGGGATTCCCTGGGCATCCAGCTCCTGATACTTATAAGTCTCATTTGCTCTTCCCTTGAAAGTCAGCGTATATGCTGTCTTTCCCGTAATGGTCGGATTATCATCCGTCACTTCCACTTCTACGCCTGTCGTCAATCCTGATGCTTCAATCATAAAGGTCAAAGCATCCACGTATGTTCCCTTAGTCTTTTTCTTTAATTCCTCTAATTTTGTTTGTTCCACAGTCACCATATTACTGATGTCTGAACCGGAATGATCATAAGCAGTCACATTTGCGAGTGTCACTGCCTCTGTGTCCGTAAGCTTTCTGACATCGTTCACATGAATGACAAAATCATCTGCTGCAATAACGCTTCCATCTGCCCCCTTGATCACGTTCATCCGGTATACCGAGATTAAGTTCACGACATCCGCAGTCTGTGCAGTCATCACAGTTGTTTCATTATAGATCTTTGTTCTGTCTGTTTTATCAACCCATACAAAGAGGCTCTCATTTTCAGCCTTTGACTTATCTGCTTCTTCCTGCATTTTGGTAAAGATTGCTGCCGGAATCGTATCTCCATCAATCACTGTAATATGCTCTGTCTTATTTAAGATATTGCCCTTTTGATCTTCAAAAACGATCTCATGCAGTTTTTCAAAGTCCACCGTAACATTCCATGCCTGATAAACTTTTGCGAATGTATGGGAATAGGTCTTCGTTATACCATCCCATGTAATTTCCCCACTCTTGATTGCCGCATCAATATCAATTGCCACATTATTAACCGTAATGCTCTTTAATCCGTAACCATCCTCTGGCTTAATATTGACCTTCAATGCTCCATTATTCTTCACAATCGTCTGGTATGTACTGTTTCCTTGATCATTCCACGCCACACCATCATTTCCAGTCACAAGTTCTCCATGTGTCACTTTTACATCTACGCTCTGTCCCTCTTCAAATGTAATATTTAATGCCTGTGGTTTGCCTACCGCCTGTGTTGTGTAAGTATAGCTTGTTCCATTTCCTATGAAAGCCTGATTGGATACATCAGTATCATCACTGCCATCCACGTTGCTCCAATATGCCTTTTTATAAGTAGTGGCTGTTCCTGTTGTATCTTCTAACTCCAGCTCTACTGTTTCATTGTCTTTCACAATGACATGCTGGAACTGGTCCGCACCTGATTCTTTTGTTACAAGCCCTGTATCTTTCACTTTTGCCGTACCACCTGTCACATGAACATGTACGATATGGGACGGTGTGAATACAGCTTGCAGTGTCACATCTGAAGTTGTCGGTGTGTACTTTAATTCATAACTCTTTTCTTTCCAGTTAAACGTTTTTGCTCCTGCAAATAAATCTGTATTGTTTGTTGTCTCCTTCAATGCTGTCAGGATAGAGAAACTTTCTCCCTTCTCCCCGGTAAGATCTGAATAATAAAGATTTGAAAAATCATTTGGCGTAAATATAAGGGTGAGTTCCTCATTGCGGTTTACATTGATGCTGCCATCCCGCTCCAGTTTGTATTCATTACCAGATGCATCTACCGCCTTGAAGCTTCCCTTTGCATTTCCTGCTACAAGACCTGTTACTTTTAAGGTTGTCATCTGCCGTTTTGCCGCAGCATTCACTGTAATGTCTCCACTGACATTTGAAATCGTAACTGTAATGCTTCCATCTGCCGGATCTACCCTGCACACATCTCTAAATGTCAAATTCTTAACAATCCCTGTATCGCTTTCCTTCATAGTAACGATAAAGTTGTCCTGATCCAGATCATAATCTGCTTTTGGACTGATTTTTACAGTATAAGTTTTTAAATAACCAACATCAGTCTGATCCTTACCACTTGTAATCTCAGCATTGCTTCCTATGGTTACGGTTGCTTTAAATGTTCCAAGATAAAACTTCTGTTTGTTTTCCGTTGCAACATATTCAATACCATCTACTGTGACTTTCTCTCCCGCAACAGCTATTACGATATAATTCCTGTCCGGATATCCTGTATTTTCTGCACTGCTCTGGCTGACTGTTACGCCGCCTGCCGGAGCTGCACCTACGGCATGTCCAAAGATTGTACCTTGTGCGCCTGAAGGCAGTTTTACGTCCACCTTCGAATCAGCTGTACGCCTCTTAACAGTTACGGTATTGCCTTGAGATCCAGTTCCTTTCAATACTACTGAATTCGCGTTGTCCACCTCAATGGTTACCTGCTGATCTGCTGCGACTTCAGCTTTTGTTACCTTATCATTATTCTTCATTCCCTGTGGAATGTTGACATGTGTGAACTGACCTTGACCTGGATTCTCATACGAATAGGTCACTGCACCTATTTGTACATCTCCATTCGTCTCTCCCATAAAATAAGGGGAGCCTACATTCTTATCTACTGTTACCCATGAAGTGCAGGTTGGAGTCGTTACTGGATAAGTCTGCCTATCGGTTGGATTGAATACCTTAAGGGATGCATTATTAGAAAGCTCTAGTTTTCCATCCATCAGGGTTACCACGCTGTCCCCATCCACGGCAATCTTCGAGGAAACTGTCGTCTTATAGAATCTGGTGGCATCGTTATAATGCTCTAACGTAACATCCTTTGCTGCCTCTACACCGTCTGCCGTGGTCGGGGTTATTTTTCCAGCTTTAATGATCTTGACCGTGTCACCGGATGCAGCATCTTTTAAAGCCTGTTCAACAGAAGCATATTTCTGGGCTGCTGTTGTCCCGCCTGTAAAGATCTGTGCCTGTTCCACACCATACTGTGCCGTAAAGGTCATGATCCCATAAGCATCCTTATACTTCAGCGCTGCCACTTCATCGTCAGAATATAACTTATTGATGTCTATATCACCATCCGGAGTACCGGAAACAGCTAATTTCCATCCTTGAAATTTTTCGTTGTTATTATTGGGTCTAACAGCAGGGATCTTCTCAATAACCTTGTTGTTGTTTATCACAGGAGGGTATACCTGCTGCGTTCCCAACACTTCATTATCATAAAACACATACTCCTTTTTGCCTGGCTCTGTGAAAGTTCCATTTCCGGATTCAAACTCGACATTTTGAATAACAATGGAGCTATTTTCTAATGTTGTCAGCGAAAAAGATAATAAAATATCATTCTTATTTTCCCAGCTCAGAGAGATGCCTGCATCTTGTGAACTTTCTGTAATAGGATTACTCACAAAAAAATTACGATCATCGTAACTAGCTGCTGCCCATTTGCATAATTCTGTGTAACTTTTTACTACCAGTGTCAGCTGATCTGGCTGATAAGGATCATTTGGTTGCTTACCCACAAAATCAAACTGATGTGTTTTTCTATTGTCAGTAGCTCTCATGTTAAGTCTGTCATAATAAGTTCCAGTATAGGTTCCCACCCCCAGGCAAACATCTGTACAGATGCTATAAGCTTTATCCACTGGTTTTATGTTCAAAAATATCGTAGAACCTTCAAAGTAAAAACGGATAGGAGATTTTTTATTATTATACTCCATGTACTCCCTTGGAGTATCTGCTGATGATTCAGTCAATGTAAACCACTGCCCATCGTAAGAACTAGCATTCCACGCCCCATTATAATAAAACCAAACATCAAAATTACCTTCACCTACAAACTGTTGATATCCCGTTGCATACATCACCTCATCATTAGAAATATACCAAGATGAAACATTTCCTCTAGTATCAGCAGGTATTTTTTGATTACCTTTATATATTTTTTTATCATAAGGATTACTTGTATCTAGATATACTATCCTCACAGCTTCGCTATAATCATCATCACTAAATTTAAAACGATACCACTTACCATCTACACGACTAGCCCCTGTCAGGGTAACCTTTTTGTCTATTACCGTTACGCCAGGAACATTCTCCCACGAATTGTCCGTTATATCAGCTTTTCCAAGGTTGGCTTCCTTCGTCCACTGTAATACCGGAGTCCCCACATAAGTATCATCTTTCGGTGCTTCCAGTATGATCCAGTCATCGTTCTGATTCATATTAACGCACCAAGGATAATTATGATTGATGGTATTGCCGGCTGATAACAATGCGATTCCCGGTGTGACCACAACACGTCTGGTGAAGGTAGTAATTCCATCCGGGATTACAAAAGTATCCTCCGCCTGGTCCGTGTTGGCTGTATTGTCATTTTCTTCTTTCTTATCTTCTACATTATCATTTTCTGTATTGTTATCTTCTGTATTTTTGTTTTCTGTTTTATCATCTGCATTTTCAGCAGAGCTGTCCATACTCCAGGTAGCGCCAAGTACTTTTTCACTCTGATCTCCATCCGTCTGATCCGGATCAGAAGTATCCGCATCGCCTGTATTGTTCTCAGAATCCGGATTCTCTTCCAGCGGATTAAGAACAAATGTCACCTTGTACTCTCCCGAAAGCATAATGTCAAAATTTCCATCATCCTTTATATTCAGTTTGTACTTATTTTCATCATAAACAAGTCCTGCCGCAAGGTCATAGTCTTCCTGCCCCTGCTCCAGGTAGAGTTCCGGAACTTCAAACTCCCCGGTTTCTTCCACGGCTACTTTCACAGTAACCCTTCTCTGAAATGTGATGACCTGATTTTCCTGCGTGTCATCCTGTCCATTTTCCTGTGTTCCTTCTGTTGTCACAGGCGTAAGGGAATAGGTCACTTCGTAGGAGCCGATCTTGTTAATATCGAAACCACCAAGTTCTACTACTTCCAGTGTATATTTTACATCATCATAAACAATTTCATCTGTCAGGTCGTAGTCTTCTTCTCCCTGTGTCAGCACCAGTTCCCGTGCTACATACACGGGTTCTTTGTCCTCAGAAGCCGCTACTACATGAACCGTTCTTGTAAAGGTGATGACCTGCTTTTCCTGCGTATCAACGGTATTGGTGTCATCCCCTTTTGTTACATCAACGGCTTCCGCACCCACGGGCTCTGACTGATAGCTCATATCTACACCCGTTCTCGGCCTGGATACACCCAGTACACCGGTGTCTCCGGTATTCTCTTCACTCTGTGCTGCATCCTCTCCGCTGACCGCATCTGCAGTATCTTCTGCATTGCTGCTGTCAGAATTCGTATCTCCCTGTCCGGCATCCGTGCTGTCTCCTGCATTGCTGCTGTCAGAGTTCGTATCTCCCTGTCCGGCATCCATGCTGTCTTCTGCATTGCTGCTGTCAGAACCCGTATCTCCCTGTCCGGCATCCGCACTGTCTCCTCCATTGCTGCTGTCGGAACTGTCGGATCCGTTATCAGAACCCGCATTATCAGAGTTATCGCCGGTCTGGGTGTTATCCCCTCCCTGATTGTCTCCACTGTTCTGGTCTTTGTTTTCATTATCCGAATTGGAAGCATCCCCCGAATCTCCCGGCTCCAACGTTCCATCATCCTTGGAAGTCAGGGAATAGGTTACCTCATAGTCTCCCACGGTATTGACATCAAATCCGCCATCATTCACTACAGCCAGTTCATACATGCTGCTGTCATAGGTAATGTCTTTCATCAGATCATAGTCTGTGGCTCCCTGCGTGATGGTAAGCTCCGGTGCATCATACAGTGCACTTTCCCCATTACTTCCTTCTAAAGCATCCACAAGATTGATGGATCCGATTACCAGCACTGCCGACAGGATTCCGGCAAGCCATCGTTTCGTCTTTCCTTTACGCTTTTTCATACGTTCTCTCCTTTTGCATCGTATTCATTAAAATCTATGTAAAATCAACAGGTACCTTTGCGTACCTGAAAATGTTCCGTCAGTTCTTTTAAGATCTGTGCCTGATTTGCCAGTTCCGAGGATGCGGCTGCATTCTGCTCGGATACGGCAGAACTGTTCAGTTCCTCCCTGAGGGGTCTTGATCCATTGTTTTCCTTTTTCATCGGTTTCTCCTTCTTATCCTTATTTATTCTTCCAGGAAGTTCCTTTTTCCGTTTTCCTCAAGGAAGGTGAGAAGCTTCCCATAGCTGAGAGGCGGTGCGATGAGATACCCCTGCAGGTAATCACATCCCCAGGATGCCAGGGTTCTCGCCTGGTCCAGTGTCTCAATTCCTTCTGCCGTGACCTGGATGTTATGACGGTGTGCAATACGGATTATCTCTTCGACCAGATCCTCTGCCATCCTGCTTCCCTCCGTTCCCCAGACCAGTTCCTTATCGAGCTTCAGGGTCTGGAACGGGATCTGGGACAGCCGAAGCAGGTTGCTCTCCCCTTTGCCGAAGTCATCTAACGCCAGCCGGATCCCCTGGCTGCTCAGCTGTTCCACCATGCATCTGAAATTCTCTGCATTCCTGACCTTGCACATCTCGGTGATCTCCATGCAGACCTCACTTCTTGATACTTCATACTTTCTGAGTATCTGCATGATGTTAGGTACGGTCTCCGGAACCTCACAGACCTCCGGGGATAAGTTGATGTTGATCCTCTTAAGTCCGTAGGCTCTCAGCTCCGGGATCCTTCTGCAGGCTTCCCGGAACACCCATCTGTCGATCTCAGCGATCCATCCTTCTTCTTCCGCTTTTGCTGCAAGCTGATCCATGTTGTAGTAATTGCCGTTTTCATCCTTCAGACGGAACAGGGCTTCCGCTCCCCAGATCCTCTTTTTCTCCACGTTGTAAAATGGCTGGAAAAAGCACTCCTTTTCCCCATGGAATGCCTTTTCGCCGATACAGCCATCCTCCTTCAACAGTTCCATGCCGTTCTCCTTATTTCTCATGTTGGTATTTTTCTTTTGTACGAAAGCTCCGGGCAGATTCCCGAATGGTCACTTTACCGATGACAGCCGGAACTGTGCGAGAACCTTCCCGGTAATCTCCCGCCTGCGGAATGCTCCAAGCTCCCTGCTGTCTTCTGACCTCGGGCGGTTATCCCCCAGACAGAAGTAGCATCCTTCCGGTACGGTATAGGGCAAGGTGATCCAGTCATCCCTGTCCTGTTCCCCGAACAGGATTTCCGTTTCCGCTGCCCGTTCCCCATTTCTGGTCAGGTGTCCCAGGTCATCCAGATCGATCACATCTCCCGGCTTTCCTGCAATGCGCTTTACAATGTCCCGTTCCAGATCCTGCCTGTGGATGACCACCACATCTCCATAATCCGGCTCCCGAAAGAGCCGTCTCTGGTACAGAAACAGATCTCCATCCCGGTAAGCGGGGCGCATGGATCTGCCGTGTACCATGCCGATGCCAAACATCCAGTAGAGCAGTACAAGTACCACGCCCAGGTGTGCACCGATGATCAGAAGCTCCATCCTGCGCTGTTTTCGTTTCTGCAGTTTCCGTTTCTTAAACTCCAGTTCAAATTCCAGCTCAGTCATGCGGTACTCCTGCACTTTCCAAAGAGTCTGTCTGCACCCCGTTTTCCGGGTCAAAGTCCAGTATCACATTGATGATCTGCCGGAAGTCCTGTAACTTCCTCCGCAGCTGCTCTGCCCGATTGTTTACCCCTTCCGCTTCCTCTTCTGCCTGCGCAAGGATTTCTGCTTTCTCTGCCTCCAGCCCCTCCTGGAACTCTTTCTTTATCTGCTCCAGCTCCGCTTCTTTCTGCGACTCCATTTTTAACAGGGCAGCTTCCCGTTCCTTCATCTGCTGTTCCCGCAGATGGTAAGCGGAAAGCTCGGTTTCCCGTTCAATGGCATTTTCCGAAATCCTGCTCAGCTTTTCTGCCAGCTCCTCATATTTCTTCTGCATGGTATTCTGCTGTTCCATCATCCGCTGGTTTTCCGATTCCAGGGAGTCCACCTTCATCAGAAGCTCTGCCATCTGCGTGGTCAGTGCTTCCTTTTCTTTCACCAGTCTCTGGTTCTTCTGGAGCAGGACACGGTGTTCTTCCTTCTTCTCTGTCTCCATCGACCGGATGAGCGTCTGCAGCAGTTCGCAGGTAGCTTCCTTGTCATAACCACGGAATGCTGTTTTCATCGAATCCAGCTGATCCATCAGGGTCTTTTCATTCACGGTCTCCACTGCTTCTTCCCCTGCCTGTACTCTGGCAGTCTTTTTGGTTTCCTCACTCATTCTGGTTTCCTTTCCGGTTTATCCTTAAGTATCTATTTTCATTCCTTACAGACAGCGTTCTGTCCTTTTGATCATGTTTCCATTCCTTGCATCCAGGATGATATCGTAAGAGGTCAGGTCGGCATACGCTTTCAGAAGGTACACCGGAATTCCTTCTTCATAGGAAAGAGCAGGAAAAACCCATAAATGGATCTTTTCTACCCGGGGTAACTCTCTGCCGGCAATCTGCATTGCCGTTTCTCTGCTGATCCTGTTCAGATGTTCCTTTCCTTCCATACGCATCATCACGTCTTTCGTTTTGTACTGAATTTCGTTACAAAATGTTTGCCCCCCCCGAAAAAATCGGGAAGGGGAACATTTTAAAGGAGAATTCTGTTACACAATTCTTTTACACACATTATTCATAACGGAGGGCTGTTACTGTGGACTACCACTGAGCGAACGATCTGCTCCATGCAAAGACAAGCTGCCGAATATTGGGGACAAAATTGTATGCGGGCAATATTTCCGGTCAATACCACATAATCTGCATTATGTGGTAGAAGCAGACAGGGATTGTCTTATGCAAAACGCCTTAAAAATACGTTTTATACAGTGAACGTATTGTGAAAATAGATCCTTTACGGATTCTGTATCAGATCTGCACAATTTTCTGCGAAAAAAGTCGAATTATATCATTGACATACAAATTTATTTTTGGTATATATGAATCGCAGAGAGAAATTATGGTACTTTTGGACAATGTTTCCAGGTAAGGAAACATACCATTATGTATAGACACAGCTTTTGGATACGATTCCTACCACATAATGCAGATTATGTGGTATTTTTGTTTTTCTGCCCCGATTTTTCTCACATCTGCTCTAATTCTTCTCTTATTCCGCTCTGATTCAGACCTGATCGGTAAGCTTATGTTACTAATCCCAGCACCTGCATCCGTCTTCCATGGTTCTTAACAGTGGTCATGGTATAGATCCTGGTCGTGTTGACATTGCTGTGTCCCAGTATATCCGCCAGGTAAAAAAGATCCTTCCATTTTTCCCAGAACACCCTGGCAAAAAGGTGGCGGAGATTATGGGGGAATACCTTATCCGGACAGATTCCGGCTGCGGCACCGATGGCTTTCATCTGCGACCAGATATTACTGCGGTCCAGTGGATTCCCGAAGCGGCTGACGAACACACTTCCCTTACAGATCCCTTTTTTTCTGCAGTATTTGAGCAGCTTCTCCCTCAGCTCTTTCACCAGATACACCTGTCTTTTCTTTCCCTTGCAGGAAACCTCTGTTTTCCCGCTTTTCACAGCGGCTACGGTGATATATTTCAATTCACTGATCCGGATCCCGGTCGCTCCGATGGTCTCCATGATGAGTGCGGTCTGCTCCCGTCCCATCCGGTAAGCCTTTTCGATCAGCTTTTTGTATTCTGCCCTGCTCATTTCCTTTTCTGTGGAACGGAACATCTGCTTCTGTACCTTTACCGTCTTCACCCGGCTCTGCGTTTCTCCCATAAAGTCCAGAAATCCATTCAGGGCTACCAGCATGCTGTTTGCACTGCTCGTTTTGTAATGCTCCTGCAGCCATGCCTTGTAGGCGATCACTTTTTCCTTGGTAATGCTCCGGTTTTCTCCCATCCACTGCAGGAAGGTACGGATATCCCGCAGATATTTGTCAATGGTGGCGATGCTTTTTTCCCGATCCGCCAGATATCCCCTGTACTGCTTCAGTGTCTCTTCGCCGATTTCTGTCATTTTCACCAGTCTCCTTCCGTCCGGTTCTACCCGGGTCTTCCTGTCCACATTATGGTATACCGGATGGTGGATTCCTATCCTTTTTCCAGCAATAACGAGTTTGCCTGCGGACTCTTTGCGCATGAGCAGTGTTCAAAGCAAAACAACCTGTACACTCCTTAGAGTGCACAGGTTGTTCCTGTCTGCGTTCTGTCATGCTGTTTTATTCCGGGGAATGGAGCGGGAAGATCCTGCTCACGGTGCCATCCAGACACACCGCTTCCCCACGGAAGCTAAGCGGTACCGGGTGGCTGCTCCTGTTATTGACGGTCAGCGCATTCTTCGTTACCTTGATATCCAGGGTGCTTTTCCGGTAACAGATGCGGAATTTCACGCTTTCCCACGTTTCGGGGAGACAGGGATCGATCCGCAGGGCATCTTCCTCGATCCGTACCCCGCAGAAGCCCTCTACCACACACTGCCAGATGCCGCCCATGCAGGCTGCATAGATTCCTGCCGGTGCATTCTCTCCATCGGAGCTCAGATCCACATCGCAGCACTGGCGGAACAGCTCATAGGCTTCCTGTGTCCTTCCCAAGGAAGCTGCCATCAGGGAATGGGTGGCAAAGCTGTAGGACGCTTCATGGAGCGTATGTTTTTCATAAAACTCATAGTTTTTCTCCCGTGCCTGCCTGCGCTGTGTCCCAGCGGCTTCTTCCGGGAGTTCCGGGAACAGCTGCAGCAGCAGGACGAGGTCTGCCTGTTTATGCACCCGGAAGCTCTCAAGCTCCAAAACGGTATGTTCCTTCCGTATTTCGGCGGCTGCGTTTTTTCCAAAGCTCTTGTAGTAGCTAAGATCCATCTCCTGCAGCTTCCCGTAACCGGCAAACTGGGGAAGGATGCCATCCTTTCCCACAGGCGGCAGATATATTCCTTCCGCCGCCCTGCGGATCTTTGGCAGCATCTCACAGATCTCCCAGCGGTTATTCAGCTCTTCCAGATATTCCGGATCCTCTTTTTCCAGTCTTTCTGCGATCTGCACCGCCAGGCGGAGGTTATTCCGTGCCATGTAGTTGGTATAGGTATTGTCCGTCAACCGCTGTTTGTACTCATCCGGTCCGATCACATCACGGATATGGCATACCCTGCCATCCTCGTCCCATTCCACACGGTCTGCCCAGAATACTGCAGTAGCCAGAATGATCTCATCGCCCCACTGCTTCATGAACTCTTCATCACCAGTAGCCTGATAATATTTCCATACGGCATGGCTGATATCTGCTGAGATATGCAGTTCCTTTTTCCCTGTATAGATGGAGGTTCTCTCCCCGGTCTGCGGATCTGCCATGCCTCTTTCCGGGGTGGTCTCCCCATACTCCGGTCTGGCAGCCTCCCAGGGATACATGGCTCCCTTATATCCGTTTCGGTATGCCTTGGTCTTCGCTCCCTGTAAGCCCCTGCCACGGTAGATGAGCAGACGCTTTGCCTCCGCAGGTTCTGTCAGGAGGAAGAATGGGAGGATACACATCTCGGTATCCCAGAAGCAGTGTCCCTTAAAATCCTCCCCGGTCAGTCCCTTTGCCCCGATGCCTACGGTATCGTCTTCCCGGTCTGCCATGATATTCAGATGGTACAGGGCAAACCGTATGGCAAGCTGGTCATAATCATCCTCCCCACGGATCAGGATATCATTCCTGTTCCAGAATGTTTTCCACTCCTTCTGGCTGCGCTTTTTTAAGACGTCATATCCTGCTTCCAGATATTCCAGTGTCTTTTTCCTGCCTCTGCTGCAGGTGTCCCATGCCTTTTCCCCCTCGGCTCCGGGATCCCGGTCGGTAAATACGGTACAGATCTTATCCACGACAAAGCTCTCCCCCGCAGGCACTTCCGCCTCCGCTATGATTACTGCGTACCGCTGGCCGATCAGCGGAGTTTTCTTTGGATGGATGGGACTGCCGTTTAAGGCAAAACGGTGTCCGCAGTACTGCAGCACATGGATCTTCGATTCCCCAGTCACCGTATGGTATTCCATCATCTTCTCCTTGTGCATCCGTGCTTCCACTTCGTGGAAGTGCTGTGTGCCGTTGTTGGTCATTCTCCCGTTGATCCCGCTGATGATCTTCACCTTCACATTCCGGTGATATGGCATGATCCGGACTCTGGATGCTATGACGTGTTTATCCGCCAGGGATACGAAACGCTCAAAGAAAAACTCTGCCTCCACACCGTTCCTGCCCTCCCAGCAGACATGGCGGGTAATGACCCCATCCTTTAAATTCAGCCTTCTGCTGTAAAGCACGGTCTTCCCCTGCACCATGCGGAATTCCTCATCATCCAGAAAAATGCGGATGTTGCAGAAGTCTGCCAGGTTTGGAAGCTCTGTCACTTCCTCTTCCCCGAACCGGTCATAGAGTCCTGCAAGGTACAGTCCCCTGGTTTCCGTACTGTATACCTCCTCCAGTGCTGCCCTCTGTCCAAGGTAGCCGTTTCCCTGGGCAAAGATGGCTTCGATCTTTTTCAGTTCCCTCCGGCTGAACCGGCTTTCCTCGATCACCCAGTTTTTGTCAGACTTCACGCCTTTGTTATAACTTAAGTTTCCACTGCTCTCCATGATGTTTCCTCCCTGCCATTCCTTATTTCTGTATGCTTTCCAGTACCCGGATCAGCTCCCTGCGGGGCTTGCTCTCTATGAAGGACTCCACTCTCCTTAGCTGTCCGGTAATGATCTGCTCCCTGGTGGCCGGATTACGGATCACGCTATCCAGCACCTCTGCGATTTCGTCCGGTTTGCAGGTCGGCAGCAATACGCCGCTCCCGCCCAGCGTTTCCGGTACGGCTCCCGATTCATAGGCAACTACGGGAACGTGATAGAACATTGCCTCCACCAGCGCCATTCCGAAGCCTTCCTCTTCGCTCATACAGACAAAGGCATCGGCAATGCGGTAATAGGCGATCATCTCGTTAAAGGCTACGTGACCGGTCATGATGATCTGGTTCTCCTTATATCCCAGCTTTTTCCGGTATTCCTCCAGATAGGTATAGTATTCCGGTACTTCGCTTATGCTTCCGACGAGGAAGAGTCTGGCATCCGGATCCTTGGTACGGCAATAGACATCGTACAGCTCCATCAGCCGTTCGATCCTCTTATGCGGGATCATCTGTCTGAATTTTCCATTGTCGTAAATGTATGCCACTTTTCTTTTTTCTCCTTCTGTTTTCCGTAGTTCTCCTGCTGTCTTTTGTAGTTCTCTTTCTGTTTTTGTGTTTCTCTTTCTGTCTTTTCCAGGATTCTCTTCGATTCTCTTTCCGAAGAAATTTTCATTTTACCATTCACCTAAAACGTTTTAGATAAATGGTAAAAAAATATCCTTTTGGCATTTTATGCATTTGTTCTGTCCATCACACTGTCTCTTCCTGCAATCCGGTACGGAATAAAGCTTTTCTCCGTATCCTTCTTCTGGCGCATTCGTTCATGGAGCAGTTTTGCTGCTGCATACCCACAGTCCAGGGGATCCCACTCTACCGTGGTCAGTGCCGGTTCCATATATTCTCCGATGCTGCTGTCTCCGAATCCGGTCAGGGAAAAATCCTCCGGAATCCGGTATCCTGCCTCCCGGATGGCTCTCTTTATCCCAAATGCCAGGTAATCACTAAAGCAGAGGACAGCCGTATGATGTCCGGTTCCGTAATGGGAAAGGTATTCTTTCATCTTCCGGTATGCCTGCTGTTCCTCCCCGGTGATCGTTGCATCCTCCCCGGCTTCTCCCTGTCCCCAGTCCAGGATATCTTCTTCCTGCAGGGATAGGTTTTCCTGTCCCATTGCGGAAAGCACTCCGATCATGCGGTCAGCCTGTTCCATGCTTCCCTCAGATCCGGCTGCCACAAGGATCTTTCTGTGCCCGTTCTTTAAAAGGTATCTCGTCATGTCTGCCGCTGCGGCGGCATTGTCCATGCCAATGCGCTGTTCCGGAGCCAGACACTCGCTATGCATTGCCACAAAGGGAACGGGAATCTCCATCAGTTCCTGCAGCCTCTGATCCTCTGTTATCATGTCACTAATCAGGATCCCTTCCACTGCATGGCTCTCACAGAACTGCCGGTAGGTCATTTCTTCCGGATCATGGGCATATACCGCAACCTCAAGTCCGTGGCTGCTGCAGTAGCCATACACCCCCTGGATCATGCGGAAGGTGATGTTGTCCTTCCGCTCCCGTTTCAACAGATCCGGAATGATCAGGGCGATCCGGTTGCTCTTTTTACTGGCAAGGTTACGTCCGTTGACATTCGGCTGATACCCCAGTCTGCGTGCCGTTTCCTGTATTTTTTGTCTTGTTTTTACGGATATATCCGTATACCCGGTCAGGGCGTGGGACACGGTCGCAACACTGACTCCCGCTTCCCTTGCGACGTCACGTATGGTTACTGCCATAAGCTCTCCTCGGTTATTTTTTTCTTCTGGATGATACGGTGCCTTCCACTCTTTTGGAATCCAGAAAGCTGTTCATCTGCGCCAGCAGACCGATCATTCCATCCATCTCCTGTTCGGAGAAATTCTTCGTCATGCCTTTCACGTTGCTGCGGATCCGGTTCCGGTAATAGACCACGGCCTCCATCCCCTTATCCGTAAGAATGAGCCATTGGGATCTGGCATCGTTCGGGTTCGTCATCTTGGTGATATATCCTCTCCGGATGAGGCTGCTGGATGCATGGTGTGCCGTCTGTCTCCCGACACGCAGGTAATCACCGACCTGGGTGATGGTCCTTGGGTGGCTCCCTTTTCCTACGGCGGACAAAAACCGCATATCCGAGCTGTTTAAGTCTGCATACCGGTCATTGGCCGCAATACGGTCTTCCATCTCGATAAAGTTATAGAATAAATCTGTTAACTGCTCATTGATAATCTTTGTACGCAACTACTTCTCCTGTCTTAACGGACCTTCTCAGCATCCCACTCCATTACGGATCCGGTCGCTGCATCAATCGTGAATTCGTATTCCGTTCCACCGTAGATGATCTTTCCTTCATATTCCGGGTGTCCGTCTTCATAATCAAGCTTCCATTCGTAGAGATTCTTGTCTGTTGCACCGCTTACACGGTCAAGGGCTGTTTTCTTTGCATCTGCCTCACTGACCGTAACGTTCCTGCTGTCTGCTCCCATCGTTTTTTCTTCATATGCGGAGCTGATGATCTCTCCGGTGTCTGTCGCAATCTCATAGTCATACTTTGCACCGCCTGCATACCATTCAATGTCATATACCTGACGTCCGTCTTCATAATCAAGCTTTGACTTGGTGATCGTTGCATCCGCTGCCTTCACTCCGGCATGCTCCAGTGCGATCTTCTGTGCTGCTGCTTCATCCACGGTTCCGGTACCTGTTGCATTCTGTGCCGGAGCAGGGGCAGCGGGGTCTGCCGTCTCCGTCTGTGTCCCGGAAGCCTGCGCATTCTGTTCTTGGCTGCTCATTTCCATGACAGCTCCTGTCTCTGCATTGATCGTGTAGGCGTAGGCATACTCTCCGGAAGTAAATTCCACCTTATAGCAGGCCACTCCCGCCACCTCACTTAAGGTCGTGGCTGAAATGTCTGCATCTGCCGCTTCAATATCCGCTGCTTTTAACGCCGCTTCCTGTGCCTCCTCCATAGGGATCATCTGTGTCTGCTCCTTCGTCTGCTCCTGGCTGCTTTGCTGCGGAATACTGGCTGCCGCATTATCTCTGCATCCGGTCAGGGTCATTGCAAGTGCAAATGCCGCTCCGGTAAAAATCCATTTCTTTCTCATACTCTTTCTTATCCTTCCTATCAGATTGGAATGAGTAAAGTGTAGCCGATATCCTGCCAGATTACAAGTGAAATTTTTGTGTGCAGGGGAAATTTGTAGAAATTTAATAAATATAGTAACACTTGCAATACCGTAAATTGCGCCGCCCATGCCTCTTTTTACGGATTCCCTGATTGTCTCCATTTTGTATAACAAAAGGCAGTCCACTATGGACTACCCTGATAAAAATAAAAAGCAGCAAATTCCGGCAATCCACTCCTTACTATGTATTATCCTTCAACCCATAACACTGGTATAGCATTTCTGTCATTTTCTTCTTATCTGTTCCCCTTATACCCAAGGACTTTAAATCCACTGTTTCATCAGCTATTTCAGATAAGAACTTTTTCATATCCTCTGCTATTTCCGGACTGAGGACTTGCCTTGTATTGGCTGTGATTAACTGTGCTAATCGGAACACATCGTTTTTATGTTTCTTTATGTTTTTGCTATCGACCTGCTCTCCATTCAACTTGCGTTCCTTTAAATCCAGCCATGCTTTCGTCTTAAATGGAATCAGGCAAGTCGGACTTAATACCGGAGTGCCATCAACCATCATTTGTCCGGTTTTTAACAATTCATAATATGCTTCATTTAAAAGGATTGCCGACAAACTGGATATTTCATCATCTATCGGAAGCGGAGTGAGAACTGCATCATCTTCCAATATAATAAAATCCGGATTTCTGGAAAATATTTCTATCATATATGGATATTCTTTACTTTTCGGAGATGTGAAACGATAAAACTGTGCATTTCCAGTGCTTTTATTCAAATGCTCATATCCTGCTTCTTTGACATACTCCCAAAACTGCCTGCCAAACTCCGCTGTTATGGATTCAACAATCAATACAATATCTACATCTTTTGTAGCACGAAATGGTAATTCTTCATTTTCCATAATCAAATCACACGCCGTCCCACCGATGATGACATATTGATTTTCAAAACCTTGAAATCTTTCCTTAAATTTTGTAAATCCACTGACCATTACTCATGCAACCTTCTTTCCTGCAATTCATCTACTGCTTCTTCAATTCTTTCATCATTTGTATTTGTAAAAGATAAAACAAGTGAAATATCATCAGCACTGTTATCCTCTGAAAATTGTTTTGGGTTGTATGCCCATAATTCAAGGCTGACCTGTTTATCCGGGTCTATCAATTCATCAGTCAGCAAGGCTTTATCATAATCTTTCTCACTAATTGCATAGGTAACAACTCGGCTTGGATTTAGCATTGTTTTTTTAGAAAGTGCTGTTTCCCCTGCAAAGACCATATTTTCTGTAACTTGCGTCTTATCTATATATCCTGTTTTTCGAACAGGAGTCGTCAAATATACTTTTGCTTTTTCAAATAATTCATCTCGCTTATATTTTGACTCAATAAACTTATTGACACCGTCTTTTGCTACAAGAAACAAATCTGTCGTTTCCAACTGCTTCACTGCTCTGGTCAAGGTCATTGCTGTAAACGGAAGCACTTTTCCGGCTTCTGAAGTATACAATCGTTTTTTCTTACTGTACAGATAAAATAAAAACAACTGCTGCGTGGAGTAAACAAACTTACTCGTCAGCTTTTGGGGTTCTTTTTCATCAGAAAGCATTGTCCCAATGAAAGGAAGAAAGACCTGCTTATCAGTAATAAATGGTATATTATTTTCTATAAGGCTTTTTCTTCGATAATTTGATACCGTTGTAAGTTCAAATACGACTGGCACATTATCAATCTGCTGTATTTTTACAATTTGTTTTTTCAATGCCGGAAGTGTGGCAAGTTCTTCTGTTGGAGCAAGCATTATACAGCGTCTGTTTCCAATATATGCTGTATGAAAATCATAACTCCCTGCAATATAAACAGGCAAAGAATCCTGATGATTCCATGCTTCATATTTTATAGAAATCCCGAATACGCTTGTAAGCATATTTCTCATTCTCCTTTTAACTTGATTTGTTTTATTTTAACTTAGCCAATGTTAAAAGTCAAGTTTTTGAGTTATTTTGAATTTATATTTCCTTTTTCCGTGACCGGATACTGGTTCAATAATGTCTGCCTTTGAAAGGCTTACCTGAATATTCTGATCCTGCGGATCTCTGACTTGTTTTTCCGAAACTTCACATTGCTTTGTGCAAAGACGCTCTTTCAACGATATGCGACCCTGCTGCAGCTTCTGCTTATCTTCTTTACGATTAAATTTTTCCACACCATTGTTAAGCACATTGTCAATCATGTTATAATTCTGCTCTTCCATTTCCTCGATCTTAGCAAGCGGCTTGTACTCTGCCAGTTTTACAAGCAGCTCTTTGGCTCTCTGCTCACTGTTCTCATCGGTGCCTTCTTCTATGGAAGTCTGCAAAAAATTCTGAAAATGTCCGATGTTTCCATTGCGTATATCTTCTGCGATCCTTTGCACCTGCGCTTCCTGATCCGATACCGTATCGCTATACTCATAAGGATCCATGTCATAGGATAACCGGTCAAGTTCTCCCGCAAGTGCCTGTATTTTCTGCTCTTTCGTTTCCCGGTCATTGACCTCTTTCTCCGG
>ERZ773149.1216-NODE-1216-length-21606-cov-5.698343_pt1 | contig 21606 bp, 17 predicted proteins | sample MGYA00511081_ERZ773149 | MGnify/ENA primary metagenome ERZ773149 (study PRJEB29015, sample SAMEA2737846) | human gut metagenome | biome: human gut; feature: human-associated habitat; material: faeces | place: China | collected 2012 ...
TCCTCTTGCAAGCAAGCTTGCATCGGATTTCTAACCTTTTGACCCTGGTATCATATTATAAAATCCAGATCAAACCACTTAAAAATACCATCAGGATCCCCTCTGCCAGAAACATTAAAAGAGATGCTCTCCAGATATCCTGTGGAACTATTTCTCTGTCGTTGTCCCCAATAAACTGCTTTTTATGCAGCACTCCAAAATACCATGCATCTCCTGCAAGACGCAGATGCAGAGCACCTGCACAGGCCGCTTCCCCGTGAGCAGAATTGGGGCTGGCATGTTTGCGCCGGTCTCTTAAAAAAATGCGCCAGGCATTTTTTCCGTCTGCTCCAGGAAGAAGAAATGCCGCCAGTGTAAGCAGACAGCCGGAAATACGGGCTGGAATGAAATTTAACACATCATCCAGCTTTGCAGCTGTCCGGCCGAATAAAATATACTTATCATTGGTATAGCCGATCATGGAATCCATGGTATTGACTGCCTTATAAAACGTACCCCCTGCCGGTCCGAAAACTGCCATAAACAGAAACGGCGCGATCACTCCGTCTGAGGTATTTTCTGCCACTGTCTCCACTGCCGCTCTGGTAATTCCTGCTGTATCCAAAACTTTCGTATCCCGTCCTACGATCATGGAAACTGCCTTTCTGGCTCCTTCTGTATCTCCTTTTTTCAGCTCCTTACACACTTTCATGCTTTCTGTGCAAAGGCTTTTGGCCGCCAGAAGCTGATAGCAGAAAAAGCTTTCCAGAATAAATCTTGCCCTCAATCCCAGATATTTTCCTGTCACATAAAAAAGCAGCCCAGGCATGATACTCCAGAACAGGCACATGATAATAGTCAGGATCGTACCTGCCAGAAATGGTTTATGAGGTAAAAGTGCCCGCAGTTTCTTTTCCAGGCCGCTTATCATATTTCCCATAAGGCGTATCATATGAGGGAAATTGTAAGGATCCCCAAAAATCCAGTCTAAAATACTGCCTGCTAAAAGAGCCAGCCCATGAAGCCGCCACAGCTGTATCCATTCCATGTTGCTATCCTTTCATTCATCAAATGATATCCGGTAAAACCTGCATCTTCCTGACCTCTTACATCAGGCAAGAGCCGTCGAGCATCCGCATATATTTTATTTTCTTATTACTTCAATCTCTGTCCCAATCCGCAGCAGACGCGCCATACTTCCTCAGACTTTTCTGCCAGAAGACAGCAGATGCGGCCGGTTTCTTCCCTGTATTCCCGCTCAAAAGCATCTATGGGAACAATACCGTAACCAATCTCATCTGTAACCAGAATGCGGTCCGGGTTGGCATTATAAATAGATTCTGCCAGTTTTTTCCAGTCTGGAATACCATGTGTTGAAACTTTCCATTGGTTTTCGTCCCGCCTCTCTGTCTCACGTTCTGATGCCAGGGGAAGCTTCAGGCTTTCATCTCTTTTTAAAATCCGGCGCACCAGCAGATGAAAATTTCTGCACCAGGCAGAAGCAAGAAACTCTTCCCAGGTGACTGTTTCGCCATCTGCCCAGGTATCTGTTCCGGAATTGTTTTCTTTCTTTTTCTGTCCATTCTCTATTTTCAGGCTTCTGTCTTTAAAATGCTCTCTTGCAAAGGAAGCTTTTCCCTGACATCTTCCCCCTATAACCATGATCATTTCCTTATCTCCTGATTAAAAATATTCGTGATTCTTTTTTCTAGCTGCTCATGCTCAAACAGCTGCCATGCACCATTGTTCAATCACTTTACAATATTCTCAGCAAAAATGCCGCCGCCGTCAAACACACCAGTTCCTCTGCCTGCAAGAAAAATCCAGCCAGATCACCGGTAATGCCCCCAAAGTTTTTCCCAGACCATTTATGATACCAGATAAACAACACTCCCTGAAGAATCAGGCTGATCCCGTAAACCATCAAACCGTCCAGTCCAAAAATCCCAAAAGAAATCAAGGCTAAAAAGAGCAATGACACTGTTAAAACCTTCTTATCCAGTGCTTTTTCAGAAGCCTGGGAAAAAGTGGCTGCCAACCCGTTGTTCTTCGCAGATGGGAACATGACTACAGAAAGCCCGCTGAACACCCTTTCACTGAACAAAAACAGTACCGGATAAAAATAAGCTTTTCCAGATGCATTTTCACAAAATTCATACATACTTCCTGTATATAATAACAAATAAACTGCCGCACAGATCACTGCAAAAGCTCCCAAATGCGGATCTTTTAATATTTCCAGTTTCTTATTTCTGTCTCCATAGGAATGGATCGCATCCATGGTATCCATAAAACCATCCATATGGATCCCGCCTGTTACAAGGAACGGGATCGCTGATGCCCAGAGAAACCGCATTCCCACAGACAGACTAAGCTTTGCAGCAAAAAGCAGCCAAAGCCCCAAAAGGCACCCTTCTATGGCTCCTACCAATGGGAAAAAGCACATGGCATGGCTCATTTTTTCTTTGGTCCACTCCACCTGGGGCACAGGGATTTTTGAATACATGGAAATTGCGATCAGACAGGAATCCAACCATTTCATAATAATATAACAGCTCCTTCATTTTCGTTACATTCATAATCCAGTTTCACTACTTGCTCATGGTCAACGTGGCCTGCGTAACCGGTATCCCGTACACCACTTCTACCACCTGGGAAGCCATTTGCGCCAGTCGGCAGTTTACAAGCCCCAGAAGGCGGATATATTCTAAGGTTTCTTTCTCATACATTTCACCGTCAGAACCTACTTCATTGGTGATGACAACGAAAAAATCGGCAATTTTATCGATTTTTGCAATATCACTGCATATCTTATCTGCCAACGCCTCCCTGCGTTTATCTGGTTCTAACTCTGCTCCGAAAGAACTTCCAAACATTTCATTAGCTGTAAGATTGGAAAGGCATTCCAGCAGAACTGCTTTTTGGGCATTCTGAGCATCCTTTATGCGCCCTGCATCTTCCTGATTTCCACAGGAAATCTGGTCCAATACTTCCCTTCTGCCTACCTCTTTCGGACTTTCAATGGTGATAAATCCTTTTCCCTGGCGAAGTCTTTTATGCCGCTCCACCTTTTTTCTGCCTTCTTCCCCAAATACTTCCATGGTAGCAATATAATACCGGGTCATATCTCCAGCTTCCAGGATCCTTTTTTCTCCATAAGCAGATTTACCGCTGCCACTGCCCCCGGTGATCAATATCATGATTTTCTTCCTTCCCTTCTGCATACAGATAAGTCATTCTCACTGCCTGCTGCTTTGCTCCGTCTATCCGGTGGCTTTCCTGCTTTTGCTAAAGTGCCTTGTCAAAATGGCAATAGGGTTTAACCTTAATATCTGTAAATGTGTCCATTTTACTGTAAATCGTCAGTGCCATATCAAGCATAGGGAAAAGAGCGGCTGCTCCCGTTCCTTCTCCCAGACACATTCCCGCCTGAATAGCTGCTTTTAAACCAAGACTGGATAAAACCGCCTGTCCTGCCGGTTCTGCTGATACATGAGAAGCCAGCAGATAGCCGGATACAGCAGGGCATATTTTTACTGCAGCCAAAGCAGCCGCTCCTGTAATAAGCCCATCCAGAACAACCGGGATCCGCCAGTAGGCGCAGCCTAGATAAAAACCTGTAAGGGCAGCCAGATCCAGTCCACCTACCTTTGACAGCACGTCGATTCCATCTGAAGGATCCGGTCTGTGAATACGGATTCCCTCTTTAATAACCTCTATTTTACGCTTCAGACCGGCATTGTCCAGTCCTGCGCCTTTACCCGTTACGATTTCCGGATTTAAACCTGTAAGCACAGAGATCACGGCACTGGAAGTAGTGGTATTTCCTATTCCCATTTCTCCTGTTCCTGCCAGATCATAACCTCTTTCATGTAAGATCCCTGCTGCCTCTATCCCTGCTTCCAGGGCTTTTACAGTCTCCTCCCTGGTCATGGCAGGTTCTTTCAGGAAATTCCTGGTTCCCCAGGCGATCTTTCGGTCCAGAATACCCGTTCCAGCCATATCTGCAGCAATTCCCACATCGACTGGCAAAACTTCCGCCCCTGCGCAGGCTGCCATCAGGCAGACACAGGATCTTCTTGCCGCCATATTTTTGGCAACCGCTGCTGTTACTTCCCGTCCTGTCTGGGTAACTCCTTCTTCTACGATCCCATTATCTGCACACATAACAACAATGCACTTTTTGTCCAGTGAAAACTCTTCCCGTTGTTTCACTCCGGCAATACGACAGATATCCTCTTCCAGCACCCCAAGGCTGTTTAAAGGCTTTGCCACACGGTCCCAGTGAGCCTTTGCCGCTTTTACTGCCTCTTCATCAATGGGTTTTATCCCCATTAATACCATTTCCAGAGAAACCGTCTGTTTCCGATCCATTTCGTTACTGCCTCTTTCTTTTCTTTCTATATGTATCACAGGCCTGTACAAATCGCTCCCCAAAGATTCCTAAAGAAGGATAATACAAATGAGGAAAACCTGCCATCACCTGATTTTTCACTGCCACGCAGGGCCAGCTGCGTTTTCCCGTCGGTTTTTCGGCCTGCATCTTCAGTTCTTCTTCCCCCTGGGTGCTTTCCCAGTAATGGAACTCATGACCTTTTATATTCTCCCCTGCTTTTAAATATAAACTGTCCTCCTGTGTTTTCACAGTAATATATCCAAAATGGGAATTTTTCCCTTTTTTATAGCCCTTTCCTTGAAAAACGCCGGCCATTTCATATCCGTTTCCCCGTTCATCTTCCAGTTCCTCTAAAAGATATAGATAGCCGCCGCACTCTGCCAGAATAGGCATACCTTCTTCTGCCTTCTGGCGTATCTCATTTCGCATGGTTTTATTTTCTTCCAGTGCCTTTGCATAAAGCTCCGGATAGCCGCCTCCTAGCAAAAGACCGTCCAGATTTTCTGGCAGATGTTTATCATGAACCGGACTGAACCGGACAATTTTTGCCCCCAGCTTTTCCAAAAATTCCAGATTGTCCCGATAGTAAAAGCAGAAAGCTTCATCCCAGGCAACACCAAGGAGAGCTTGATGTTGTGTGCATGAGTTTTTTTCTCCTGCAGGCTGTCCGTTTAAACCTGTCTTCCCATCCTTTTGTATTTCATGGTTCTGGTCAGAATCATTTATTTTCTCCACCGCAGGTTTTAATAAGTCTGCACTTTCTCCCAGTCTCAGCAGTTCATCTACATCCAGCGTTTTTTCCAGACAGTCTCCAAGCTGCCCCATCTGACTTTGAAGATCTTTAATCTCATCTGGAAGCACCAGACCTAAATGACGGCTTCCCACCTGCCAGAAATCCAGCTCCGGCACATAACCGACAACCAGAATACCCGTTTCTTTTTCGATCACTTTCTTCATTCTCGGATATAACATAGGAGAAATCCGATTTAAGATAACCGCCCGGATATGGTTTCCAGACCTGCCATTTCCAAAAACCTGAAATCCTTTGATCAAAGCCGCTAAGGAAAGACTGGCTCCTTTTGCATCTACCACCAGAACAACCGGCAGATCTAAAATATCCGCTACCTCCCAGGAACTGGCCGCCGAAGTGTCTCCTCCAAGGCCGTCAAAATATCCCATTACACCTTCTATTACAGGGAAATATTCCTTCGATATTATGTTGAGTTTTTTTCTCATTTCTTCCGGATCTTCAAAAAAGCTGTCCAGATTTCCCCCATCGATACCCAGTACCTTCTGGTGAAAAAGCCCGTCAATATAATCCGGTCCGCATTTATAAGAAAAAGGATGCTTCCCTTTTCGCTTTAACAATTCCAGGATGCCGCAGGTGACCATGGTTTTTCCGCTGCCGCTTCTTGGAGCTGCGATCATGAATCCAGCCAATTTATCTCCTCCACATCATCTTTTGCCGGGTGCTGCATCACCGCAATATACACCGGGTTCTGAGCCATAGGCATATGATAGCTTCCCAACTGTTTGACCGGGGATGCCTGAACCTGCAGAAGTTCACTGTCTTCAAAACCATATTCCTTTATGCACCCAAGGATCTCCGACACGGTTTCCAGGGTAATCGCATTTGCAACGATCCGAACAGACGGATTTAAATTCAAAAGAGCCCCGATGATCTCCTCCATTCTTCCGCCGCTGCCTCCAATAAAAGCATGGGTAGGCACAGGAAGTCCTTCAAATGCTTTTGGAGCTTCTCCTTCTATTATGTGGATATCTTCCCAACTGCCATGAAACTTCTGCACATTGGCACGAATCAGTTCCAATGCATCTTTTTCCTTTTCAATGGCATATACACTGCCTTCATTGCAGTTTTTACGGATCTGGATCCCCATTTCCACAGATACAGAACCTGTTCCTGCACCAATATCATAGCAAACGCTGTGATTGCCGATGCAAAGCTTCTCGATCGACAATCTTCGTATGGTTTCCTTGGTCATAGGAACTTTTCCGCGGATAAAATCTTCATCTTTCGGATATTTCGTGAGATAAATTCTCAGTTCTTCTGCGTGAGGGTTTTTCACAATTACACAGGCAAGACTTCCGAAAGGACGACTTTCCTCTTCCATGAGAAGTTCTGCCGGTGTAGCTTCACAAAGGATGCGCTCTGTTTCATATGAGAAATTTTCTCCAGCCCATATTTTTACATTTCCAAGGCCATTACTTACCAGTTCCCTGCAAAGAGCAGAAACACTGCCCTTCCCCCCCAACAGGATGAAACAATTTTCATAATGGCGGATATGGGCAACTACATCACAGCTGCGGCCATGGCTGCTGATGCAGTGAACATTCTGCCAGCTGCGTCCAAGTCTTGCGCAGAAATAAGAAAGGCTGGAAACTCCAGGAATATATTCCACCTCCCAGCCTTCCTGTAAAAAGGCTTTGGAAGCCGCTTCTGCTCCGCTGTAAAATCCTGTGTCTCCAGACAACACCAGTACCGCCTCTTCCCATTCAAAAGAAGAAAGCCAGTTCACCATTTCACTGGGCTTATAGGCCGCCAGTACAGCTTTTCCTTCTGTATAAGGCGCAGCTGCATCTAACATTCTTTTTGCACCCATTACTGCATCTGCCCGATCCAGGCAGTCTAAAACTTCACCTGTCAGCTGGTCTTCACCGCCCATTCCGATCCCGGCAAGATAAATAATAGGTTTTCTGTCTTCATATTCATTCTGAGCCATGTTCTATCCACTCCTTTACTGCTTCTTCTATCTGTACGAGAGAAAGGCCTTTTTCCTCTGGCCGGTCTATGACAACACATATAACTCCGGCTCTTTTCGCAGCCTGTATCTTTTCTTTAAAGCCGCCGGTATTTCCTCCGTCCTTCGTCACAAGATAAGAACATTGGAATTCCTTCAGCTGTACATAATTCATTTCTTCTGAAAACGGCCCCTGCATGGCAATGATATGTCTTCCACTGTATCCCAGTTCCCGGCAGATATGAACAGATGCTTCCACCGGAAGAACCCTTGTAAAAATCCGTTCTGTATATTCCGGAAGTTCCTTCCAGCAGGCCAGTTCCTTACTTCCTGTAGTAAGAAAGATGTTTCCCTTTGTTTCAGAAAGGTACTGGACCGCTTCTTTCATATCCTTCACATGGATCATACCTGTTTCTGCCCTTTCTTCGCTGCTTTCCCTTAAGCAGCGAAGATAACTGATCTCACGATATTTTTCACAGGCCTTGCGGATATTAGCTGTTATTTCCCTGGCATAAGGATGGGTAGCATCGATCACAAGAGACGGCTTTTCTTTTTCCAGAAACATTTCTATTTCTTTTTCATTCAGTCGGCCGCAATGTACCTTTAAATGCTTCAGCCAGCTTTCTTCTGTTAAAACCTCTGCCCCATACTCTGTTGCCACGCAGACAACTCCTGTAATGCCCGGCTGGTCATCTAACCAGTTTGCCAGGATCCGTCCTTCTGTAGTCCCCGCAAAAATGATCACATGTTTTCTGATCATGCTCTTTTTTTCCTGTTTTTCAAACATGCTCTCTTTCTTTTCCTATTCCGATCATTTCAAAATAGTGATTCTCAAATGATCTTTCTCTGATTATTCATGCACACGATAGCCTCTTGGCGTCACCATCCATTTACCGATCTTTACAGTACTGGACTTTCCGATAAATACCGTAGTAAACATATCTGCCGGATAATCTGCCAGTTCCTTTAAAGTCATTACTTTCATCTCTTCCCCATCTCTTCCTATACAGGAAGCGATGCCGCAGATTGTTTCCGGAGTACGGTACTTCATAATGCGCTCACAGGCCTGCTTTAAATAGTCCGGTCTGCCTTTGCTGCGTGGGTTATATAAACAGATAACAAAATCTGCCTGAGCTGCTTTTTCAATCCGCTCCCAGATCATCTCTATAGGAGTCAGGCGGTCACTTAAACTGATTACTGCAAAATCATGAGTTAACGGTGCTCCAAGCCCTGCTGCACCCGCGCAGGCAGCTGTAACACCAGGGATCATCTTAATCTCTACCCCCGGATACTGCGGTGCTAATTCCAGGATCAAACCAGCCATACCGTAAACGCCACTGTCACCGCTGCAGATCATAGCTGTATTCTTCCCCTGTATACAGCATTCAAAGGCCATACGGCATCTTGCTTCTTCTTTTGTCATAGAAGTCGTCAGATATTCTTTCTCTGGAAAATAAGGCTTTACAAGGTCTGCATACACCGTATATCCGGCGATCACCTGACTGTCTTCCATCGCCTTAAATGCCTCTTTTGTCATTCCATCCAAAGAGCCAGGTCCCATTCCTACTACATATAGACGGCCTGGTGATATTTTTGTATTTTCCGGCTCTGACTTTTCCAGTTCTGATTTTTCCGGCCCCTTTTTTTCCTTCCCGTCTGTCTTCTGATCGTCCTCATCCGTCTTTTTCATTTCCGGCACTGCCTGAACCATTTTTCTGCTGTGGGAACTTTCTGCCATACGAAATTCCGTTGTAAATCCAGGGTCATATAGCTTTGACCGGTCATAACCGCTTTGTGCCACTGTATTTCCTACAACGATCAGTGCTGTTTTAGTAATATGTTCCCGCTCTGCTGCTTCTGCCAGCTCAGCAATCGTAGTCCGTACCGTTTTTTCTTCCGGCCAGGTCGCCTTATATACAATGGCTGCCGGTGTATCTGCAGGATAACCGCCTGCTATCAGCTCCTCTGACAGTTCTTTTAACATACCAGTGCTTAAAAAAATCACCATGGTTGCCTGGTGGGAAGCGAAATTTCGAATGGACTCCCGCTCCGGCACCGGAGTTCTTCCTGCCATTCTGGTAATAACTACACTTTGTGAGATTCCCGGAAGGGTATATTCCATCTGCAAAGCTGCCGCCGTCCCGCAAAAAGAGCTGACTCCCGGACAGATATCATAGGTGATCCCCAGTTTGTCCATCTCATCCATCTGCTCCCTGATGGCACCATAAAGGCAAGGATCTCCCGTATGAAGGCGAACCACCTCTTTTTTCTCTTTCCAGGCATCTTTTATCACTGCCATAACCTGTTCCAGGGTCATTTTTGCACTGTCATAAATGACCGCTCCAGGCTTTGTTTCCTTTAATAAGCCCGGATTAACCAGAGAACCTGCGTAAATAACAATATCTGCCTCTTTTAAAAATTTCAGTCCTCTTACTGTGATCAGATCCTCTGCTCCTGGTCCTGCACCTACTATATGTACCATAATCCTCTTCCTTCCGAATCTCGTTTTCTCAAACTACTTTGTTTATATCAGCTTCACTTTGTATCTTATAAACTTTTATTTTACTCTTTATCTCGTATCTTCTCTCTCAGTCCAGCTTCGTCATATCCTGGGATAGTACCCGTTTCAACATTTCCCTGGCTCCCGGAGACATTCCCAATATCCCTCTTTCATTGGTAAACAGGATACATTCAACCTTCATGGACTCCCCGGCACGCAGCGTCAGATGTTCCCATGCCCGTCTTACTACCTGATCCATTACCTTTTCCCGAAGCCCGGGCACTGTTTCCAACAGCTTCAGCCCCTGATCCACTGTAACAGACTCCAGGATCTGCCGGATCAGTTCCGGTCCTGCACCGCAGGCACCGCCCCAGGCCGCCAGTGTTTCCATTCTTCCATCTGCTACGGAAGAATGTGTATTCATCACTCCAGCTGCCAGCTTGATCAGCTTTCCTCCATGACCTACCAACAGCACTTCCTCTATGTTTTCCTGTACTGCCATATCCAGGGATTCTCCAATGAAATTGCTGCACTTTACTGCATAATCCAGATTTACATTCAGTTCATCTCTCAGGAAACTCTCCCCGTAATTTCCCGGCGTCAGTATCATCCTTTTAAGACCTGCCACATGTTTCTGGTGAAGTTCCAGGCGAATGGTGTCAGTCAATGCCTTTTCACTCATAGGTTCTACCATGCCACTGGTTCCCAAAAGGGATATCCCACCTTTGATGCCCATACGGGGATTAAAAGTTTTCTTGCTTATCTCAAACCCCTGAGGAATAAAGATTTCAATATGCAGACTGCCTTTAAAACCGGATTGTATACAAGCCTTCTCTACATGGGTAAATATCATTTCTCTTGGCACCGGATTAATCGCCGGTTTTCCTACCTCACAGGCCAGTCCCGGCTTTGTGACCATACCAACACCTTCTCCTGCTGTAAGATGAAGGCGGATCCCGTCTTTTTCCCAGAGATAACCATCTGTTTCTGATGTTTCATCTGTAAAAGATACTTTTGAATAGATCGCAATGCCATTGGTCACATCTGGATCGTCTCCTGAATCTTTGCACACAGCACAGACTGCCTGCTCCTTTGAAAAACGGATTGCTTCGATCTCCAGATCAAGATCCACTCCCTTCGGTGTGGATACTCTTACCTGTTCCACCCGTTTCTGCCCAAGGAGCATAAGCGCCGCCGCCATGGAAGCTGCCGCCCCACAGGTGCCTGTGGTATAGCCCCATCTTAATTTTTTCTGATTTTTATATACATACATTTCTTCCATGTAAATACCTGCAAATCCTTTTTTATGCTCTTCCAATCACGAATCTTTTCCATAATCGAATGGGTGTAAATAATGGTTTCTGTTCGAAAATCCTCTTGTGGTATCATACCATATTACGAAATATTCTACAACTTCCAGATAGATGCAAAACAACAAAGTAGATTCTGCGTGGTACTGTACACGGGTAGGCACTTTGGGACCCGAAAGTGCCGTACAATAACGTAACGGCAACTTCTGTGTCGTTTTTGGGGGCTATATGCAAAAAGCCTGCATAACCAATCCAGTTCATCGGTTATACAGGCTTCCATAATCAAACCTTACTATTTTTGATCTTTGTGATCTACCTGCTGTTCCAACATCAGGAACCGGTCAAAGTCGCTCTCATACAGGCGATCCTGAATAATACGATATTTTTCATATTCCGTCTCCACATGGAGTTTTGCCTGTTCTGCACTAATTTTACCCGGCCCAGTGAGCAGCTCGTTTCCATTGAACTCCAGAAAACCGTCCAAACGTTTTGCCCAGTCTTCCATGCTCATAGGAATTTTGCGTTCGGCTTGCAACTCGGCATAATCCAGATAAAGCGATACAATGCGCTCCAGATAATTCATTTCTTCTTTGTCCAAGTAGTTCTTCGCCATTGTTACATCTGCTTTCAGGATCTTCCCATCTGGAACATTCTCCCATGTGGTAAGTCCCATATGCTCCTTATTGGCGTCCGCACGCTCCACAATCAGCTCCGCCGCTGTATGACGATGAACGGCATAGTGCATTTTGTTCTGAACCGTCTGGAAGAACAGGCGGGTGGTCTTTGCGTTTTTGTCGTAATCAAACGCAGTGGCATACAAATCCGTCACTTTCTGATAAAATTTACGTTCAGACAGACGAATCTCACGAATCTGCTGCAACTGCCGCTCAAAGTATTCATCGGTGAACATATGACCTTTTTTCAGCCGTTCCGCATCCATCGTCCAGCCCTGAATGGTATGGTCTTTGACGATCTGTCCCGCCCATTTGCGGAACTGTACCGCTCGCTGGTTGTTCACCTTAAAACCCACGGCAATAATAAGCTGTAAGTTGTAATGCGTCACTTCACGGCCGACCTGCCGTGTGCCCTCCGTTTGAACTATTCGGAATTTCCGAATAGTTGCCTCCTCTGTCAGCTCTCCGTCAGCATAAATCTTTTTGATATGCTCATTGATGGTGGGAAGCCCAACATCATACAATACCGCCATCATCTTTTGTGTCAGCCAGATATTCTCATCCTCATAGCGCATTTCAAAGCTGGCATCGCTCTCGCCGGTAGAGGCAACATAAGTCAGGTATTCTGCTGCGGAGCTACGAATATCCAACTCTTTCTTCTTATTCTCCATATCACAGTGCCTTTCTCTTAATGTTTAATGCTTTTTATTAGCTCTCATTTTCATTACTGCACCCTCTTACAAGATAAACCTGATCCAGTTGCAGTTGATGTCTACTATCAGGCAAAATCCCAAGAACATCCTCAATGCCACAGTTCAATTTCTGACAAATTGCCATTTTTCCTCGCCTTTTTATTTTCAAAGTGATTTCCAAGACATCAAAAAACTCTATTGTTATTATAGCACAGGACGCTTTAAGGATAAATAAAAAATGCCGTCTTCTCATAAGTTGCAAATTTTATGCAAGTAGGACGTGGGTGCTATCCACACTCATTTGCTTGTTGAAACTCAAAAAAATTCACCTTATGTTTCACATCAAAAAGCAGGGAAAACTCCTTCGTCAAAGAGTCTTTCCTGCTTTTATATTTACACTCTGTTTATTCTTTTAATAATAGCTGAAATCAGGCATTTTATTTACAGGTCTACTGTGATAAAAATATCATAAATTGCCTTAATAGCAGTCTCAAAATCAGAATTCTTAACACCAATGATGATATTCCACTCACTGGATCCCTGATCGATCATCTTTACATTGACTCTTGCATGTGCCAGTGCGGAGAAGATACGGCCTGCAGTGCCTCTGTTAGAACGCATGCCTCTTCCTACTACTGCAATCAGCGCCAGGTCAGATTCCAGTTCTACGGTATCCGGCTCAACCGCTCTGTGAATGCCTGCTACAACAGACTGCTCATAAGCTTCAAATTCAGACTGATGAACGAAAATAGTCATGGTATCAATACCAGAAGGCATATGTTCAAAGTTGATACCGTATTTTTCAAATACGCTTAAAACTTTTCTCCCAAAGCCAACCTCTGAGTTCATCATTGCCTTTTCAATATTAATGGAACAGAAACCTTTCTTACCTGCAATACCGGTAATGGTATGACGTGGCTTGCGGCAGGTAGTCTCTACGATCAGAGTCCCCTTGTCATCCGGGCGGTTGGTGTTGCGGATATTGATGGGGATACCTTCTTTACGTACCGGGAAAATAGCATCTTCATGAAGAACGCTTGCACCCATATAAGCCAGTTCGCGAAGTTCTTTATAAGTAATGGTCTCGATCACCTCAGGATCCTTGATGATACGTGGATCTGCTACTAAAAATCCGGAAACATCGGTCCAGTTTTCATACAGATCTGCATGGATCGCCTTTGCAACAATAGAACCTGTCACATCAGAACCACCTCTGGAGAAAGTCTTTACAGTGCCGTCATGACGGGAACCGTAAAATCCAGGGATAACAGCTCTCTCTACATGCTCCAAACGTTCAGAAAGCTCTTTATCTGTAATATCTGCTTCAAAATTGCCATTGTCATCGAAGAAAATAACCTCTGCAGCATCAATAAATTCATATCCCAGATAGTTTGCCATCAGGATACCATTTAAGTACTCACCTCTGGAAGCTGCATAGTCTCTTCCTGCCTGTGCCAGGAAATTTTCTTCTATTTTATCAAATTCATGATCCAGGTTCAGGTTCAGATCCAGTCCATCAATGATCTCATTGTATCTTTCTTTGATCTTGTCAAGGATCTTCTTGTAAGAACGTCCCTCTGCTACTGCATCATAACAGGCATACAGCATATCGGTTACCTTCTCATCCTTGTCATTGCGCTTGCCTGGTGCAGACGGCACTACATATCTTCTGGATTTATCCGCTTTAATAATGTCAGCCACTTTTTTAAACTGCTTTGCATTTGCAAGTGAACTGCCTCCGAACTTAACCACTTTCTTCATGATCTTTATCTCCTTAAATCTTAGTAAAACACACTCTTTTTAGCAGGTTTTTTCCCAAGCCCTTTTAAGTGCGTTACAAGTGCAAATGATACCTTACTTTTCCCACTCTGTCAATAGTTTTAAAGGTAAAAATTTGCCGTACAAGGACAAATGTCTTTGTACGGCATACTTTTGGGGTTATTCTGTCTTTTATCAAATGTTTCTTATTAATGTACTCTCAGCCTTCCATTTCCTTATTTACAGACTCTTCGCAGGAACGCATAGCCAGGATCGTTTTTTCCATCAGTTCTTCCAATGTCCAGCCTAAATTTTCCGCACCTTCACGGATCACATCTCTGGAACATCCGGCAGCAAACTTTTTGTCTTTAAATTTCTTCTTAAGGCTGGAAACTTCCATATCCATAACACTGCGGGATGGTCGCATCTTTGCTGCTGCACCGATCAGTCCTGTAAGCTCATCTACCGCAAACAGTACTTTTTCCATCTCATGCTCCGGCTTCACATCACAGGCAATACCATATCCATGGCTGCAGATTGCATGGATCAGTTCTTCTTCCACTCCTGCTTCTCTCAACAGCTCCTCTGCCTTGATACAGTGCTGTTCCGGATACATTTCAAAGTCAATATCATGAAGAAGTCCTGCCATTGCCCAGAAATCGGCTTCATCGCCATATCCCAGTTCTTTTGCAAACCACTTCATAGTGCCTTCGACGGTCAGTCCATGTAAAATATGGAATGGCTCTTTATTATACTTTTTCAGTAATTCCAGTCCCTGTTCTCTTGTAAGTTTTGTAGTCATCTCTTCTGCTTCCTTTCCGCCGGATATTCAGATATACCCTATAGGAATATATATTTTTATTATTTCCATTATTATAATTCCCTCATATGAAAAATGCAAGACTGGCCGCCTTGAAAATCCTTATGATCATGGTTATACTATTACAAAAGTGATGTTGGGGTCAAAAAGTCTTTTACCCCTAAGAAGGAGGACATTCTATGCTGCAATACAGAAACGCCAGATTAACCGATCTTCCTGTCATGATGAAGATGGTGGAGGAAGCAAAAGAAGGATTTCGCAAAAGGAATATCAACCAGTGGCAAAAAGGAGAACCCAGTACACAGGGGCTTACAGAAGCCATTAAAAAGAACGTGGTTCATGTTTTAGAAGAGAACGGAGAAGTTTTAGGCATGATCACTGTTGTATCCGGCCCGGAAGCTGATTACGCTGTTATCGACGGCGCCTGGTTAAATGACGCGCCCTATGCTGCGTTTCACAGAGTCTGTGTATCAGAAGCCCATAAAGGCAGAGGACTGGCTGCAAACCTCTTTTCTTATTCTGAAGCCCTGGCAAAGGAAAAGGGCATCAACAACATACGCATTGACACCCATCCAGATAATCTTTCCATGCAGAAAGCATTAGCCAAAAATGGTTATACCTTCTGCGGAAAGATCACATTATGTACAGGAAGTGAAGCCGGTGATCCCCGGTTCGCCTACCAGAAAATTTTAAATTAACAGGACTATACCCCGCTGAAAGCGCTGTAACCGCCATCCACAGGCAGAACGATGCCATTTACAAAACCGGCTGCATCATCACTTGCTAAAAATAATGCCGCGCCGATCAGTTCCTGTGGATCTCCAAAACGGCCCATAGGAGTTCCGGCAATGATATCCCCGGCTCTGTCGGTATAGGAACCGTCTTTGTTAAATAACAGGTCATGGTTCTGCTCTGCCGCATAAAATCCCGGTACAATGGCGTTGCAGCGGATACCGCTTTTTCCGAAATGAACTGCCAGCCACTGGGTCAAGCTCTGGACAGCGCTTTTGGCATTGGAATAAGCCATAACCTTGGAAAGAGGAAGGATAGAAGAAACAGACGCAATATTAATGATGCTTCCCTTTCTCTTTTCAACCATATCTCTGGTAAATACCTGGATAGGCAGTAAGGTACCCATATAGTTTAAATCCATTACATTTCTCACATTTTCTTCTTTCAGATCCCAGAAGGAGTAATCGTCATCCTGTTTTTCCTTCTTTAACATCTTTACAGAGGCAATGGCTCCCGGCTGGTTTCCTCCTGCTCCGTTGATCAAGATATCGCAGCTGCCAAGATCTGCCTTAATCTGTTCGTAAGTCTTTGCCAGCTCTTCTTTGTCCAGCACATTACAGCTGTAGCCTTTTACTGTTACTTCTTTACCATATTCATTTTTGGCGTCTTCTGTCAGCTTTTCTGCTGCCTTTGCCAGTTTTTCTTTATTACGCCCGATAATGGCAACCTTTGCCCCGTTTACAGCCAGACCATAGGACATGGCAGAACATAATGTACCGCTTCCTCCTGTTACAATCGCTGTTTTTCCTGTAAGATCCACCTTAAAAGGTACCTTCATTGTTTTACCCCTCTTTCTGTGACTTCTGCACTCTGTTTTCTGCCGCTTTAATCGGTATATCAGATATTTTAGCAGTTATATCTGTCAGTTTTAATCGGTATACCGGTATACTGTATGTTTATACCTTATTTATAATACAGTTTATTGGTTCCGTCAACTATATTTCCGTAAAAAAATGGTGGCATTTCACATTCAGAATATCCACTTCGCCGTCACCTTGAAGCCCCAGTTTATTTCTGCCGACTTCCATGATTAAGCCGTAGCATTTTTGATTGTCTGTGAGGCATAAAACAGCATTCCAGTCATTCCAAATCATCGTACAAAAGAATAGCGGTGCTGTCCGTGAGACTGGGCAGCACCGCTATTTTTCTACTTCAGTTATTGCCTGTAAAAATCCATTGTCCGTTTTTGGTTGCTCCAACCCGCTGAAGGACATTTTCTTCTTGGAGCTTCCGCAAAATATAACGAACACCACTGCGAGAAAGACCAGTTATGCTTTCCAACTGTTTTTGCGTGATAGAGGGATTATTCCTAATTGCTTCTATGATTATTATTCGATTGCTGATCTTTTCACCAACTTCTTGGTTAGTTTCTTGGTTGATGGACAGTTCTTGGTTGGTTTCTAGGTCAGTTTCTTGGTTAGCAAGCAATTCTTGATTGGCTTCTTGGTTAGTCGGCATGTTAGAATCTTCAGTATTTCGGTATAGATTGATTCGGAATCCAATCTCCATATCACGAAATTCCGGCTCTTGAAGTCCATACTCCTGCATAGCCTCCATTAGTTTCGGGATACCGCTACCCCATGCCTCAATCAGATTCATGTAGGAAAATACATGTGCAAGCGCACGATTACGGATTTTTGAGTATCCCTCTTTCATCTTATCCAGCGTGACACCTGGCATTAGACCACCGGGAGAAGTAATTTCCAGACGATCATCGTAGATAGCAACCTGGATATGTGAATTCTGCAAGAAGCTGCAATTCATAACGGCGTTAATAATAAGCTCTCGGATACTATCCGGCGGAAGCTCGTAAATATCTTTACGATAAATCCCCTCCAATTTGGCTCCGAGATGGATATTTCGCAGCACAAATTGAAATGCATCATCAATTTGTTTCCACAGCGGACCGCCATACTCACGCTTGTCTACAAACACAGCACGCGTTTTTCCCTTAAACATTCCGCACTGTATCTGAGAGAGAAAATCATCTTTACCAAGCAGGAAAACATACCCGTTCGTCGGATGAATACTACCATCTTCCGCCTCTGCCAGTAATCCCCAGCTCAACAAAACATTCTTGGTTACATCTTTGACCGTTTCTTTTTGCGTCCTAGACTTGCCATTGGCTATGGCAACCTCTTTCATTTGACGGCACAATTCATCAATTTCTTCATCCGTTATCGTTAAGTCCTTACGAATGACTTTATCATAGGAGCGGCCTTCGTCCTCATAATACATCTCCGCAGTCAAGTCCCTGCCAGCCGGGCGTGAAGTACCAGAGACACGGATGTAGGTACCATCTTTAATCCCTAAAGACTTGATATAATAAGGCCGTTGCTTACCTGGACTGATTTCAGCAACAATAATTGTTTTATCGTTGATTGTCTGCAAATAGACATCTGGGATTACAACCGGTTCGCAACTATCGGAAATTGCAGTTGTTATGGCATCAATTTCCGAAAAAACAATCTCTTTCGGAATTCCAACTACTTCACGAGTGCTATCATCAACGCCAAAAACAATACGGCCACCTTCTCCATTTGAGAATGCAATGACTGTTTTCATGTATTTTGCACTGTCTTTTGGACGCTGCACCTTAAATTCCACATTCTTGGATTCCCCAGCAAAGATTTCTTCTATGGTCATATGCAAGCACCTCCTATATTTAGTTTGCCCTTTCCGCTTAAAAGAAACACATAAATTGTTTATTTGCCATAAGGTATTTTTTCTTCGGCAACCATACTCAAATCCGGCGTTGACAAGTAGACATAGGTATTGCCGTTGCTTTTATCCGATTCCATATCGTTATTATCTGTCCATAGCTCGCACTGTGTCATAACGGTTTGCACTGCATCATCCATGCCTTCCGGCGGATAACGATGTTTTTTGAGAAGCCGCTTAATCATCATACGCATTTTTGCTCTGGCAGAATCTCGCTTTTGCCAATCAATCGTTCTGTTTTTACGGAGCGTATCCGCCAGTTCCTTTGTAATAGCAATCAGTTCTTCATTTTCGTAGAAATCTTTGATAGCCTGCGGCTTTGTCAGTGCATCATAGAATGCCAGCTCATCGGCAGTCAGGCCAAGCTGGTCACCCTCCTTATGGGCTGCGGCAATCTGCTTTGCCAGATTCAGCAATTCTTCAATAACCTGCTCATTGGTCAGCATTCCGTTTAGGTACGCATTCATGGCACGCTGGATCATTTCACTGAATTTCTGCGACTTTACCACATTCGTATGACGGTAAATCTGCACTTGTTCTGCAATCAGCTTTTTTAACAGCTCCACAGCAAGGTTTTTCTCCTTCATCTTGGAGATCTCCTCCAAAAACTGCGGATCAAAAAGCGAAAATTCCTGATTTACATCCGAAAAAAGGTTAACGACACCCTCGCTCTGCACACTGGCTTTCAGCAGCTCGTTGATACGGGCGTTCATTTCCGGCAGAGAGATCTTCTTGCCTTCACCCTGGTTCATTAATCGCATAACAAGCACACGAACCGACTCAAAGAATGCCGCTTCTACACGCAGATCTTTTTCTGCTAGGGAAGAACACAGTGATAATGCCTGTCTGAGAAGCAGTGCTTCCTTCTGAAAATCCTCTCGTTCCTGTTCCTTATCCACGCCAACAATGAAGTTAACCGCACCGCTGATTGCCCTGGAACGCTCTAAATCAGTACCGATCATGAACTTGGAGTAATCATAACCGTGGAACAAATCCCGGCAGATAGACAGCTTTTCAAGGAACTTCGGATAAGCGACCTTGGCAACATCGGTATCACCGTAATTCTTCTTGTCGCGGGCAGTATAGTCATTCATGGCCTGCTTCAGTGCCGAAGCAATGCCGACATAATCAACAACCAGACCGCCTTCTTTATCTCCGAACACACGATTGACTCTGGCAATAGCCTGCATCAGGTTATAGCCCTGCATTGGCTTGTACACATACATCGTTGCAAGGGACGGCACATCAAAACCAGTCAGCCACATATCTACAACAATGGCAATCTTAAGCGGACTGTCATTATCCTTGAATTCCTTTGCCAGCTCGTCCTTATGGTGCTTGTTGCCAATGATTTTATTCCATTCTTCCGGGTCTTTATTGCTGCTTGTCATAACGACTGCAACCTTATCTGTCCACCCAGGACGAAGTTGCAAGATACGCTCATATATTTTCATGGCAATAGGACGGGAGTATGCCACGATCATTGCCTTGCCGGTGAGCAGGTTTGCACGATAGTTTTCGTAGTGGCTCAGAATATCATCCACAAGGGAGTTGATGGTTTTCTCGTTGCCAAGAATGGCCTCCATTTGTCCCAGCTCTTTTTTGCTCTTTTCAATGACTTCAGGATCGGCATTATTGGCCATGATGTCATATTCCTGGTCAATGAGCTTCAAGGTCTGTTCATCCAGTTTCAGTTTAATGACGCGGCTTTCATAATATACCGGGCGAGTAGCGCCGTCCTCTACGGCTTGTGTCATATCATAAATGTCTATGTAGTCACCGAATACCTCACGGGTATTGCGGTCTTTCATAGAAATCGGCGTTCCGGTAAATCCGATAAATGTTGCGTTAGGCAGTGCATTACGGATAATCCGAGCAGATCCGATTTTAATTTCGCCTGTCTTGGCATCGACCTTTTCTTTTAAGCCATACTGCCCACGGTGGGCTTCATCTGCCATAACCACAATATTTCTGCGTTCAGAAAGGCAATCAAACGATTCCTCGAACTTCTGCATTGTGGTAAAAACAATGCCGTTTGCCTTTCTGCCATCCAACAGCTCTTTCAAGTGTGCCCGGCTTTCGGCATGAACCGGCTCTTGCCGCAGGAAGTCCTTACACTTTGCAAACTGACTGTAAAGCTGGTCATCCAGATCGTTGCGGTCTGTGATAACTACGATAGTCGGGCTGTCCAAAGCATCTTGCAGGCGATGAGCATAGAATACCATCGACAGCGACTTGCCGCTGCCTTGTGTGTGCCAGAATACGCCGCCCTTACCGTCTGTTTCTGTTGCGTGTTTAGTAGACAGCACGGCCTTATTAACTGCAAAATACTGATGATAGCCTGCTAAAATCTTAAACTGTTTTGTTCCTTCATTGGAAAAGCAGATAAAGTTCTTGATAATGTCCAGCAGACGCTCTTTTTCAAAAATACCCTCAAAAAAGGTATCGAACTGGGCATACTGCGTATTTTCGTAGCTTCCGTCCTTTGTTTTCCACTCCATGAAGCGATCTTCGCCGGAAGTGATCGTACCTGCCTTTGAAGTCATGAGATCGCTCATAACACAAATACAGTTATAAATGAACATGGACGGGATCTCATGCATATAGTTACGGATCTGGGTATACGCTTCGGATGCGTCCGTTTCCTCACGGGATGGGGATTTCAGTTCTACCAGCACTACAGGCAATCCATTCAAAAACAGCAGCATATCGGGGCGTTTGTTGCTGTTTTCAATAAAAGTCCATTGGTTCGCCACGATAAAGGAGTTGTTGTCTGGATTTTTATAATCAACAAGATACACCAAACCAGAGCGTTCCTCGCCCTTGACAAAATAGCGCACTTCCACACCATGCTGAATGTAATCCATGAAAAGAGCGTTTTTCTGTACCAGCTCCGCATTTTCAAAGTTTTTCAGCTTATACAACGCATCGTGGATCGCGTCCTCAGGCATATCTGGATTCAGGCGATGCAGTGCTTCATCTAATTCATCTTCATACAGTGGGCTTTTGAAGTCACGCTCCAAATCTGGAGCATAGACATACCGATACCCCATATTTTGAAATAGCTCTATGACAGAATTTTCATAGTCTGCTTCGGTATAAAAGCCAGCCATAGGTCAATCACTCCTTTTTCGTTGTATTTTTCGTGACAAACAAGAATTTTTAGCGGCTTAAAAGTCGATGTCGGAGACATCAAGCTCGCCGG
>ERZ773149.1235-NODE-1235-length-21400-cov-5.081940_pt1 | contig 21400 bp, 23 predicted proteins | sample MGYA00511081_ERZ773149 | MGnify/ENA primary metagenome ERZ773149 (study PRJEB29015, sample SAMEA2737846) | human gut metagenome | biome: human gut; feature: human-associated habitat; material: faeces | place: China | collected 2012 ...
GCCGGCAGAACGAGCTCACAACACAGACTGTCGGACGGTGTATTTATCTGCTCTGGTTCCTGTGCGGGGGCCGGGATTTTATTATCCGGCTCCGGCGTTAACGTCACGGGAAGCAGTGCCGGCATATTTTTTCCGGAAGGCAGCAGGCCACCTTTCCGGTATTGATGGCGCCAGTTGAAGAGCAGGTTATCGTTGATTCCGTTTTCCCGGGCGATCTGCGCCACACAGGCTCCGGGCTGCAGTGACTGCTCCACTAAGGCGATTTTAAACTCATAAGGGAAGTTGGGCCGCCGGGGACGTTTTTTTACCACGGGGGCTTCGGATATAACGGTGCTTTCAGGACGTACGACTGGTACCGTGGAAAATTGTCCGTAAAGGCAGGCATCAAGTTCCTGCTCCGACATGCCTGCGGGCAAAGGCCACGAAAGGCCAGCTCTCCGAAAGCGCACGAACATACTACAAACTGTTGATTTTGGTACACCCAGGCGACGCCCGGCCACAACCCGGGGTAAATGTTCTTCAAAGTGAAGACGTAAAGCTTCAGTGATCCAGGTCCGGTGTTTCATACGATAGTGTCCATTAAAAATGATGGACATTATTTTTGTAGAGCCGGAGGAAACAGACCAGACGGTTTAAATGAGCCGGTTACGGTTAAATGACGCCCGATACTGGTAAGTGTGAGGGAAGCGCCATTTATTACAGCATTAGTTGCGTCAATCAGTGATTTTTGACGGTAAAAGATGCAAAGGGGCCAGTATGTTGTTAAGGAAATTTTGGCATAATGAACGTGCAGGCATAGTGGTGATCTCCTTGAAATTGTTAGCACAATCAATTAGATCACATCTCACTATGCCTGCCTTGTTTTCTGGGGATTCCTCAGGGGATTTTCCCCGCCATCATCAGCCCCTGATTTTTGCCAGGGCATCCGCCATGCTGCGGATTTCATCCCGTACCTCCAGGACAACTCCCGCAGAATATAGCGGTCAAACAAGCGGCGGGGCAATTCACCCGGTATTCACAGCACATCACAGACCTGTCTACTGGCCAGGATATGCTCCACACACTCACTTACAGGCATTAATAGAATCGTAGTCTCACGCAGATAATCAGATCAACAATACAAGTGGGACCGTGGTCCCAGACCGATAATCAGACCGACAATACGAGTGGGACCGTGGTCCCAGACTGATTATCAGACCAACAATACGAGTGGGACCATGGTCCCAGACTGATTATCAGACCAACAATACGAGTGGGACCATGGTCCCAGACCGATAATCAGACCGACAATATGAATGGGACCATGGTCCCAGACCGATAATCAGACTGACAATATGAGTGGGTCCGTGGTCCCAGATATAATATTCAGACCAGTTAGTTATGTTTTCTAGCCTGTGCTAAAGGAAATTAAGTAAAGACAGATAAATGTAGACTAAAACGTGCCGCATCAAAGTGCCGTTTTTTCAAGTTCCTTAAGAATGGCTTCAATTTTCTCTATACACTCAGTTGGAACACGAGATCTATCTAGGTTTAGCACCATTTTATCGCCCTTGTACAACACTGTCGCTCCAGGAGCAAACTGATGTCGTGAGCTTAAGCTAGTTCTTGAGGCAGATGACGTTTTAAGCACAGACGTTAAAAGAGTGATGACTTCTTCAGCTTCAAATATCACCCCTACTTTTTTCTGCTCGTGAAGGTTAGATGCCTGCTGCTTAAGTAGTTCTTCTTTATCTGTAAAAGCTCTTTGAAGTGCATCACCTGACCGGGCAGATAATTCACCGGGATGAGAAAAAAGAGCAACAACTGATTTAGGCAGTTTAGCTGTGTTGATACAGCGGGTAATAATCTTACGTGAAATATTTTCCGCATCAGCCAGCGCAGAAATATTTCCAGCAAATTCATTCTGCAATCGGCTTGCATAACGCTGGCCACGTTCATAAGCACTTGTTGGGCGATAATCGTTACCCAATCTGGACAATGCAGCCATCTGCTCATCATCCAGCTCGCCAACCAGAACTCGATAATCACTTTCTGTAAGTGCAGCAGCTTTACGACGGCGGCTCCCATCGGCAATTTCTATGATCCCAGACACTCTTCGACCAAACGCTGGTGTCTGCTGACCTGTCAGTAGAAAAGAAGGGATAAGATCATCCAGGGCGTCTTCAGTTAGCAGTTCCTGGTCACGTTCATTACCTGACCATACCCGAGAGGTCTTCTCAACACTATCTCCCCGGAGCACCTCAAGGGTAAATTTCACGTCCCGACCACATACAGGCAAAGTAATAGCATTGCCACGAGCCATAGCTCCTACGCGCGCAATTAACGAATCCACCATCGGTGCAGCTGGTGCCGATGACGAAGTATCTTCAAGCGGTTGAGTCTTAAGCGTATGTTTTGGAATTACAGGCGCACGCTTCATTATTTAATCTCCCAGCGTGGTTTAATCAAACGATCGAAAATTTCATTGCAGACAGGTTCCCAGATAGAAAGGGCATTTCTCCAGGCACCTGTTGAAGAGCGTTGATCAATAGCCTGTTCAAAAACAGTTCTCATCCGAATCTGACCTTTACCAACTTCATCCGTTTCACGTACAACATTTTTTAGAACCATGCTTCCCCAGGCGTCCCGAATTTGCTCCTCCATCCACGGGGACTGAGAACCATTACTATTACTGTATTTGGTAAGCAAAATACGTACATCAGGCTCGAACCCTTTAAGATCTACGTTCTTGAGCAGATCACGAAGCATATCGAAAAACTGCAGAGCGGAAGTGTAGTCGAACAACTCAGCAGGCGTGGGGACAATCAACACATCAGCAGCACATACGACATTAATCGTGCCGATACCCAGGTTAGGCGCGCTGTCAATGACAATGACATCATAGTCATGAGCGACGGTTTCAATGGCCAGCCTGAGCATCAGGTGTGGATCGGTGGGCAATTTACCTTCATCAAATTTGCCCATTAGCTCAGTTTCAATGCGGTGCAGAGCCAAACAGGAAGGAATAATGTCAAGCCCAGGCCAGCAAGTAGGCTTTATTGCATAAGTGACATCGTCCTTTTCCCCAAGATAGAAAGGAAGGAGAGTATCCTCTGCATGAATATGAAGATCTGGCACCCAGCCGTGATACATCGATGCTGTTCCCTGGGGGTCGTTACCTTCCACGAGCAGAACACGTAGTCCCTTCAGAGCCAGATCCTGAGCAAGATGAACAGAAACAGAGGTTTTGTAAACGCCCCCTTTATGAGCAGCAACTCCAATCACCGGCGGAAATACGTCTTCAGCACGTCGCAGTCTCGTACCAAACACGTCACGCATATGATTAATTTGTTCAATTGTATAACCAACACGTTGCTCAACCCGTCCTCGTATTTCCATATCCGGGTGCGGTAGCCGGCCTGCTTTCTCGGCATCCCTGATAGCCTGAGAAGATACTCCAACTAAATCCGCTGCTTCACCTATTCTCCAGCGTCGGGTGATTTTCCTTGCTTCCGGACTGTCATCATTAAACTGTGCAATGGCGATAGCCTTCGTCATTTCATGACCAGCGTTTATGCACTGGTTAAGTGTTTCCATAAGCCTCATTCTGAACATCCTTTAATCATTGCTTTGCATTTTTTTATTAAATCTTGCATTTAATTGCAAAGCAACAATAAAATTGCAAAGTTGTTTAAAATAAGAGCAACAAAACAAAAAATATAAGAAGAACAAACACCTTATCGATTGGCATAGGGGGTAGCACAAGACTGCGCCCTGCTACACCACTCAGCATGCAGCTCCAACCGGGCAGTTCGAGAAGTTGAGGTTATGCGAGTCAAGGGAAGCCTAAAGCCAGCTCGCCTTGTTCCATCGCACCTCATATCAGATTCTTATTCATCGGTTCACGGGGTCATTCCGTGCTTCCTTCCCACGCTCGGTCACCCTCACGCAGTTGCACTTCCTTTCGCTCGCTGTAGTCAGCTCGCGGGAGGGCTTTCACCTCCAAGATCGCGCCCATGCTGGGCGCACACATCCTACACACCCTGAAAAACGTGGAGGATGTCTAATTTATATTCCCCAGAACGTCAGATTAATAGCGTTTTTGATGTCATTTTCCCGGTGGCTGAAATCAGCTACTTCTTCTCCTATAACGGAGACCGGCACACTGGCCATATCGGTAGTCATCATGCGCCAGCTTTCCCCCCCGACATGCACCACCGGGTAAAGTTCACGGGAGACCTTATCTGATAACAGACGTGCACTGGCCTGGGGACCATAATCCGTCGTGTCAGCGCCAGTGATATAAGACAGTAATTCACCATTTGGATGGTCCGCTCCACCCAACATATTGTTTCCTTGAGGTTCTCACACCAGAAAGGACATCAGCATGCTGAGCAGAGAGGACTTTTACATGACAAAGCAAATGCGCCAGCAAGGTGCGTATATTGTTGATATTGCCACTCAGGTTGTTTGCTCTGAGCGGACTGTCATACGATACCTGAACCTCCAGCCAGAAAAACGCGCCACAAAATGGCCAAACTCAAGCTGTTCATGGGCTATATCGACATGCGTCAGGCTGAGAACGTCTGGAACGGCGAGGTCCTCCTGGTAGAAATCAAAGCGATGGGTTAAATCGGTGGTCGTTCCATGTTGCGTTACTACATCCAGCCCAAACGTAAGATGCAGCCGTCGAAGAAAACGGTTCACTTCGAAACTCAAGCCCGGTTACCAGCTACAGCATGACTGGGGAGAATTTGAGGCTGAGGTTACCGGGCAACGATGCAGGGTTAACTTCGCGGTTAATACACTGTGGTTCTCACGTCGCTTCCATGTCTTCGTGGCACCAAAGCAGGATGCTGAACATACCTATGAGTCACTAATCCGCGCCTTCCGCTACTTCAACGGCAGCGTGAGAACCGTGCTGGTCGATAACCAGAAGGCTGCGTTGCTGAAAAATAACAACGGGAAGGTGGTGTTAAACTCCGGGTTCCTGCTGCTGGACGATCACTATGGCTTCCTGCCACGGGCATGCCGTCCACGAAGGGCCAGAACCAAAGTTAAGGTGGAACGGATGGTGAAATACCTCAAGGAGAACTTCTTCGTCCGGTACCGCCGATTCGACAGTTTCGCCCATGTTAATCAGCTTCACTTCATGTTAAGTGATTTTATGACAGTTGGTTGGAAACCATCCGGATTGGGCTGCTGTCAGGTCTTCTCCCGGACCCGACCCGCGACTTTTCCCGATACTGGAACACCATCAGAAGTATTGTCAAACCTGCCTATCTGGCCAGCCCTCCCGTATTTCCAGAGCATGGTATGATGGACAGCCTGTTTGATTTTCGGATGCGCCAGAATACGCATACTGTCAGGGCTGGGAAACAATGCTCTCGATTATTTACTGAAAAAAGGTGATATCACTGACGCAGAATATCGGGCGGCTCTGGAAATCGATCCCCTGCAATCGATTTCTGTACACCTGCCGTATTCACAGACCTACCTCTGATAAAAAGGGCCAGTAACGCCCCTTTTCTTTTTCATAATGTTCTGATCAATCTTGCCGGGTTTCCTGCATAAATGCCTTTTTTCTCAATGTTTTTTACCACAACAGCCCCCGCACCAATAACAGCTCCGCTGCATATATACGGAGACAGAATAATGGCTCCACTGCCAACAGTAACCGAATCCCCTAGGATAATGCTGATCCAGTTATCCGGTGACGGATCTGGTGCTCCTGAGTGAAACAGATCGTTGGCGAACGTCACGTTATGACCAATGAAGCAGTTCTCACCCAGTGTTACGTTCTCACAAATAAACGTGTGCGACTGTATCCGGCTTCCACGACCAATGACACAGCCTTTCTGTATCTCAACGAAGGGTCCGACAAACACGTTGTCCCTGAGTTCACATTTATAAATGTTGACCGGTTTAACAATACGTACATTGGTTCCATAAATCACATCCCGGACAGTACATTCCATAAATTTCATACTCACACGTCCTTTAAATACAGATGACACTTGCCGGAATTATACCGCCCAGATTCACTCTCAATATTTCAGAATAGCTTATAAGCCGCACTTTTACCGATGCCCAGCAAAAAATCAGCTCTGGCTCCACTTCCACCAGAAATTTGATCTGCGCGCCGGGAAACACGCAGTTGGTAGTGGAACTGACGGACGCCGGCCGGGCCGTGGCACAGCCTCTGCTGCTGGCAGAAAAGGACCGCCTCCGGGCAGAACAGCGTGCGGCAGAAGTCGTCGTACTGCCGCTGGTCCCGGCAGCAGGTCTGCCCGCAGACGGCACTTCTGCCACTGATCTGGCGGTAGAGCTGAACGGCATAACGTATCAGGCCTGCCGTGGGGATTTTGTGGTGCGTCTCGACGGCAGCACCTGTCTGCAGTTATGGAATAAAGAAGGCAGAGTGGTACGCCGGGAGGGCGATCCGCTGGAAGTGGCGCAGTGGCTGCAGGCATGTCACGATGCAGGAATGGAGGTTCGCGTACAGATAAATGAAAGTGCCGCTCCGTAAGAACACGCCTGTGCACGGTTTACACATCATCCCATGGTGGCAGCCGGTTAACTTTCCTGCGCCACCAGTGGAAAGAGGCCATGCACAGTCCGGACAAAAAACCACCCGTGATACTTATAATAATGGCCTCACCTGCCACCATTCCTGACGGCCCCCAGTAAATAAACCACATTGCACATCCCCAGGAAATGCCCCATAAGCCCCCCGTCAGCACCGTGACCTGCCAGAACGGCATAAAGGGTAATGGCGGAAGCCGGATACCCAGCCGCCATAGAATACGCAGAAGAGGAGGGGCATAATTGCTCCGCCACATCTTTTTGCTGTCCATCAGGGCAATGGCCCGGGCTTTTTTCTGCTCAAAAGTCACAGGAGCACCTCCGTTCCATGATGTAAACGTGACACAGCTTATTGTTATTGATTATTATTATCATGCTGTGGTTATGTTGTCATGCATCAGTACACTGACAAAAGTGCAAAAGAAAGGAAAACAGGCCGATGAACAGAAAATATTATTTTAATAATATGTGGTGGGGATGGGTGACGGGGGGATATATGCTTTATATGTCATGGGATTATGATTTTAAATACAGATTACTGTTCTGGTGTATTTCTCTCTGCGGAATGGTTTTGTATCCGGTTGCAAAATGGTATATTGAAGATACAGCTCTGAAATTTACCCGGCCTGATTTCTGGAACAGCGGTTTTTTTGCTGATACTCCCGGAAAAATGGGATTGCTTGCTGTTTATACAGGTACTGTTTTCATATTATCTCTTCCGTTAAGTATGATATATATTCTTTCTGTTATTATAAAAAGGCTGTCTGTAAGATAGACAGCCTGTCTTATATTTTATTTAAATACCCCAGAACTTATTCGCTTTTTCCACTAGCGATTCATCAATCAGCGCACCGGTGACAGCCATCAGTAAACCATACCCGATAATGCCTAAAGCGCTTCCGGTAAGAATACTGAAGACCAGTGCAACAAGAGCCGTTGCGGCATTGCCTGCTATAATCGCTTCTGTTTTAACAAAAAGAGGACGCCAGTTCTCTGTCCGGACAGCCTTACCAAACTCAGTGATCCAGTCAGCAAGACTTGTAAATTTTCCTGCATATCCCAGTCCCCGACTGAATCTGTTCAGATTAGACGATATATCAGACAGCTTCACAGACTCAAGGGCTGCGGCAATCGCTGCACGATCTTTTGCATTAATTTTTTTGTTAATGTCAGCCCGGTACTTTTCATACGTTTTTAATGCCTCTTCAACATTACGTATTTTCTTCCCTTTAGCCTGCCCGGCCATCTCTCTGGCTAACTGCTCAGCTTTTGCACCATATTTTTCTGAAACTGATTTCAGGAACTCTGTTGTGAAATTAATTGCGTCTTTCGTTGCCTTCAGTTCATCCTGTTTTCTTTTCTCTTCCGCTATCTTCTGATTGATGCCGGCAAGCTGGTTACGGATATTCTCTTTTTCCTTCAACAGGGCATTAAGAGCGTCATTTGCATGCTTTTGCTCATTTGTTCTGGCACTGAGGTTATTTCTCGCCGAATTTACCGCAGATTCAGCAGAGGTGATTTTATTTCTGGCATCAAGCAATCTTTGCCGTAACTTATCCCATTCAGCAACTTCAGCATTATAAATTTTCTTGTCACCTTCCACATCCTCTGTCACCACCGGATTCCGGTCATTCAGAATATTGCGTTTATAGTCCAGACCGGAATGGGTCAGAAGATAATTCAGGTTTGCACGGTTATCGATGACTGCGCTGGTTGTGATTTTTATCGTACCGGCAAATCTCGGATCACCGCTCACAACAATAGAATGATTTGTTGATGAACGCCCCGGGAATTTTTCAGGGGAAACTATCGTTTTGCCGTCAGGTGTGTTTTTCTGTTGCGTCAGCTGTTGTTCAGCTCTGGTTAATGCATTACGGGCCGTGTTAAGCGATTCCGTCACTGAACTGAGTTTATTCCGGGCCTCTGAAATGGCCCTGTCATTCCGTGTCTGCTGCCCGAGCAGACGGGCCTGTTGTGCATCAAGAATGGCAAGGGCTGCTCCGCCATTTTTTTCCAGCTCTGACAACCGCGTGTCCAGAATACCTTTTCTGCGCTCGTATTCAGCAAGCATATCAGCGGCCTTCTTGTCTGTGTTCTGCGCATCCTTCTGCCGTTTTTCAGCCTGTTCGATTAACGACCTGGCCTCCCGGGGAGATATACGAAGAGAATCAGCATCAGCAAAGAGCATCCGGCTCTCTGTATGCAGCCGGAGGGCATCATATCCGGCGATTTCAGTACGGAATCCGTATTCTCTCAGCTCTGCCTGCAGGAGTCTGAACTCCTGTCGTGTAATATCAGCGGCATCTGCGTTTCCGGCACGGAGTGTTTTCAGTGTGTTTTCATCTTTTTCCCTTGCAGCAATCGCCGCAGAGAGGCGTTTTCCGGCTTCAGTACGCTTATTCTCATTTTCTTTCTGCTGCGCGCTGAGCGTGTTTTTGTACGCTGTGATTTCCTTGTCCCTTTTTTCGATATCACTTCGGGTTGGGGAATCATCGACCCACTCGTTTCCGCCCCAGATGGTTTTGTTCCCGAAGGAACTCCATGCAGGCGGGGTATCATGAAAGACATCGACACGTGGAGGGTTTACATAAATATCAACGGCCATAATTTCATGGCCATCTGAATCATACCCCAGCGATTCTGCACCGGGATTTGTAATACGTACAGGGTCAGACATTCGGTATCTCCTTCATCCTCTGAGGAAAACAAATGAAATAACTGCTTGTATACATGGATGCATATACAGTGTTAATTTATTAAGGAGGAAATGGCACGTCAAGATTTAATGATAGTGATTATCATTAACATGATGAAGGGGGAGTTATACCGTTCGGAAAGCCTGCTAACGCTGTGGCAGCATCACAGTCTGAGTATTCTCAGGAGAAATACAAAAACCGGACATTCCCCATAACAGCAACAATGTTTTTGCACTCAGCCACTGTCAGAAAAGAACTGAACGTTTTTCCGTCAACGGAGTAACACTGCCAGAACAACGCCTCTCTGAATACGATATAAATTACTCTATCGGAGCGACGGGAAGCGCCGCCTGATAAATCTTAGCCCTCCCCAGACTGCCAGTACTCTGCGTGGCCAGACAATCAGACGACGAGGTCTGGATTTCAGCGTATACAATGCAGCCACTCCAACTGCGGGAACGATAACATTACGCCACTGATATAATGACTGCCAGCCGCGGTCAACAGGCGACGTTATCCTGAGCCAGTCTGCCTTTAACAGGCCCAGTGTCTGTCGTTGTTGCTCAATCTGTTTTAACAGTTTCTGTTTTCGGTTCTCCTCTGTTTTCCGGGTATTCATTCATCATCCCTTTTCAGACAGTTCAGGTCTTCACTGAGTTGTTTACGGGTCTCTGATAGTATCCTGCTTCCGGCAGTCTTTTGTTTAATGAAAATCACAAAAAATAATGCAATAACCAGAAAAACAGCAGAAGCCCCCCCTGATATAATCAGCCGATGCTCCGGTGAGACTGACAGCAAAATGAATATCAGAAGCGATACAACCCCAAATACAGTGAATATCAGAGTTAACCCCACCATCAGCAGCAACCCCAGAATATTTTTCTTTTCTTCTTCCAGCTCAATTGCAATAAGCTCAATGCGGGTATGAAATATTCCTGTAAGGGTGTTGAAGACACTGTGTATATTGTCTACCAGACTACGGGATGGTCCACGTGGCTGGATATTTTCTGTTCTCAAGACATCATCCTTTTTTGTTTAATCATTGTTCTGCTGAGCACGCTGCATGCTCCATTTTCCCCGGTCTGACCGGGGAAGGAGAATTATTCGCTCACCTTTTCACTTACAGCATCTCCGGCCTGCTGTGCCGCTTCTTTAGTCCTGTTCCAGGCTTTTTCGGTTGTTTCTTTGGTTCTGTTCCAGGCTTTCTGTGCATCTTCCTTTACCTTATCAGTTGTACTCACCTCTCCACCATTCCTGAGACGGTTCTCCGCCTGCTGTTGTTTTTCCTCAATACGATGTTCGGCCTTGTGCGCTGCTTCTTCTGCCCGGTTAGATATTTTTTCGGCCTGCTGACTGGCCTGGTTTTTTAAGCTCCCGGTATGAGTGGACGAATCAGCCAGTACGCCTGTTGATACCAGCAGGGCAGAAAGAAACAATGTTTTAAATGCATTCATACTTTACTCCTTATACAGATGAAACAATATTATCTGGCATAAAAATGCGGGCTGTTCGCCCGCATCTGATATTATTTTCGTCCGATGAGCAGGCCAATCAGCAGGCCAACACCCGCGGCGATGGAAATTGCCGCGAAGGGATTGTTTTCTACATTATTACGTACAACATCCGCTGCCTCCTGAGCAGCCTGACTCCCCTGAGCTGCGATTTTACGGGCAGCACCTTTTACCTGATGTCCGCAATCATCGGTCAGTTCACCATATTTCTCCTGCACTTCTCCGGCTACTTCTTTTGCTTTATCTTCAACTTTCCCAAACATAATATACTCCTTCTGCATTATGAACTAAGATTTAATCCGATACATTTATATCGGCCACTGGTATTTAGCAACGCACGAGCCATGTATCCTCCTCACGTAAAGAGGGAAATATTAAATTCAACAATATGATTGTAGGTTGTTTTTATTCACCTGATACTTACCAGTCTATATTCAGCAAAGCCGAGGCATTTTCATTAAATGCTCACTTCCAACAGTTCCCTGCACAATCACAGAACTCACGTAGTACACTGTCCTTATGGTCTCAATGAAGGAACATGAAATGGTTATCTCACAGGTTTAACAAGCAATCGCCATCAATAAATACTCTCAAACTGAAAAATAGTCCTGAATCTCTGGGAATAAAAACTCCAGAAGTTATACAGAAAGCCATCTAAAGATATCTGTTAATAGATAACCATCAACTCCAACTCTTAGCAGGCAGTTCTGTTCGAATGTAGTGAACTAACCACTGATGCCGACACAGGAACAGTAAATTGTGTACTTAAATAATCGGTAAAATGCACAGGCCTGTATATCCGCCTCCTGCAGAAAACAATATCCCTGAGATTAACATGCCTCTGAAGATTACTCATAGTCTATTTCATCAGTATAAAACCGCGATAACTCAGAAATAACCTTATTGATATAATTTAATTTCTTAAGACAGGTAGTAAAGTAACCGTTATTTATATTGTGTCTTTCACAAATAACTTTTCTGGAAGCACCCTCAACAATATAATCATACAGAGCATTGATAATTCGTTGACTGTGTATGGACGAAATATCTATTAATAACCAGAATTGCTCCTCAGGTACTTTACCGGCTTCCAGAACACAATATGGACAACGCGAGTTCCTCTTTTTGAACGCCGATGTTATTATGTATGAATTATCCGTTTTCATTATCTTGTCCTCCATCTAATCATTTATAATGATAATCATATAGTCATATATAAAACAATACAATGAGGTTTAATAAAGACCTTACATAGAAATAATTCTTTTAGTATCAGATTCCTCCCGGTTTATATTTCATTTATATTAAATGATTTGATGCTATCAACCGCATATAATATCGCTCGTCGCTCCATCTCTTCTAAACTCATACTTCGAAAATCACCTTCGCCCTCTGAATAAAGAACACATTCAAATGTTGCCTCACCATTCAGCTCAAGTTGAACAACAACCTTATCAATAAGGTGACGATCGTAGCTTACATTTAAGTTTACTATCCGATGCCCATACATTTTACACCTGATCCTTATATTAAAATAGTTAGCTCCCTCCAGACAGACCCGAGGGAATAAATATCACTTACAGACTCGCCAGCTTTGTCATATATTTTTATCAACTCCGTCATTCAAAATACTTTTCATGTGTAGATCCATTCTGTTATTTTTCCTTCAGTTACCAGGGAATTCAACAGATGAAATGTCTTGTTTAATCAATATCACTCACAAAAGAGATATTAAGGAAAAACACAAACACTTCATCATTATTACTGATAATACCACTGATATATTATAACATAACCAGGAATACTCTTAATACAAACCTGGGGGTCAGATTTCAGAGAACATCCATTGACAGTACAGCAGATCCTTCAAAGAGCCCCGCAACAGGCGAGTCGCTTTTAAAATTCACAGATAAAGGAACATCTGTTGTTCCTCTTATAGCTTTTACAGTCTTCTGGCTTTTATCATTATCAAACGACAACGTACAATAACCAGGACCACACTTTGTTTTATTTATCTGTCCGTCCTGCATATCTGCAGCTCTTATTGAAAAAAGAATATTCGCCGGAGCATTACATACTACAGATAAACTGGCATTTTTATTTATACCACCTCGCGCCTCATCAGGGGTTATTCTGTCACCAATATTAATACTGAGATACCTTGATGTAAGTTCACATTTGGATGTTATATATATGGTAACATTATCTGTATTAACCGGACTGAATGATTTAATAGCACCGGCATATTCTGGCCAGCCTCCTCCTGATTGACCAGAGTATCTGCCTTTATTTTCTTCATAGGCAACCTTTAATGGTAATTGTAATGTGTACACTCCTGGCCATGCCGTTCCTCTGTCAATCTCAATTTTTATATTTTCAATATTTATCTGTGTAAAGTTATATCTTTCTCCGACACGGTTACATCTTAAGATATTCTTCCATGTGAAGTTTTGAGGTGGCGTTACCACAGTTTTCACTCCAGGCTCCTGACTACCTGCAAGTTCAAGATTAGTTACTATTCTGTATTTAAGACCTTCCTTTGTGTTTTGCCATTCATCAGGATACTGGAGCCAGTATCTATAAATCCCGGAAACCGATGTAAAGCTGGGCATATCTTCTTCATACTGTCTTATTGCTGTCGAATATCCTCCAGCCTGTAAATTTAAAGAATAAACTGCAGAAGAGGAACCATCCATACTTGCATTAAGTGATGCCTTCGGCAAATTTTCATTTGCCCATAAAATATTACAGAACTTTTGAGAATAGGCATCTGGTGAAAACTGAATAAATAAAAAAAACAAAAAAACAATATATTTTCTTCTCATACCCCCCCCCATGACTCAACCTCTTCAGCTATATATAATAAATATCTATCATGACTGTTGCTCTGAATACTCCTTTCTTTAGTTTGTTTTTACCGTATTTATATAGTGAAGCAATAAAAGTAACATCTGAATATTCTTCGCCTTTCCCGCGTAAACCTGTGTTTATTGTGGCTGTATTATTTAATGACAAAGGTTTATTATTCCCTTCTTCATACAACAAAATCCCCAACCCTTCAATATCAGTAGCAACAACATCTGCATTTTCAATTATGGAAGCAGCTGTAATTGTTAACGATACATCTCCCTGATGATAAGGGCACCTGACCGGGATAATAATTTTCTTATCATATATGCGAGATTTTATCTTCTCTTCCTGAACATTCCCAAAGTCAACATTCACAGGCTCTCCTGAGTTTATTTCACAAGGAGGTATAATAATTGTTCCATATATTCTAACAGGCACATCAACTGCACGCACTGAATTTACGAAAGTAAATAAAACAAACAAGAATATAAAATTCCTTAACATACTCATCATACCCGATCAATATTATTATGTCATTTTTCAGTTAATCATATGACATCCTGATAAGAGCATTTGCCTCTCTGTCGGCTTTCTCCGGACTTCGGATATGCATCCCACATTCTAAATAAAATATCAACTGGTTCTCACCATCAGACAAAAACTTTCTTTTTGAAGGAAGATAACATGCTCTTCTCAGTAAACCAGACATTGTAATTGATGCATTTACATATAATTTTCTGTTCCATTCTGAGAACGACTCCGGAACATTACCATAACCACAACCTGACATATTGACCTTAACTTTCTGTATATCACGTCGTTTCTTCCGTTCTGAAATTTGCACCTCATTAGTATCCAGCTGACACGGAGATGACACTAATGCCCCTTTGACATTCAGCGCTCCAGTCCTTCCGTTGTGCTCATTTACCCACTGATGGCGGCTTTCATCTGCTACGAAAAAATCATCCCGCGTCAACAATTCATCCGCCTGTGAGACACCGTTCATACTGCAACTCCCCAGCACGATGGCCAGGTAAAATCCCGCTGCTGCCCTGTTCATCTCCGACACCTCCGGTCAGTTCGTTTTACTGCTTTCTTATTTCTTTACTGCAGTACAGCGACTTCCTGCACAGGAGAACTGCAGTACCGGACGTCCACCGTAGTCATTGATATAACTCAGATAGGGGGTGCTGTATGTTCCGGATTTCACCATCTGCGTGGACTTCGGTGCCAGCATCACAGCATCAAATTCACCTTCTCTGGCCTGTTTTTCACTGCCGCCAATACCAATCACCGTCACGAAATACGGTGTCGGATTATCAATCTGATACCCTCCACCGGTCTTATTCAGCACCAGCTGGTCCTGCCATACTGCGTTGGGCTGTGCTTTAATGGATTCAGGCCGATAAAACAGTTTTATTTTTGTCTGCAGGGCTATCTGCAACACATTTGCTTTATCGCTTTTAGGGGGAATTTCCCGAAGACTGAAGTAAAAAAGGGATTCCCTGTCCTGTGGCAGGCGACTGATGTCAGGTGTACTGGTCAGACGAACCATACTCTTTGAGCCGGGTTCCAGACGCTGTACTGGCGGAGTGGCAATAATCGGGCCTGTGGTGATTTTTTCTTTCTTTTCATTCTCCACCCATGCCTGGGCCAGATAGGGAAGCTGTTTGTTATCATTGGCGATATTCAGTGTCATCGATTTCTCATCGCCATTAAAAATCGCACGTGTGCGGTCCAGGGAGACAGCAGCCTGGGCTGCCGGTACTGCGCTCAGACACGCTACCGCCATCAGCGTTTTTTTCAGCGCCGGTTTCATTTTCTGCATATTTTCTGCTCTCTGTTTCTTTACATATTTCTGCCGGGATATACAGACGATCGCCGGCGTGTATAACGTCACTTCACCTGACGACAGGGCAGCAGCAACTGTTGTGCCGGGTCCGGATGTGCCGGGATGTCCACCACACACTGTGTCCGGCCGTCCCAGCCGACGTTCAGGGTTTCTCCCGGATTCACTCCGCTCAGCCAGGCCAGACCGCTGTCTGCCACCATCCCCAGTTCACGGCCTTTCGCATTTGTCACGCTGGCACCAAAGGGCGGATAGCTGTTATCAGACATCCGCAACACAGCAAACAGACGGCTACCTTTCAGAACTTCGAACTCACGATAACCAATGGCCCCTTCCGTCAGGACCGACTCCACCACCGAGCGGGGGGCTTCCATATCTTCCGGCAGCCTGTTCAGGTCTACTGATGTGGTGTTGCGGTAATAACTGCTCACATCCGTCACCACACCAATGCCCCACCGGTTGGTATAAACCCGACCACCGTCAACCGGCACACCTCCGACACCATCGGTATCCACCAGAAGACGGGTTCCTCCGTTCATCCCTCCGGCATGTAACGCGGCTCCTTTCATCGTGACCGTCGCCCCCCCCGATGCACTCATCCCGAATGAGCTGTATCCGTTCTCCACGGCAGAGAAACTGGCTGACAGATTTGTCAGGGAACCGTTATGGTTGTAATAGGCACTCATTTGCCGTTGTGACGGCTGACCACCGCCACTATTCACGCCGGCATTCAGGCTGTAACTGCTCAGGCCGTTATTCAGTGTGTCGCTGTAACCCACCGTATTGGTGTAACGGTCGTTGCTCATGCTGCCGCTGTAGCTGGCCGTACCGGTTCCCCACGGCACGGACAGACGAACAAACGCCGAATCGTTATCCCTGTTCTGGTATTTCGAACGGGATGCAGATATTCCCAGCGCGATATTCTTAAAGCTGAACGCATCGAAGTAGCGGTTCACCGACAGCGTGTAATAGTCAGATGTCCGGCGGTCCCAGTAAGTCTGATGGCTGTACTGCAGGTTGACCGATGCCTTCCAGTCCTCGAAGTTCTTGTTGAGTGTGACGGTGTACAGCTCCTTCTCACGTCCCGTAAAATCATTCCGGTAACGTGCATTGAGGTACTGGTCCATCGTCATGTAATTGCGTTCAGAGAAGCGGTAACCCGCAAAAGTGATATCCGTATTCACGTCATCAAAACGTTTGGAATAGCTCAGACGCCAGGATTTCCCCTGCTTCGTCTCTTCTCCCGGAATGCGGGCCACGGACTGGGTTACATCAGCGGAAACAGTACCGAACTCATTCAGGTCCCGGCCCAGCCCCACAGCCAGGGCGTTGTAATCCCCGGCAACGATACCGCCACCGTAAAGAGACCACTTGTTGCTGATACCCCAGGATGCCTCACCGGCAGCAAAGACCGGGCCTTCCGTGGTGTGCTCATAGTTACGCGAACGACCGGAAACCAGCCGGTAACGAACCTGGCCCGGACGGGTCAGATAGGGCACATATGCCGTGTCCACCTGGAACGTTTTTTTCCGCCCGTCCTGCTCGATAACTTCAACATCCAGGCGGCCACGCACGGAGCTGTCCAGGTCCTGAATGGTGAACGGACCTGCCGGCACGGTGGCGTCATAGAGGATGCGTCCCTGCTGCGAAATCACGACACGCGCATTCGTATCCGCAATCCCTGAGACCTGCGGTGCATAACCGCGCAGTTTTGGCGGCAGCATGCGGTCATCACTTTCCAGACTGGCACCGGTGTAGCGCCAGGAGCTGAAAATCTCAGAATTGATGTAGTTCTCACCCAGTGTGAGATTTGCGCGCCAGCGCGGGATGGCGCGGTACATGTAGAAACGGCTCCAGGTGAACTGGCTGTCCGTCCCCTGCGCACTGCCGGTGGTGTGATTCAGGTTGCCCTGATAGTCCGCACGCAGACGCCATGCACCGAAGTTAGCCCCCGCAGTTCCGTTATAGTTCAGCGACTGGGACTGTTTCCCCTGATGCGGCTTATTCACTGTCCCGTTGATGTTGTAGTCAAACAACAGTCCGGGAATACCGTTATCCCAGCGGGACGGCGGCAGCCAGGAGGCATCGGAATACTCCAGCCAGGCCTGCGGCATATTGATGTACAGCATCCCTTCTGCCGGATTCGGGCGTATCTCCACTCCGGATAACTGTCGGAAATCCGCACATTGTCCGTTATTCCAGTACGTAACTTTTTCCTGTGACGCCTCAGTCAGGCCCATCCGGCTGACTATCTCCGGTGTCAGGCAGGGTTCTGGTAACGGTTTCTCGTTATCCGAATCCGAAAAAGGTGGTTCAAGAAACGCAATCTGAAATGCCGATGGTGAAATATCCTGACCATTCACCCTTATTTCCATCTGATACTGTCCGGGCATAATATAGCCGGCCCGGGAGAACCGGGAAAAATCAATATTCTGTCTGTCTGCGGCATCCAGAACATCCGTATTAAAATCGACGGCATAGACAGGCACTCCTGCCAGAGAAAGCATCAATGAATACGTAATAAAATTGATGGTAAAAGTCGATTTATTTTTTTTCATTATATGCAGCCGATTTAATACAAAAACACTTTGAGGGGCGCAACTAACCCTCTTCAACATTCAGGAATGTATTATTAACGCTGTCGCTGATAGCAGTGAGCCCGGCTACTCCGGTTGTATTTATTCGTAGTCCAGTTTAAAACGCAATGCAGCGTAGTAATCGCCAGCCTTTAATGGATAACCATTTCTGACAATGCGAAGAGTATAATCAAGCCCGTCTTCATTCCCCCTGAGAATTAAAGGTGGCATGCTTTTTCCTGCTCTTACCGGATATCCGTAATTGTCCATAATCTGCAGATTTATACCTTCAGCCTGACCTGTCAGCGAGAATTTGTCCGGTGTTTCTCCGGGAATGCCATCAAAAGTCACACGCACCCGGGTTGCCGTATAGACCTGCTTTCCTGCACCTGCAAGCTCACAGTTGCGTAGCCGTAGCCGGAATTTTTTCTCGGGACCGGCAGGGCTGCTCTGTAAGTCCCTGAGTGGCGTGGTTCCCATATCAATTTCCTGCCAGGCATCCTCCATAGCCAGCGTACAGGCAGGAGCGATAACCTGCCCTTTAAAGCTGGCCCGCCCATCCCACCAGACGTGTTCTTCTCCCCAGTACTCGGGCAAAGTTATCCCCGGTGGTGGAAAAGAAGCTGATGGCAGGGCCTGAGCCATCGCACACCAGAAAAACGGTACCGAAATGATCATGCGCCAGAACATGCGGTATTCCTTACTTCTCACTGGCAATTGTTCGGGGAATTCCCCCGAACATATCAGACAGAACTGACCGACAGATTACTCGTAGGCCAGATTGAAGTTAGCAACAGCGGTAAAATCGCCTTCTTTCAGGGTGCCACCAGTAGCTTTTTTAACCCAAGTACTGTAGCGCAGGGTATTATCACCTTCTTTAACTTTTGTCGCGGAATCTGCTGTACCATCAAATGAAACCAGGCTGCCATTTGCAGCTGAGACAACTATTGCAGTCCCTGTATCACCAGTAGTACCTAACTCCTGATTCTGTCCATTGATTGTTGTACCAGTAAAAGAAACTTTCACACCATTGGTCAGTTTTCCGATTTCTGTGGCATCGCAGTTAACTAACTTGATATCCAGATCTTTTTTTACGGAAATTCCGTCTGCATTCAAATGTGCTTTAGAAATCTGGCCGAAATTAATTGTCTGATCTGCTGATTCTTGTGCAATACCACAAGGAGCATCAATTACTGTACCTTTGAAGTTAATAACGCCCTGTCCCTGATTAGCAGCATTAACGCCAAATGAAACAGTAGAAGCAAGCATGGTTGCAATAATAACTTTATTCATATAACAAAACCCTGAGTTGAAAAAATACATTTTATTGAGTGGCAAAAATTCTGTCACTCAACAAAAAGTACTTTTATGTCTCATAAAAGAATGTGAATAGTTAATTATCACACGTTAAGAGGTTCGTATATTCTGCTTCACATCAAAATTCAGCTTTTCTTATTTTTGGTTAATTTTATTCAGAATTAAAAAAATCACAATAATAATGATTTATCATCGCAATTCATTTTTACAGAATAAATGACCAGAAGCAAGTTATGACAAAGAGATAGTTTCTGTATTTTTCGATTTATTGCGAATAAAACACCTGTAATAATAGATATTCTCAGAATAAAAAAACATGACAATTTTCTGTTTTGCATCAAAAATTGCAATAAAAGACAAAAAAATACAAAATATATCCCCCGGGGGAGCTTGTGAGAAAAAATAGAAAGGTATATCCTAGGTTTAGAACATAAAAGCTTTATAGGAGGAAAGAAAGATGCATATACCTGAAAATTATTTGAGTCCTTCGACCTGTGCGGTAATGGCCGCAACAATGGTTCCGGTATGGACATACTCTGTTAAGAAAGTAAAAGAAGAAATTCCGAAGGTGAAGATGCCATTGCTTGGAATTGGAGCAGCGTTTTCCTTTCTTGGAATGATGTTTAATATTCCGCTGCCTGGAGGTACAACCGGACATGCAGTAGGAGGAACATTGATTGCGATTCTTACAGGAAGTCCGTCGGCAGGCTGTATTGCCGTTACGATCGCACTGCTTATCCAGGCATTGTTGTTTGGCGATGGCGGTATTCTCGCTTTTGGAGCAAACTGTTTTAATATGGCTTTCATATTGCCATTTCTCGGATTTGCGATTTACAAGCTTATCTGGGAAAAAACAGGAAAAAGAAAGTTAGCAGCAGGAATTGGTTCTTACATCGGCATTAATGCAGCAGCATTTTGTGCAGCGATTGAGTTTGGAATTCAGCCATTGCTGTTTACCGATGCAGCAGGAAAGGCACTCTATTGTCCATATCCGCTTACTATTTCTATTCCGGCAATGATGATTGGACATCTTACGTTATTTGGAATTGCGGAAATAGTTCTGACTACAGCAATCCTTGCATTTGTGGAAAAGATATCGCCGGAAACATTAGAGGAAAAACCAGCACAGTCCGCATTTAAGCCATTATATATTCTTATGGCAGTTTTGATTATATTCACACCATTAGGTCTTCTGGCAAGTGGAACCGCCTGGGGAGAATGGGGCGTTGAAGAGATGGCATCCCTTGTAAGTAATGGAAAAGCACTTGGGTATACACCGGCAGGAATGGAAAAGGGCTTTAGCCTTGCTTCGCTTTTCCCGGATTACTCTATGGCAGGAATGCCGGAGTGGATAGGATATATTTTATCTGCAGTTGTTGGTGTAGCGATTATTGTTATCTTCTTTAAACTTTTATCTGGAAGTAAAAAAGATAAAATAGATTTTTCAAAAGGGCAGTCAGTGTAATGCAAAATCAGGAAAAAAATAATAGTTTTCTTCCATCATGGATGTGTGAAACGGAGCAATATGTTCCAAGTATTGATAAAGATGGATTTATTACAAAAAGTACGCAGGCAGTTCTTGGCGTACTGTCAAAATTAAAATGGAAAGAAGGGAAGGACAGGTGCCTAAGCGCCAGTCCTTCTTTAAAACTATGTTATACATTCCTATATATTTTACTTACTGCCTGTTCAAAAAACTATGTATTTTCATTAATTATGGTAGGCGGAACCATTCTTATACTTGCAACTTATCCGGCAGAAACAATGAAACAGATACTTTCTGGAACATTTGGAGCAGTACTTTTTTCTGCACTAATACTTTTACCGGCAGTGTTTATAGGAAATCCGCAGATTTTACTCATTATCACAACCAAAGTGTTTGTATCCGTTACACTTATAGGTATTCTGTCAGCGGGAACATCCTGGAATAAATTAACAGCAAGTCTCCGTTCATTTCATATACCGGATATCTTTATTTTTACATTGGATATTACATTAAAATATATTGCTGTTACTCCTATCATCAAAAGAAGACTC
>ERZ773149.1244-NODE-1244-length-21319-cov-6.170100_pt1 | contig 21319 bp, 17 predicted proteins | sample MGYA00511081_ERZ773149 | MGnify/ENA primary metagenome ERZ773149 (study PRJEB29015, sample SAMEA2737846) | human gut metagenome | biome: human gut; feature: human-associated habitat; material: faeces | place: China | collected 2012 ...
GTCAACTATTGAAAGCGCCGTATACCGAACGGTACGTACGGTGCTGTGAGAGGACGGCGGTTAGTCACCGCCTCCTACTCGATTGCTTAGAAAAAACAAGTAAAAATATTACTAAATATTATGACTGCTTGCGCGGAGCAGCACAAGAGTTACGGACAATAAGATTGCATGGAAGTGTCAAACGAATCGGAGTTTGCTGATTCAGAGAATCCTCTTTTGCCCGAAGTAAAATATAATGAGCAGCATATTCCCCCATAAATTCAGCTGGGGTATGAATTGTTGTCAGAGGCGGGTTTGAAAAACTTGCAACGCTGATATCATCAAAACCAATGATGGATATATCATCCGGAATTTTATAACCATTCTCATATAAAGCACGCATTGCACCAATCGCAAGAGGATCACTGGCAGAGAAAATAGCGGTTGGAAGATCACCGTCAGAGATCATCTGTTTTGTCATGTTATATCCAGATTCAGCAGAATAATCCCCCTCATAAATAAAAGATTCATGGTTAATGGAATGTTTCTGGCAGTAGTTGATGAAGGTATCTTTACGTTCTTCAAAATATACACTGTTATCAGCGAGAACTTCTTTTCCGCCAAGATAAGCAATCTTTCGATGGCCGAGGTCATACAAATAATCCAGCGCTTCAGTAACTGCCTGTTGGAAATCAAGATTGATCGTATCACAATATATCTTTGGTGTTTTCATATCAACAAAAATCGTATTAGGATTAAGTTTTTGAAAAGATTTGATCTGAGGTTTATTAAATTTACCAATACAGATCAGCCCCTGAAGATCCTTGAGAGTGTCAGGATAATTGCAATCGCTTTGGAAAGCACGAACAACATGAATGTTATGGTCTGCACAATATTTTTCAATACCGACACGGATTGCCTGATAATAAGGATCTTCCAGTTCCTGAAAGACAGAATACCATTGAAAGATACCGATAGAAATCGATTTTTCAACGGTATTTTTTAGATGCTTTGTATAATTTAATTCCTGGGCAACCTTTAAAACGCGCTGTTTTGTTTCGTCGGTTACACTCAGGGTATCGTCTTGGTTTAAAATTCTTGATACAGTTGCTGCAGAAACAGATGCTTTCTGTGCAATATCTTTGATTGTTGCCATGGAGATAAAATCCTTTCTGAATAAATGTTAGTTTAGTTCATTATAGCAGAGAATAACACAAAAGTAAATTTAGTAAAATATTTAGTAAAAACATATTGACAATTTTACTAAAAAGATTTACTATATAAACATCAAAGACAGCTTATAAAAAACAGGAGGAAAGAAAAATGGGAACAACTAATGGAAAGGTTCCAGGCAGAGTAAAATATACTTTTGCATTTGGAGCATTGGGAAAAGATTTAATTTATGGAATGATGGCGACATTCGCTATGATCTACTTTACGGATGTGTTGAAAGTATCACCGGGTTTTGTAGGAATCGTTTTCTTCGTAGCAAAACTTTGGGATGCATTTAACGATCTGTTTATGGGAATGATCGTAGATAACACAAGATCACGCTTTGGAAAATTCGTACCATGGCTAGTGATCGGAACTTTAGTCAATTCCGTTGTGTTTGTCGTATTATTTACTGACTTTAAATTAACAGGAACTTCACTTTGCATCTTCGTTGCAGTGATCTATGTATTATGGGGAATGACTTATACGATCATGGATATTCCATACTGGTCCGTAATTCCAAACCTTACATCAGATCCACACGAACGAGAAGTTGTTTCCGTTTTACCTAGAATTTTCGCAAGTATTGGACAGTCATTAGTCATCGCAGGATTCGGTGTTCAGATCATTGCAGCCTTAGGTGGAGGATATATCGGATATCATCGTTTTGCTATGATTATTGCAGGAACATTTATTCTTACGATCGGAGTTGCAGTCTGCAACTTAAAAGTAAAAGAAAACAATGCACCAAGTGAGAAGATTTCTTTCAAAGATGTATTCTCAATCATTAAGAAAAATGATCAGTTACAGTCAGCTGTAGGACTGATTCTTTTATATAATGTAGGAATTCAGTTTATCATGGGTGTTGCAGTTTACTACTTTACATATGTATGTGGAAATGCCAACATGTTATCAGCTTTTATGATCAGTGCATCTATCGCAGAAGTTGTTGGGTTGATCATCTTCCCAGAAGTAGCAAAGAAATTATCAAGACATACATCATTTTTACTGGCTTGTATCTTACCGTTTATTGGCTTAGCATTATTATTAGTCGTTGGATTTGTATGCCCACAGAACATTGTATTAACAGCAATTTCAGGAGTGATCGTAAAGACAGGAACAGGATTAGAACTTGGATGTGCGACAGTATTCTTATCTGATGTCGTTGACTATGGTGAGTACAAACTGGGAACAAGAAATGAATCCGTTGTATTCTCTTTACAGACATTGATCGTAAAATTTACAGCGGCTTTAACATCGCTTTTCATTGGATTTGCACTGGAACGTACAGGATATATTCCAAATCCAAACGCTGTACAGTCAGCACTGACATTGAATTCTATCAGATTTTTAATGTGTGCGATCCCAGCGGTGTCCATGCTTGTAGCCTATGTAGTTTATAAAAAAGCATATCATCTGGATGACAGTTTTATGAAGAAAGTTATTCAGACAATCGAAGAAAGGAGAGCAAACCGCAATGCCGAACAGTATTAAAAAATTAGAAGAAGCTTTTAAAGAAGGAAAATATGATCAGTTATTAAAACATATCTATGTAGATGAAAGTGTTCTTGCATATCAGCAGGAACGCTACATCAAAGCATTAGAATCCTTTGAAAAGATTTATGGAGAAAAAGAAGTAGAAATCTATAGTGCTCCAGGAAGAAGTGAAGTAGGAGGAAACCACACAGACCATCAGTTTGGAAAAGTTCTTGCAACTTCCATTAACTTGGATGCGATCGCAATCGTTGCAAAAAGAGATGACGATGTGATCGATCTGAAATCAGAGGGATATGAAAGAATCATAGTTAGTCTTAGTTCTTTTGACCCAGCTAAAGCAGAAAAAGGAACATCACAGGCACTGATTCAGGGAGTTGCTTCTAAATTAAAAGAAGAAGGATATAAAATCGGTGGATTTGAAGCTTATGTAACAAGTGATGTATTAAATGGGGCTGGAATGTCATCTTCTGCTGCATTTGAAGTATTGATCGGAAATATTTTATCTGGGTTACATAATGATATGAAGATCGATCCTGTATTTTTGGCGCAGGCCGGACAGTATGCAGAGAATGTATACTTTGGAAAACCATGTGGATTGATGGATCAGATGGCATCTTCCATTGGAGGTCTGATCAATATTGATTTTGAAGATCCTCAAAGTCCAAAGATCAAAAAGGTTGAAGTGGATTTTGAAGAATATGGACACAGCTTATGCATTGTGGATACAAAAGGATCTCATGCAGATTTAACAGATGATTATGCAGCAATTCCATACGAAATGAAGAAAGTTGCCAATTATTTTAATCAGGAAGCATTAAGAGAAGTTGATAAAGATGATTTTTATTTAAATCTGCCAAAGATCAGAGAAATCTTAGGAGATAGAGCAGTTCTTCGTGCAATGCATTTATTTGAGGAAAATAAACGTGTAGATCAGCAGGTAAAAGCTTTAGAAGAAGGAGATTTTGATACATTTAAGAAATTGATCAAAGAATCTGGTGATTCATCCTTTAAATATTTACAAAATGTATATTCAAGCCATGACCTGACAAATCAGAGTGTATCGATCGGATTGGCGATCAGTGATATTTCCTTAGGAGATAAAGGAGTCAGCCGAGTTCATGGTGGAGGATTTGCAGGAACGATTCAGGCATTTGTACCAAATGATATTGTTAGTATGTACAAAAAGAACATGGAACATGTATTTGGTGAAGGAGCATGTCATGTCTTAAAAGTACGCCCATACGGAGGAATGAAGGTATTATAAGATGATGAAAGTAAGAATGATAGAACAAAGAGATAACGGAGTCTGCTTATTCGAATTAAAAAATGATGAGATCAAGGTGATCACAAGTAATCTTGGATGTCATGTGTTATCTGTATTTACAAAAGACAGAGAAGGAAACTTTGGGGATGTTGTTCTTGGATTTGAGAATGTGGAAGATTGCTGGCATGGAGATGGAAGTTACATGGGAGCGATCGCCGGACGTGTTGCAAATCGTATCGGAGATGCAAAGTTTGAGTTAAATGGAAAAACATATGAATTGGCAGCAAACAATGGAAAGAATTCTCTCCATGGAGGAATCAAAGGATTTAATCAAAAGATATTTAAATATGAATTGTTGGAAGATGGAATCCGTTTTATCTATCTCTCACCAGATATGGAAGAGGGGTATCCGGGAAGTCTTTATCTTAAAGTTGTGTACCGCTTATGTGACAACACATTAAAAATGGAATATGAAGCAGTATCCGATCAGGATACACTGATCAATATCACAAATCATTCTTACTTTAACTTATCTGCTGGAAAAGATAAAATTTATCATCATCAGTTAAAGGTAAAAGCGGATGAGATTGCATGTGTTGATGAAAACTGTCTTGCCAATGGAACATTTTTAAAGATAGAAAACACACCATTTGACTTTAAAGAATTTCATGAGATCGGAGAGCGGATCAACGATGATCATGAACAGTTAAAACTTGCCGGAGGTTATGATCATTCTTTCATGGTAAAAGATGAAGAAGACCAGTTGATCCTATATGACAAAGAAACTGGAAGAAAATTAACAATGACAACAACACTTCCTTGCATTCAGGTATACACAGGAAACTTTCTGTCTGGCGGATGTAATGGAAAAGGTGGGAAACCATATGAAAACAGAGATGGTGTTGCCTTAGAAGCCCAGTTCTTACCAAACTCCATACATATAGAAAAAGAACCAAAGGTAATTTTAAGAAAAGGCGAAGAATACGAAGCAGTAACAACATATCGATTTGAGGTGGAATAAGATGGATTTACAAAAAGATATCAAAAAACTTGTAACATATGGACTTGATAAAAAACTGATCATGCCAGAAGATGAAATCTATACGATCAATCAATATCTGGAAGTGTTTCGATTAGATGAATATGAAGATCCTGATATTGAAGGAGAAGAAATCATCCTGCCAGAGATTTTAGATCGTTTGACAGATACAGCTTATGACCGCTATATCATCAAAAGTGATGATATCGTGACAAGAGATTTATTTGACACAAAATTAATGGGAATTCTGACACCAAAACCAAGCCAGGTCATCAAAGAATTCCGTACCTATTATGAAGAGAGTCCAAAGAAAGCAACAGAGTTTTTCTATGAATTCAGCCAGGATACCAACTATATCCGAAGAGACCGCGTCAAAAAAGATATGAAATGGAAAGTAAATAGTCCATATGGAGATATTGATATCACGATCAATCTCTCCAAACCAGAGAAAGATCCGAAAGCGATCGCAGCAGCGAAAAATGCAAAGCAAAGTTCTTATCCAAAGTGTCAGCTTTGTATGGAAAATGAAGGATATGCAGGAAGAATGAATCACCCTGCAAGACAGAATCACAGGATCATACCGCTTACGATCAATGATAGCAAATGGGGATTCCAGTATTCTCCATATGTATACTACAATGAGCATTGTATCGTATTTAATGGACAGCATGTACCAATGAAGATCGATCGGGCAGCATTTACAAAACTATTTGATTTTGTAAGACAGTTTCCTCATTATTTTCTTGGATCGAATGCCGATCTTCCGATTGTTGGAGGTTCTATCTTAACACACGATCATTTCCAAGGTGGTCATTATGAATTTGCTATGGAACGAGCAGAGATTGAAAAAGAATTTACAATCCCAGGATATGAAGATGTCAAAGCAGGAATCGTTCACTGGCCATTATCTGTGATCCGTATTCAGAGTAAAGATGAAAAACGCCTCATTGATCTTGCTGATCATATTTTGAAAAAATGGCGTGGATACACGGATGAAGAAGCATATATTTTTGCTGAGACAGAAGGAGAACCACATAATACGATCACACCGATCGCACGTAAAAAAGGTGATATGTATGAACTGGATCTGACACTTCGTAATAATATCACAACTGAAGAGTGCCCATTAGGACTTTACCATCCACACAATGAGTATCATCATATCAAGAAAGAAAATATTGGGCTGATCGAGGTTATGGGACTTGCTGTTCTGCCATCCAGATTAAAGGCAGAGATGGAACATTTAAGCCAGTGTCTGATCAAAGGAGAAGATATTGTTTCTAAGGAAGATTTAAAGAAGCATGCAGCATGGGTTGAAGAAATCAAAGGAAAATATACAGATATCAATGAAGGAAATGTCATGGATATCTTAAAGGAAGAGATTGGACAGGTATTTGTTAAAGTTCTTGAAGATGCCGGAGTTTATAAATATAATGAAGAAGGAAGAAAAGCATTCGACCGATTTATTGCAGTTTTATAATGACAAGGTCATAGAAAGGAAAGCAAGACAATGAAAATATTAGTATTAGGCGGAGCTGGATACATAGGTTCTCATACAGTATACGAACTGATCGATGCTGGAGAAGAAGTCGTGATCATCGATAATCTGGAAACAGGACATATCGAGGCTGTTCATCCAAAAGCAAAGTTTTATAAAGGTGACTTAAGAGATAAAGATTTTGTAGATAGTGTACTAGATCAGGAAAAAGATATCGATGCAGTCATTCATTTTGCAGCAAACTCCTTAGTTGGAGAAAGTATGGTAAATCCATTAAAATATTATGATAATAACCTTTGTGGAACAAAAACAATGGTACAGTCTTTGGTAGAACATGGTATCGATAAGATCGTATTTTCCTCAACAGCAGCAACTTATGGAGAACCAGAAAAGGTACCGATCGTAGAGACAGACCGTACAGAACCTACCAACACTTATGGAGAGACAAAACTTTCTATGGAAAAAATGTTTAAATGGGTTGGACGTGCTCACGGACTTCGTTATGTATCTTTAAGATACTTTAACGCCTGCGGAGCACATGTAAGTGGACAGATCGGAGAAGATCATAATCCAGAAACACATTTGATCCCATTGATCTTACAGGTGCCAAATGGCAAAAGAGAAGCAATCAGTATCTTTGGAACTGATTATGATACAAAAGATGGAACTTGTGTAAGAGACTATATTCATGTAACAGATCTTGCACAAGCACATATTCTGGCAGTGAAATACTTAATGGAAGGTAATGAAAGCAACATCTTCAATCTTGGAAATGGTGTTGGATTTACTGTAAAAGAAGTCATCGAAACAGCCAGAAAAGTGACAGGAAAGCCGATCAAGGCTGTGGAAGAAGGAAGAAGAGCTGGAGATCCGGCTGTCTTGATCGCTTCCAGTGAAAAAGCGAAGAATATCCTTGGCTGGAAGCCAGAACATGCAGATCTTGAAGAAATCATTGCATCCGCATGGAAATGGCACAGCAGCCACCCACAAGGATATTGTTCTGTTCAAAAGGAAGACAAATAACTCTTTTTGAACCATAAATCATCCCTGTACCGTTTAGAGCATGTTACCTGGCTCTAAGCGGTACTTTTTTGTTTTCGTAAAATATCTGGTACGATGTTCAAATAAAAAATAAAATGGTGTATACTAAAGAAAATAGTAAGATAAAAGAAGGAGTACGAATCGATGAAACGGTTACTAGGATATTTAAAGGAGCATCTTTGTGTTACGATCCTTGCACCATTATTTAAGATGCTGGAAGCTAGTTTTGAACTATTTGTACCATTGGTCGTTGCCAGCATGATCGATGTAGGAATCGGACATCACGATATTGGATATTTGTGGAAGATGGGAGGATTATTGATTTTACTTGGAATCATTGGATTTTCATTTTCTATCACAGCACAGTATTTTGCGGCAAGATCGGCTGTGTATACAGGAAAGTCAATGAGAAGTGATTTGTTTGCACATATGAATCAATTTTCTTATCAGGAGATCGATCAGGTTGGGACATCAACGTTGATCAACCGCATGAGTAATGATATCAATCAGGTGCAAAATGGAGTTAACATGTTCCTGCGGTTGTTTTTAAGGTCACCATTTGTCGTATTTGGTGCGATGTTCATGGCATTTACGGTGGATCATAAGGCAGCGATTTCCTTTGTATTTACGATCACAGCATTGGCAGTGGTTGTTGGACTGATCTTATGGATCACGATGCCAATGTATAGGAAAGTACAAAAACAGGTCGATGGAGTATTAAAAAGCACAAGGGAAAATCTTCTTGGAATTCGTGTGATCCGTGCATTTAACAGACAAAGAAGTGAGGAAGAGAATTTCAGATCACAAAGTGGACAGCTTTATAACAAACAGATCCACGTTGGAAAGATTTCAGCGTTACTAAATCCTCTGACTTACATGATCATTAATTTGGGGATCATTGCAATTCTATGGTCTGGTGGAAAACAGGTTGATCTGGGTTATTTAACACAAGGACAGATCATTGCCCTGATCAATTATATGTCACAGATCCTTGTAGAACTTGTAAAACTTGCGAATCTTTTGATCATCTTATCTAGAGCGTTTGCAAGTCTTGACCGTGTGGATCAGATTTTTGCATTAGAGCCATCCATGAAGGAAACTGGAAAAATAGCTATAATAGAAGAGAAGAAAGATGCACCTATTCTTGAGTTTAAAGATACGTCGTTTGTCTATCATGGTGCAAGAAAAGAGACGATCCATCCATTTGATTTTGCGGTGAAAGAAGGCGAAACGATCGGGGTGATCGGAGGTACAGGGTCAGGAAAGAGTACTTTTGTATCTTTGATCGCAAGATTATATGATGTGACATCAGGAAGAATTCTATACCGTGGAGTTGATGAGAAAGAATTAAAACCAGAATTTATCCGAGGAAAGATCGGATTTGTTCCGCAGAAAGCATCTTTGTTTGAAGGAAGCCTAAGAGATAATATGAAATGGGGTAAAGAAGATGCCACAGATGAAGAAATCTATCAGGCATTGGATATCGCACAGGCAAGAGAATTTGTTGATCAGAAGGAACAGGGATTAGACTTTAGAATTGAACAAAATGGAGGAAACTTATCTGGCGGACAAAAACAGAGACTAACGATCGCAAGAGCATTAGTACGTAAACCTGAGATCTTAATTCTTGACGATAGTGCATCCGCACTTGATTTTGCAACAGATGCAAGACTTCGAAAAGCGATCAAAGAAAATACAGATAATATGACAGTATTTCTTGTATCCCAGAGAGTATCAACAATTCGTAATGCTGACCATATCTTAGTGTTGGATGATGGAAAGATTGCAGGAATCGGGACTCATCTACAGCTATTAAAAGAGAATCAGGTATATAAAGAAATCTGCGCATCACAGATGGCAGGAGAGGAGGCATAAGATCATGAGGAAAGACAAAAAACAAAAGACATTACAAAGGATCATGGAATATATGAAGCCTTATCGATTTTTGATCTTTGCGTCTTTAGTGTTGGCGGTGATCAGTGTGGCACTGACACTTTATGTTCCGATTCTGACAGGACAAGGTGTGGATTGCATTATATCAAAAGGAAATGTTGATTTTGCAAGATTGATAAGTATTATAAAAATGATCGTGATCTGTATCGCATTGACGGCGGCAGCGCAGTGGCTGATGAATCATGTCAATAACCAGATTACATATAAGATTGGAAAAGATTTAAGGATTCAGGCATTTGAGCATTTGCAGAAACTGCCATTATCTTATGTAGATGCACACTCCTCAGGAGACTTGATCAGCCGGATCGTAACGGATATTGATCAGTTTACGGATGGATTGCTGCTTGGATTTACACAGTTATTTACTGGTGTGATCACGATCATTGGAACCATTTGTTTTATGTTAGGAATCAATCCATGGATCACATTAGTCGTTGTTATTTTAAGTCCGTTTTCGTTTTTTATCGCAAGTTTTATCTCAAAGCGAAGTTTTAATATGTTCCGGAAACAATCACAGACTAGAGGAAATATGACAGGATTTGTCAATGAAATGCTTGGAAATATTAAAGTAGTCAAAGTGTTTGATCATGGAGAAAAAGCACAGGAAGAGTTTGATCAGATCAATGATGATCTTGCATATTACTCCTTAAGAGCGACATTTTTCTCATCTATCACAAATCCGGCAACCAGATTTATGTATTCAGGAATCTATGCAGGGGTTGCGATCGCAGGATGTATGAGTGTTATTCGCGGAAGTATCAGTGTTGGTCAGTTATCAAGTTTTTTAAGTTATACAAACCAGTATACAAAGCCGTTTAATGAGATCACAGGGGTTATCACAGAATTTCAGAATTCTTTAGCTTCTGCGGCAAGAGTTTTTGAATTGTTAGATGAGGAGCCGATGATTCCTGATGCCAAAGATGCGAAGGCGTTACAGGATGTGAAAGGAAATGTCGAATTAGAGCATGTGGAGTTTTCTTATGTGAAAGAAGTACCTTTGATCCAGGATTTTAATCTGAAAGTGAAACCAGGACAGCGGATTGCGATCGTTGGACCGACAGGATGTGGGAAAACAACGTTGATCAATCTGTTAATGCGTTTTTATGATGTGAATGCAGGAATGATTAAGGTGGAAGGGAATGATATCCGGGATGTCACGAGAGAAAGCCTGCGATCCAGCTATGGAATGGTACTTCAGGAGACATGGTTGAAAGCCGGAACGATCCGTGAAAATATCTGCTATGGAAAACCAGATGCAACTGAGGAAGAGATGATCATGGCAGCAAAAGAAGCCAATGCACATGGATTTATCGAGCGAATGCCAGATGGGTATGACACGATCATCACAGAAGGTGGCGGAAATCTGTCACAGGGACAGAAACAGCTGCTTTGTATTGCAAGGATCATGTTAAGCCTTCCTCCAATGCTGATCTTAGATGAAGCGACATCATCCATTGATACGATGACAGAGATCCGAATTCAGAAAGCATTTGAAACGATGATGAAAGGAAGAACAAGTTTTATCGTAGCCCACCGACTTTCAACGATTCAGAATGCGGATGTGATACTTGTTATGGAAAATGGACATATTTTGGAGCAGGGAACACATGAAGAACTTTTAGCGAAAAATGGTGCGTATGCCAGATTATATAACAGCCAGTTTGCACCAGTATAAATGGTAAGATTTTTGACTGGAGATGTCATATGGAAGAAAAAGGAATGAAAAAAAAGAAAAAATTATTGAGGTTGTTTATAGAAACATTTTATTTAAGTGCATTTACTTTTGGTGGCGGCTATATGATCGTATCTTTGATGAAGAAGAAGTTTGTGAATGAATATCATTGGATCGAAGAAGACGAGATGCTTGATCTGGTGGCGATCGCACAATCAGCCCCAGGAGCGATCGCAGTGAATGGAGCAATCGTTGTTGGCTATAAATTAGCAGGTATCAGTGGTGTGATCGTAAGTGTATTCGGAGCTGTTCTACCGCCATTTTTGATTATATCTGTAGTCTCTGTTTTTTATGAAATATTTCGGGATAACAGGATTGTTGCAGCGATGCTTTCTGGTATGCAGACGGGTGTTGGTGCGGTGATCATCAGTGTTGTGTACGAGATGGCAAAAGGGCAAAGTAAGAAGGAAAACAGAATAGAACTTGCGATCATTATGGTTGTGGCATTTATGGCAAGTTATGTCTTTGATATTAGTGTGATCTACATTATTCTTGCATGTATTGGAGTTGGAATCGTACAATATGGTATTTCAAGAAAGAAGACAGGAGGTAGAAAATGATCTATCTGCAATTATTTTTAAGTTTTTTAAAGATTGGAGCATTTAGTTTCGGAGGCGGATATGCAGCAATGCCAATGATACAGCAGCAGGTGGTAGATGCATATCATTGGCTGTCTGTGTCTGAATTTGGAGATCTCGTGACGATTTCGCAGATGACACCGGGACCGATCGCAATTAATGCGGCGACTTTCGTGGGCATAAGAGTCGCAGGGTGGCAAGGAGCATTATGTGCAACGATGGGATGCGTATTCCCGGCGTGTGTGATCGTTACAGTGATTGCTTATTTTTATGTAAAATATCGTCATATGGAAGGACTACAAATGGTGTTAAATACCTTACGCCCTGCGGTGATCGCACTGATCTTAACTTCTGGAATTACGATCCTTACGCAGGCATTTTTTCAGGAAAGTCATATAGATCTTCAACAGATCAACTGGATACAGGGTGGTATTTTTATCATTTGTATGTACCTTTTATTGAGAAAGAAAAAAGATCCGATCATTGTCATGCTGTTTGCGGGTGTGCTAAATGTGATTGGAAGTTTTTTGATGGGAATATAAATAAAACAATAGGAAGTGATAGATTTGAGTAAGATACAAGAAGCGAAGAAACTATTAAAACAATACTTTGGATATGATGAATTCCGCCAAGGTCAGGAACAATTGATCGAGGCAGCATTAAATGGGCAGGATGTCTTAGGAATTATGCCGACAGGAGCAGGAAAGTCTCTTTGTTTTCAGATTCCGGCGTTGATGATGGATGGGATCACACTCGTGATCTCACCACTGATCTCGCTGATGAAAGATCAGGTTGGGACACTGAATCAAGCCGGAATTCATGCGGCATTTTTAAATAGTTCTCTGACACAGGGACAGTATCATACCGCATTAAAATATGCGATGCAGGGAAGATACAAGATCATCTATGTGGCACCAGAACGCTTGGAAACAGAAGGTTTTATCAATTTTGCGCTAAATAGTGGAGTGAAGATATCAATGTTGGCAGTTGATGAGGCACATTGTGTGTCACAGTGGGGGCAGGATTTCAGACCAAGTTATCTAAAGATTTTGGAATTTTTAAAGAAACTTCCGTATCGTCCTGTACTGACTGCATATACAGCAACAGCGACAGCAGAAGTCAGGGATGATATTATGGATATTTTGAACCTGAGAGATCCATTTGTATTAACGACAGGGTTTGACCGGGAGAATCTTTACTATGCAGTAAAACGCCCACGGGATAAGTATAGAGAATTACTAAGTTATTTAAAAGAAAAAGAAGAAAAGATGCCAGGAAGCAGCGGGATCATTTACTGTTTATCTAGGAAAAATGTTGAGGAAGTCTGCTATCAGTTAAGAGAAGATGGATTCTCCGTGACAAGATACCATGCAGGATTATCGGATGAAGAACGAAAGGAAAATCAGGAAGATTTTATCTATGACAGAAAGCAGATCATGGTAGCGACAAATGCCTTTGGAATGGGAATCGACAAGCCGGATGTTCGTTTTGTTGTTCATTATAATATGCCGAAGAACATGGAAAGTTATTATCAGGAAGCAGGAAGAGCAGGACGTGATGGAGAACCTGCGGAATGTATCTTATATTATGCTCCGATTGATAACCGAACCAATCGTTTTCTGATCGAAAATGGAGAGGAGAATGAGGAATTAGATGCGATCACAAAGCAGATCGTGATGGAAAGAGACTGGGAAAGACTTCGTCAGATGACATTTTACTGCTATACGAAGGAATGTTTACGTCATTATATTTTAAATTATTTTGGAGAACAGACAAGCGGATACTGTGGAAACTGCTTAAACTGTCTGACCGAGTTTGAAACGGTTGATGCAACAATGGAAGCGAAAGCTATCATCCAATGTATTAGAGATTGTTATCGAGATTTCGGACTATCCACGATCGTTGATATTTTAAAAGGTTCAAAGAGCCAGAAAGTATTAAGCCGTCATTTAGATGAGAATTCACAATATGGAGTATTAGCAGCAGAAAGTATTGCAAGAATCCGACAGATCATCAATGAAATGTTAGTCTATGGATATCTGGAAATGACAGATGATGAATATCCGGTTTTAAGCGTTGCAGATATTACTAAGATTGATGATAACTGGAACTTTGAGATCAAGATTCCAAAAGAAGTCGAAAAAGAGAAAGAAGAACGTAAGATCCAGACGAAGAAACGTAAGAAAGCAGGGGCTGTGGCAGCACTTGCTGAGGGAGATACAGAATTGTTCGAAGCATTACGTGCACTTCGAAGAACGATCGCATCCGAACAGAAAATCCCGCCATATATGGTATTTTCCGATAAGACACTGGTACATATGAGTACGATGAAACCTTCTAATGATGTGGAAATGTTAGAAGTCAATGGAGTCGGAGAACATAAGCTTCAGAAATATGGCGAACGTTTTTTAAATGAAATTCAGAAATATAAATAAAATACATAGATAATAGGAAAAGGAATTTCGTATGAACTATTTTGAAACAAATTTAGAAGAAATATCAAGATCCACACAGTTGCTTGCACAGATTTTTGAATATCAGGTGTTTGAACTTCAAGTTGAAGAAAAAGATGGAAATCAAACAGGATATGTTCCATATATGATGAACGATGCAATTGAGTGTTATCTAAGTTTTCATGGACTTCGTATCTCTGGAAAGTATGACAAAGACTATGAAGGAGAGATGTGGGCACAACTAGAAGAACGAGAAGGTCGTTATGGGTTGATCATTCATCAGGGAGAAGAAAGTGTTTTTACAATGTGGTTTGATGAGATCATGGAACATACGAACTGTTACCGGTATCATGAGATCGGACATTTCTGGAGAGATGGAGCTGAGCAGTGGCGTCAGCTAGTCTATATGATTGGAACGATCCGTGAGAAATATCGCTTTTTAGGGGAAGAAGTGTGTAATGATCAAGAGATGGAGATCATGTCACTGATTGAATTTGCACCATTTTATTACTATTTTCCGATCAATGAAGATCCAGAAGAATGGTATGACAAAACCGAAGAAGGATTAGAATGTATGAGAAATCTTGTTATGCAGGCAGGTGATAAAGATTATTTAAAATGGATCGATAAATATGAGAAGCACCCAACCAAACGAATGGAGATGACGCTTGCAAAGAAACTGCAAGATCCAAAGAGACAAGATTTATATGAATTGATCTGCGAGAAAGTCTGCAATGCTTCTGATCCATATCCAGCAAGGAATTATGGAGAAAGAATCGATCAGAAGATTCAACGATACAGGGAACAGGTTGATAAAAAACTGAAAGAACAAGGATTTACAGGAACTTATCCACAATATGAGAGCGAACATTTATCGGTTTGTGTAACAGAAGAACATCCATTTACGATCTTGGAATCTAAAGATTTTAAATTTAAGATTCAGTTGATGATCTCAGAATGCAGAGAAAAACATCCGAGAAAAAATGCTGGATTTTTTAAAGGATATCAAAGAAAAGGCAAAATAAAAAGACTCGATTTTTAATTATGAAAATCGAGTCTTTTCTTTCACTGATTTATTTATTCTTCAGCTGCTTCTTCGTCTTCATCTTCAGGTACAGCTTCTGGTTCTGCAATGTTAACAACCAAAGTATCTTCTGGTGTCACAAGAGAAATCTTACTGTTTGCAGCTAATGGCAAGTCCTTAACATGGATCATATCACCAACATTGTACTGTGTTAAATCAATCTCAACCTTTTCAACGATATCAGCTGGGAATGCTTTGTATTCGATTTCAGATAAGGACTGTTCAACGATACCATTCTGTACAGCATCTTCGTTTAATAATTCGATCGCAGCAATTGTGTGGATCTTTTCGTCAGCAACTAATGCCTGGAAGTTAATAAACATTGTTTCGTTTTTCATGGCATTGTAGTCGATTTCTTTTACGATGGCGTCTACATTTTCTCCGTCAACAAGTAAAGTAATATGAGCTCCTTTTTTGTTATCCTTTAAGAATTTAGCGGCTTCACGGGAATCAACTTTCAATGGAATGGAATTTTCGATATCTCTGCCAAACAGATTTCCGATAACATAACCTTCTTTTCTTAATTTTTTAGCCTTTGTTTTCAAATCTCTTTTTTCTGCAGTTAATGTGTTCATAAAAAGTTCCTCCTTGAAAAAACATTAAGATATTATGCATGTTATGGTATAACACCGGAAGTACTTTGTGTATAAAATATATAAATACACAAAAAGAGCTCCCAGTGTAGTGGAAGCTCTTGCTGTATTGTAGGTGTTTCTATGCACTTAAGTTTATTATATCACTACTTTTTAATTTTTAAAGGGGTAAAATTGATGTATTTTTAAAAGAACAAAATGAATAAAAATCACATATATTAAATAGAAGAAAAAAGAAAGGAAAAAAGACTGTGATTTATGATTTTGCCGTTATCGGCGGTGATATGAGACAGGTATATTTAGCCAACTATCTAAAAAATCAAAGATATCAGGTTATCACATATGCAACCAAAAAAGAAGGCTCAGAATGCAAGGAAGGTAAATCTTTTGAAAATGTCATAAGAGAAGCGAAGTGCATGATTGGACCCGTCGTTTTTTCAAAAAACGGGGAAATCACAGGAAGTTCTAGCAACAAAAAAATGTCAGTAGAAACACTGCTTCAAGAAATGACGAAAGAACAGATTTTATTTGGGGGATGTATCAATGAAGAAATTCGACATGAATGTGAACAAAAAGAAATCAAAGCATTTGACTTCATGAAAATGGATGATGTCGCTATCTACAATGCGATCGCAACTGCAGAAGGTGCGATCATGGAAGCGATCAAGATGCAGCCGATCAATCTTCACAAAAGTCGTTGTCTGGTCCTTGGCTATGGAAGATGTGCAAAAGTTCTTGCAGCGAAACTAAAAGGAATGGATGCTCAGGTAACAGTCTGTGCCAGAAATAAAACAGCAAGAAGTCTTGCAAAATCTTTTGGACTTGAGGTTATGGATTTTACGGAACTAAAACGGCGGATCTGTCAGTATGATCATATTTTTAATACTGTTCCAAAACAGATCCTAAAAGAAGATATCCTCAGGAAGATCTCCAAAGAATCCTGCATCATAGATATTGCTTCCTATCCTGGTGGAACAAACCATCAAATGGCGGAAAAACTAGGAATCTGTGCAAAACTATGCCCAAGTCTTCCAGGCATTTATTCCCCGAAATCTTCTGGGATCATGCTTGCAAAAAAAGTTTTAGAAATCAGTGGAGAGATCAAACATGGTATTGAAAAATAAAAGAATCGGAGTAGCAATGACAGGTTCCTTTTGCACTTACACAAAAGCCTTTGAACAGATCGATCGCTTACTAGAAGAAGGTGCGATCCTGCAGACGATCTTTTCTGACATATCCCAGCATATCAAATGCAGGTTTGGAAAAGGTGAGGAATTTGTAAAAAGAGCACACGATATGACAGGAAATGAACCGATGAAAACGATTGAAGAAGCAGAAATCATCGGTCCGACAGGGTGTCTGGATATCCTAATTTTAATGCCATGTACAGGAAATACCATGGCGAAACTTGCCAATGGAATTACAGATACCCCGGTTTTAATGGCAGCTAAAGCGCAGCTGCGGAATGAAAAACCAGTCGTTATCTCTATGGCGAGCAATGATGCCTTAGGTATGAATCTTAAGAATATCGGGAATCTTTTAAATCATAAGCATATTTATTTTGTACCATTCGGACAGGATGATCCGGTAAAGAAGCCAAACTCCATGATCGCGGATACAAGACTGCTCATTCCGACAATTTTGCAGGCATTAAAAGGCAGACAATACCAGCCGGTTCTCATTGATCATAAAAAATAAAAAGAGGTAGCGTGTATGTGTGGAATTGCAGGATTTCTAAATCCTAGAAACAATGATAAAAAAACAGAGAAAGAAATATATCAGATCTTAAAGAAAATGAATGAAGTTCAAAGACATCGAGGTCCAGATGATGAAGGGATATTTTTGGAAAATGGCTGTGCATTAGGGCATGTACGATTGTCAATCCTTGACCTTTACAGGGGACATCAGCCAATGTGTAAAAAGAAAGAAGGAAATACCTACGCAATCATCTTAAATGGCGAGATTTATAACATGAAAACGTTAAAAGAACAACTGATCAAAGAAGGAGAAATGTTTTCGACAACGAGTGACACGGAAGTTGTATTAACCGGGTATATCAGGTATGGAATTTCTTATATTGAAGAGTTGAATGGGATTTTTTCTATTGCTCTATGGGATGGAAAACGGAAGAAATTATATTTGATCAGAGATCGTGTTGGTGTGAAGCCATTATTCTATACAAAACGGGGAGATACATTGATCTTTGCATCTGAGATCAAAGGCTTGTTTGCCTATCCAGGAGTCAAACCAGTGATCAACAGAGAAGGACTTTGTGAAATCTTTGGGTTGGGACCTGCAAAGTCATATGGAAAAGGAGTGTTCAAAGATATTTATGAAGTCCTTCCAGGGCATTTCTTAGAATATGATCGTGATGGATTGAAGGATCATGCATATTGGGAATTGAAAGCGAAAGAACACACAGACAGCGAAAAAGATACGATTGAGCATACAAGGTGGCTAGTAAAAGATGCCGTGGAAATGCAGATGTTATCCGATATTCCAATCAGTACATTTTTATCCGGTGGAGTTGACAGTAGTCTTGTCACAGCAATCTGTGCGAAAAAGCTTCAAAAAGAAGGGAAAAATTTAAACACATTTTCCTTTGATTTTGTAAATAATCATAAATATTTTAAATCAAACGCTTTCCAGCCAAGCGAAGACCGCCCATGGGTTGATAAGATGGTTGATCATGCAAAGACAGATCACAGATATTTGGAATGCGACAATGAAAATATGATCGAAAATCTATACAAAGCAGTTGATGCCAGAGATCTTCCATGTATGGCAGATGTGGAGTCTTCGATGCTATATTTTTGTTCGAAAGTTGTAAAATATAACAAAGTAACATTAACAGGGGAGTGTGCAGATGAAATTTTTGGCGGTTATCCATGGTTTCATAAAGAGGAATGCTTCAAGGCAGAGATCTTCCCATGGTCTATGGATATGCAGCCAAGGAAAATGCTGCTAAATGATGATATCATACAGAAAGTGGATTTAGAATCTTATGCAAGAACAGCTTATCAAAAGACGATCAATGAGACGCCAAAACTTTATGGAGAAGATCAGATCGAAGCTAGAAGAAGGCAGATTTCTTATCTGAATCTAAGATGGTTTATGGTAACCTTAATGGATCGCATGGATCGCACGAGCATGCATTGTGGGTTAGAAGCACGAGTGCCGTTTGCTGATCATAGGATCGTGGAATATCTTTATAATGTTCCGTGGGAGTTAAAATGTTTAAATGGTGTGGTAAAAGGATTGCTAAGAGCAGCAGGGGAAGGAATCCTGCCAGATGAGGTATTGTATCGAAGAAAAAGTCCATATCCAAAGACTTATGATCCAAACTATGAAAAAATCTTATCCAAAGAACTTCTGAAAGTTATGGCAAAAAAAGGAGCACCGATCAAAGAACTGATCGATGCATATAAACTAAGCAGATTCTTAGACAGTCCAAAAGACTATGGTAAACCATGGTATGGACAGCTGATGGCAGGTCCTCAGATGATCGCTTACCTTCTGCAAGTCAATTACTGGCTGGAAAAATACCAGATCACATTGGATCTAAGTTAGCTAGATTAACATAAAATGTCTTAAAATATATAGCCATCCCGTAACTGTAAATGCACTAAACATCGTTGTTAACATGACAACACTGGAAGAAAGAGTTCCCTCATGTCCCATATTCTTCGCCATAACAAAACTACTTACTGTTGTTGCGGAACCAAGCATGATAAGGATGGCAACCAACTTATCGGTACGGAATCCAAGTTTCACTGCAATTGGCAGGAAAATGGCACAAAGACCAATAAGTTTCATAAAAGCAGCAATGGCAGATGGTTTGATCTTTCCAAAAGCTTTTTTGATATCGAAGGTAGCGCCCATCGCCATGAGTCCCATTGGAGTGGCGACATTTCCAATGCTTGAAATAACCTTTTTAGGGATTGCAGGCATTGGAATTTTTAATGCAGACCAGACAAGTCCAGCAACGATTCCGATAAGGATTGGGTTTGTCACGATTCCTTTGACCGTTTTTTTCACAACAGTATGGTCAAGCCCACTCTGTCCAGGTTTAAATACAGATAAGACAACAACAGCCATCATATTATATAATGGTACACTTCCAATGATCATCAAAGGAGCCATTCCGGCATTTCCATAAATGTTTTGGATAAATGCGATTCCAAGAAGAGCAGCACTGCTTCGGTAAGCCGCCTGAATAAATTCTCCACGGACCGTTTTATCACCTAGCAGACAAGAAATCAGAAAAGAAATCGTAATACTGATCAGGGTAACGATAAAACAAAACAGGACAAACTTAACATCCCAGACTTTTGAAAAATCAACCGTTGCAAGATCCTCAAATACCAAGACAGGCAAAGGGACCATAAAAACAAACTTATTCATTTTCGAAGCAAAAACGTCATCAATCCATCCAATCTTTTTAAAGACAAGTCCTAAGATCATCATCAAAAAGACAGGAACTGTAGCGTTTAAGCTAAAGATTAAATTTTCCATAATTACTCACTTTCTGTAGTATAAGCTGAACTTTTCTTTGGTGTGATCAGATAGTTGTAGACAAAATGTTTCACTGCAACAAAATGTTTTCTCGTCCACACAAGACAAAAACCACTGAAAACAGGCAGAAAACATACAAGAGAACCAGTATGTCCAAAGTTTTTGCAAGATAGATAAGAAACGATAACACCAAAATGGAAACAAAGCAAAACAGAAGCGAAAAATTTCCATTTTCTTAAGGCGTCGGGATCTTTACTGCAAAGATATTCTGTCATAGATGTTGTAAACTGACGCAGGTTATTCGTAGAAAAAATTGTAGAGCAGGTAAATCCATCCCCACCCTTAAAGGAACACCACTGAATTGCCATTGCAAAATACAACGGATAGAGGGCAATGAAATCATTCAGATCCGATGGAAGAAAAGCAACGATCAAGGCTGCCATTGCATCTATAAAAAGACTGACATAAGGAAGATGCAGTCTTGTAAATTTTGGTAAGATCACAGTCAGTGACAATGCAAACATATAAATAAAGACACCAATCAGACGCACAATAAAATTTGCATCCGGATGTCCTGCAAAGTCTGCAAACACAGAGATCAGATTCGAAGTCTGTGCAGAACCGAAGAGTTCATGATGATTAAGAATTGCAAAACCACCAAGAAATCCCCCAACGATTGCCATATTAAAATGGATCCAACGATCCATATCCCTACTACACATGAAAAAACCAGCTTTCTTTAAAATATTTCCAAAATATTATATATCCATCCAGAAGAATTGTAAAGTTATGATTTGTATGTAGGCTTGCATTCACTAACTGAAGACGGTAGTGGTTTCGATTACGTAAATTATTTGAATATTATAAAAAGGGTTATCTGT
>ERZ773149.1245-NODE-1245-length-21310-cov-29.122512_pt1 | contig 21310 bp, 18 predicted proteins | sample MGYA00511081_ERZ773149 | MGnify/ENA primary metagenome ERZ773149 (study PRJEB29015, sample SAMEA2737846) | human gut metagenome | biome: human gut; feature: human-associated habitat; material: faeces | place: China | collected 2012 ...
TTACCTCACCAACTAGCTAATCGGACGCGAGGCCATCTCAAAGCGGATTGCTCCTTTTCCCTCTGCTCGATGCCGAGCCGTGGGCTTATGCGGTATTAGCAGTCGTTTCCAACTGTTGTCCCCCTCTTTGAGGCAGGTTCCTCACGCGTTACTCACCCGTTCGCCACTCGCTCGAGAAAGCAAGCTCTCTCTCGCTCGTTCGACTTGCATGTGTTAGGCGCGCCGCCAGCGTTCGTCCTGAGCCAGGATCAAACTCTTTATAAATGATATTTATCACTTAAAAGTGTTAAATCTTGTTTCGCTCAGCACGCAATCGCTTGCGTCCTGTGTGAATTACTTTGTTTGGAATTGTTTAACGTGTTTTTCCAACACGAAAATAGGTTCCGTTACAAGTTTTTCGATATTGTTCAATTTTCAAGGTCCTGTTTGCGCCTCAGCCAAGCGGCTGACAGCTTGTTTATTTTATCACAGAAGTGATTTTTTGTCAAGCTCTTTTTTCGAAGTTTTTCGTTTCTTATCGAACTTGGAGCGTTCTCTGTTTCTCGGCGCTGGCCGGAACTTTCGGACGTCTATTGGTTCTTTTCGCTTTACTTCCAGCTGGGACTCAGAAGTCATTCTTTTGTCTCAGCGCTTGGCGCTCAAGTATAATACCATACGCCGGGCCGGATGTCAACACTTTTTTGCAAGTTTTTTCAGGTTTTTTCGCGCTGACTCAAATCCGCTTCATCCTCTTGTATTCTTCAGGCAAATTCTTTTGTCTTATATAATGTATTATATAAGGGGGCACAGTATAGACAATGGCCTTTATTACCCTGCGGAAAGCACTACTTCCTTTGTGCAGATTGTCAAGAGGTTTCGTCTCAAATTTTGTTCCGGAAATTTTCCTCTATTTTTGGCGAAAGCTACAAAACACAAAATGTAGTGGTTCTTCCATTGACATATCACTAAATAGTGATATGATAGTATCAACGACCAATGAGAGTTGCGGGTGCCTCTTGTATCAGGAGACACCCGTTCACACTGTATACGCGAAACAGGAGGAGCGCTATGAAGATCATCAAACGCAACGGTGCGGAAGTGCCTTTTGATATTACCAAGATCATCACCGCTGTTACCAAGGCCAGCGATTCGGTAGGCGGCAAGGCCCGTCTCTCCCGGGAGCAGATCACTGACATCGCCGCAGCTGTGACCGACCAGTGTCAGGCACTCAACCGCGCTGTCAGCGTGGAAGAGGTACAGGATATGGTGGAAAACCAGCTCATGGACATCAAGGCCCATGACATCGCCCGCCACTATATCACCTACCGCTATATCCAGAGCCTCAAGCGCCAGACCAACACCACCGACGAGCGCATCCTGAGCCTCATCGAGTGCCAGAACGAAGAAGTCAAGCAGGAGAACGCCAACAAGAACCCCACCGTCAACAGCGTCCAGCGCGACTATATGGCCGGTGAGATCTCCAAAGACCTGACTGCCCGCCTGCTGCTGGACCCGGAGATCGTTAAGGCGCATCAGGAGGGCCTTATCCACTTCCACGACTCCGACTATTTTGCCCAGCACATGCACAACTGTGACCTCGTCAATCTGGACGACATGCTCCAGAACGGCACCGTCATCTCCGGCACCTATATTGAGAAGCCTCACAGCTTCTCCACCGCCTGCAACATCGCCACTCAGATCATTGCACAGGTGGCTTCCAACCAGTATGGCGGCCAGAGCATCAGCCTGACCCATCTTGCCCCCTTCGTGGACGTCTCCCGCAAGAAGATCGCCGCCGAGGTCGAGGCCGAGATGGAGGGTCTGGATGTCTCCGCCGAGCGCAAGCGTGAGATCGTGGAACGCCGCCTGCGCAGCGAGATCAACCGCGGCGTCCAGACCATCCAGTATCAGGTCGTCACCCTCATGACCACCAACGGTCAGGCCCCCTTCATCACCGTGTTCATGTATCTGGGCGAAGCCCGCAACGCGCAGGAGAAAGCCGACCTCGCCATCATCATCGAGGAGACCATCCGTCAGCGCTATCAGGGTGTGAAGAACGAGGCCGGTGTCTGGATCACCCCCGCCTTCCCCAAACTCATCTATGTGCTGGAAGAGGACAACATCCACCCCGGCGACCCCTACTACTACCTGACCGAGCTGGCTGCCAAGTGTACCGCCAAGCGGATGGTCCCCGACTATATCTCCGAGAAGAAGATGCTCGAGCTGAAGGTAGACAAGAATGGCGAGGGCCACTGCTACACCTGCATGGGCTGCCGCAGCTTCCTGACCCCCTATGTTGACCCCGAGACCGGCAAGCCCAAGTATTATGGCCGCTTCAATCAGGGCGTCGTGACCATCAACCTGGTGGACGTGGCCCTCAGCTCCGGCGGCAACTTTGATAAGTTCTGGAAGATCTTTGACGAGCGTCTGGCCCTCTGCCATCGTGCTCTGCAGGCCCGCCACAAGCGCCTGCTGGGTACCCCCAGCGACGCCGCCCCCATCCTGTGGCAGTACGGCGCACTGGCCCGCCTCAAGAAGGGCGAGAAGATCGACAAGCTGCTCTTCGGCGGCTACTCCACCATCAGCCTCGGCTACGCCGGCCTGTATGAGTGCGTAAAGTATATGACCGGCAAGAGCCATACCGACGCCGGCGCAAAGCCCTTCGCCCTCAGCGTGATGCAGCACATGAACGACAAGTGCAGCGAGTGGAAGAAGGCCGAGAACATGGACTACTCCCTCTATGGCACCCCGCTGGAGTCCACCACCTACAAGTTCGCCAAGTGCCTGCAGAAGCGGTTCGGCATCGTACCCGGCATCACCGACAAGAACTATATCACCAACAGCTACCACGTCCATGTCTCCGAGCACATCGACGCCTTCACCAAGCTGAAGTTCGAGAGCGAGTTCCAGAAGCTGTCTCCGGGCGGTGCCATCAGCTATGTGGAAGTCCCCAATATGCAGGACAACCTCGAGGCGGTCATGAGCGTGCTGCAGTTCATCTACGACAACATCATGTACGCCGAGTTGAACACCAAGTCCGACTACTGCCAGTGCTGCGGCTACGACGGCGAGATCAAGATCGTCGAGGACGACGGCAAGCTGGTGTGGGAATGCCCCAAGTGCGGCAACCGTGACCAGAACAAGCTGAATGTCGCCCGCCGCACCTGCGGCTATATCGGCACCCAGTTCTGGAACCAGGGCCGGACGCAGGAGATCAAGGATCGGGTGTTACACTTGTGACCCTCTCAGGCGCTTCGCGCCAGCTCTCCCAAGGGGAGAGCCATTGGCCAAGCTACCCAAGCACAAAAAAAATTGCAAGGCAAAGCAGCGTGCTCTGCTTTCAGGTCTGATTTATGAACTACGCGACTATTAAATATTACGACATCGCCAACGGGCCGGGCGTCCGCACCAGCGTCTTCGTTTCCGGCTGCCGCCACCACTGCCCCGGCTGCTTCAATGAGGTGGCATGGGATTTCGGCTATGGCCAGCCCTTCGACAAGCCCGTCCGCAACGAGGTGTTCGCCTCCTGCAAGCCGGACTATATCACGGGCCTCTCCCTGCTGGGCGGCGAGCCGATGGAGCCGGAGAACCAGCGGGAGCTGGTGACCTTTGTGCAAAATTTCAAAGCCCTTTACCCGAAGAAAACGGTCTGGTGCTACTCCGGCTACACCTGGGAGCAGCTGACCGGCAAAGTCCCCTGCCACGCGCGGTGCGAAGTCACCGACGAGCTGCTGAGTCTGCTGGATGTGCTGGTGGATGGCCGCTTCGTGGAGGCTGAGCACGACATCTCCCTCCGCTTCCGGGGCAGCCGGAACCAGCGTCTGCTGGATGTTCCCAAGTCCCTCGCCGCCGGGCAGCCGGTGTGGTGGCAGGACGAAAAAGTGTTCTCCACCCATACGATGGAATGATAAATAAAAAGCGCAGATTTTCCACAACGAGCCTCTCCGCTCGTGGAAGATCTGCGCCTTTTCTTATTCTCTGCTCCCCACCATATCCTCAATGGCCCGCAGGAAGGTCATGCCATAGCGGGCGGCTTTCTTTTCGCCGACGCCGGTGATGTTCAAAAACTCGTCCATGCTCAAGGGCTTGCTCTGGACCATCTCGCGGAGGGTAGCGTCGCTGAACACCATGTAGGCCGGAACATTCTGCTTCGCCGCAAGACGCTTGCGGAGGGCGTAGAGCGCGGCCAGCAGCTTCTCGTCGGCCTCGCTGAGGTCGCCGCCGGCAGCAGCACGGCGGGCCGACAGCCGCCGGGAGTTGGCCGCAGCCCTCTGTTTTGCGGCGGCAGCGCGCTGTTCCACCTCCTGCGCATTCTGCTCGGCAAAGAGGCAGCAGGAACAGTTGCCGCATTTTTCAGGTGCGGCCTCGCCGAAATAGTTCAGCATGAACCGCCGCAGGCACTTCTGGGTGGTGGAGTAGAAGGTCATATACTTGAGCCGCTCTTCCGCCTTGCGGGCGGCCTCGGCCTTGACGTCGGCGGGCAGGCCGTTGTCCGCCTCCATCTCCTTGTCGATGAAGAAGCGGATGGTGCGCACATCCGTGCCGGAATAGAGCAGGATGCAGCGGGACGGCAGACCGTCGCGGCCCGCGCGGCCCGCCTCCTGATAGTAGCTCTCCAGATCCTTGGGCATATTGTAATGGATGACAAACCGGACGTTGGGCTTGTCGATGCCCATGCCGAAGGCGTTGGTCGCCACCATGATTTGAACGCGGTCGTAGAGGAAGTCGTCCTGATTCTTCCGGCGCACCTCGGCGTCCAGCTTGGCGTGGTAGGCCGCCGCCCGGATGCCCCGGCTCTGGAGCAGGCGGGCCGTCTCGTCCACCTGCTTCGTAGTGCTGCAATAGACGATGCCCGCGTTGTCGCCCTCCCGGAGCACAAGGTCCAGCAGCTCCTTCGGCTTCTGGCTGGGCAGGGCGCGGCGCGTCTCGAAGTAGAGGTTGGGCCGGTCGAAGCCGGTCGTCACCTCATAGGGCTGATGGAGCTCGAGGTGGCTGCGGATGTCGTCCCGCACCCGGGCCGTCGCCGTGGCCGTGAACGCGCCCACCACCGGGCGATTCGGCAGGCTGTCCACGAACTCCTTGATGCGCAGATAGCTGGGGCGGAAGTCCTGCCCCCACTGGCTGATGCAGTGGGCCTCGTCCACCGTCACCATGCTGATGAGCTTTTCCTGCGCGAACCGCTGGAAGCCCGGCATTTCCAGCCGCTCCGGGGCCACATAGATGATCTTATACCAGCCCTCCCGGGCGCGGCGGAGCATGAGCGCCTTCTGGTTGTCGGTGAGGCTGTTGTTGAGGAAAGCCGCCGCCACACCGGCCTGCACCAGCGCCCCCACCTGGTCCTTCATCAGGCTGACCAGCGGCGACACCACGATGGTGATGCCCGGCAGAAGCAGGGCCGGCACCTGATAGCAGATGGACTTGCCCGCACCGGTGGGCATCACGGCCAGCACATCCTGCCCGTCCAGCAGCCGCCGGACGATGTCCTCCTGCCCGGGGCGGAAACTGTCGTAGCCAAAAACTTTTTTTAAGATAGAATGCGGGTCTGCCATGGGTGCCTCCTGCGTTTTTCAAATCTGTATCCGTATTATTATAGCACAGCCCGGCCCGAAATGGTATCAGATCGCTCTTCTGTCGTCGTTTTTTGGCAGGTATTTGCTGGTGTTCCTAGCTTTTTGTGCGCGAAAATGCTATAATAAGAATACATATCTCCATCTCCGGCCCATTTTGTTCTGAACATGGCCGGGCAAGCACGATAAGGAGCTTATTTTTATGCAACAGAAACTCATCACCTTTGCCGTCCCGTGCTACAACTCGGCGGCATATATGCGCCACTGCATCGAAACGCTGCTCTCCGCCGGGGAGCAGGCCGAGATCATCCTCGTGGACGACGGTTCCGTGAAGGACGAGACCCCGGCCATCTGCGACGAGTACGCTGCCAAGTACCCCACCATCGTCAAGGCCATCCATCAGGAGAACGGCGGCCACGGTGAGGGCGTCAATCAGGGCATCCGCAACGCCACCGGCCTCTACTACAAGGTCGTGGACAGCGACGACTGGCTGGACACCGACGCCCTCCAGAAGGTGCTGGCCCGCCTGCACACCCTCGTGACCCGCGGCACCGCCCCCGACCTCATGATCTGCAACTATGTCTACGAGCACACCGAGGACGGCACCAGCCACACTGTGCGGTACACCAACATCTTCCCGCAGGAGCGCCTGTTCACCTGGATGCATGTCGGCCACTTCCGCCCCGACCAGAACCTGCTGATGCACTCGGTCATGTACCGCACTGAGGTGCTGCGCAAGTGCGGCATGGTGCTGCCCAAGCATACCTTCTACGTGGACAACATCTTCGTCTACCAGCCTCTGCCTTTCGTCAAGACCATGTATTATATGGACCTCGACCTCTACCGCTACTTCATCGGCCGGGCCGACCAGAGCGTCAACGAGAGCATCATGGTCAAGCGCGTGGACCAGCAGCTCCGGGTCACCAGGCATATGATCGACTGTCAGGACCTCGACGCCCTCAAGGGCGAGAAGAAACTGCGGGCCTATATGCTCCACTACCTCTCCATGATGATGGCCGTCAGCGACATCTTCCTGCTGCTGGACGGCAGCGCCGAGGCGAAAGAAAAGCAGAAGGGCCTGTGGCAGTATCTGCGCGAGCACACCAGCGCCGCAGTCTACCGCTCCATCCGCTTCGGCTTTGGCGGCGTGACCAACCTGCCCTTCCCTAAGGGCGACGCCATCGTGGTGGGTGGCTACCGCATCGCACGGAAGATCTTCAAGTTCAACTAAATTTACGATTGTTGCATACAACAGGGCCACTGCCTGCGCAGCGGCCCTGTTTTTTTGCCTTTTTCGGCCATTTATTAAGGAATCTTCAATTTTGCTGCCTGAAAGGATGTTGCTTTTTAGAAAGTGGGATAGTATAATTCATTACTGTGCTGTGTTTTTGGGCTTTTGGCAAGCAGCAAGGAAACACGCTTGACTGAGAAAAAGGAGGAAAGGGCGGCTGTGCGTCGGTATCGTGCTGCTGCCCGCAATATCGCATGGAACAGCTTCTCATCTGCCTTTCCGTGGCGCTTATCGCAGGTCTTTTGATGTCGCGCCTCGCAAAGGCGGTCAATTTGCCAGCGGTCACATCTTATCTGCTGGCAGGCCTGCTGCTGGGGCCTTTCTTTCTGGGGCGTCTGGGCCTGAGTGATTTTGGCATCGGATTCGGCACCCTCGAACAGGTGGACAGCCTGTCCCTCATCACCCAGGTGGCGCTTGGCTTCATCGCCTTCGTCATCGGCAACGAGTTCCGTCTCTCGGCTCTTGAGAGCATGGGCAAGCAGGCCATCACGGTCGGCATTTTACAGGCCGTCTTGACCACCGCCCTCGTGGATGCGGCGCTGGTCATCCTGCACTTCATCCGGCCCGACATCATCTCCATGGCCTCGGCCATCACGCTGGGTTCTATCGCAGCAGCCACGGCCCCTGCCGCCACCCTGATGGTCGTCAAGCAGTACAAGGCCGACGGTCCCCTCACCCGCCTGCTGCTGATGGTGGTCGCCATCGACGACGCCGTGGGCCTCGTGCTCTTCTCCGCCTCCTTCGGCATTGCCAACGCCCTTGAGCAGGGCCGCATCGACGCCATCAGTGTTCTGGTGGAGCCGGTGGTGGAGATCGTCTTCTCGCTGGGTCTGGGCGCTGCGGCGGGCTTCGCGCTCAACCAGCTGGAAATTTATTTTCACTCCCGCTCCAAGCGCATGAGCCTTTCCGTGGCCTTCGTGCTGCTGACGGTGGGCCTGTCCATGGTCACCTTCGACATCGGACCGATACACTGCGGCTTCTCGCTGCTGCTGGTCTGCATGATGACCGGTACGGTGTTCTGCAACATCTGCCCCACTTCCGATGAGCTGATGGACCGCCTCGACCGCTGGGTGTCGCCGGTGAACATCCTCTTCTTCGTGCTCAGCGGTGCAGAGCTGGATCTGAACATTCTCTCCGACCCGCTGGTGCTCCTCATCGGCGTGGTGTACATCGCCTTCCGCTCTCTGGGCAAAATTTCCGGCGCCTTCGTCAGCGGCCGGGCCACCCACTGCAGCCACAACATCCAGAAGTACCTCGGCATCACCCTGCTGCCGCAGGCTGGCGTGGCGCTGGGCATGGCAGCCGAGGCCGCTGAGCTTTCCGACGGCCACATGGTGCGCAACGTCGTGCTCTTCTCGGTGCTGGTGTATGAGCTGGTAGGCCCCACCCTCACCAAGCTGGCGCTGACCGCCGCCGGCGAGATCATCCCCGAGGGCCGCACCAATGCCCGTATGGCCAACAAGCCCGAGTTCCCGGTCTCCCTCGACTAAGTCTGCCTATGACAAACGGCACTCCGAACTGCTTCGGAGTGCCGTTTCTGTTTGCTTTACTTCAAGATGACTTCACCATTTTCGGCATCCACCGTCAGGCTGCCGCCCGCTTTCAGGGTGCCGTCGATGATGCGCTCGGCGGCGGGGTCCTCCACGGCCTTGCGGATGACGCGGCGCAGGTCGCGGGCGCCGAACTTGCCGCCCTGACTCTTGGCCACGAGGGCAGAGAGAGCCGCCGGGCTGTAGCTGTAGGCGATGCCCTTGGCTTCCATGCTGGGCTTGTACTCATCCAGCATGAGAGCCGCGATGCCCTCCAGCGTCTGCTGGCTCAGCGGCTTGAAGGCGATGACCTCATCCACGCGGCCAAGGAACTCAGGCCGCAGGAACTGGCTCAGAGCCTTGCGGGTCTTTTCCTCACTCAGCTGCTCCTCGCTCTTGTTGAAGCCGAGGCCGGAGGTCGTCTTGTCGCCGCTGCCGGCGTTGGAGGTCATGCAGATGACCGTATTGGAGAAGTCCACCGTCCGGCCCTGTGCATCGTTGATCTTGCCCTCGTCGAGGATCTGGAGCAGGATGTTCATAACGTCGGGGTGGGCCTTTTCGATCTCATCGAACAGCACCACGCTGTAGGGGCGGCGGCGCACCTTTTCGGTGAGCTGGCCGGCCTCTTCGTAGCCCACATAGCCCGGAGGCGAACCGATCATGCGGGACACCGCATATTTCTCCATATACTCGCTCATGTCGAGACGGATGAGCGGGTCGGGGCCGTCGAAGAGCTGGTTTGCCAGCTGCTTGACCAGCTCCGTCTTGCCGACACCAGTGGGGCCGACGAAGATAAAGCTTGCGGGACGGCGGCGGCCCGACAGGTCGGCGCGGCTCCGCTTGACGGCCTGTGCCACCAGATGGACGGCCTCGTCCTGACCGATGATCTTCTTTTTCAGCTCGGCTTCCAGCCCGGCCAGCTTGACGAACTCCGTCTCCTGGATCTTCACCGCCGGGATGCCCGTCCACAGCTCGATGACCTTTGCCACATCGTCCATGGTCACTTTGATCTCGCTGGCAGCAGCCTGCTTTGCGGGCAGCTCTGCCTCGAGCTTGGCGATGCGGGTCTTCCGCTGGGCCACCTGCTCATAGTCGATGGCCTCATTGACGTCGGAGGACTCCATGTCTGCCTCTTCCTGCCTGAGGCCGTCCAGCTCCTTCTGCATCTCGAGATACTCCGAGATGACCGGGTGGGCGAGATTGCAGCAGGCGCAGGCTTCGTCCAGCAGGTCGATGGCCTTATCGGGCAGGTAGCGGTCCGTGATATACCGCTCACTGAGGGTGACGATGGCGCTCAGCACATCGGCATCCACCTGCACATGGTGGTGCTCCTCGTAATACTTCTTGATGCCGTTCATGACGGCCAGCGTGTCGGCCACGCTGGACTCTTCCACGCGGACGGGCTGGAAGCGGCGCTCGAGGGCCTGGTCCTTCTCGATATACTTGCGGTACTCGTTGAAGGTGGTGGCGCCGATGACCTGTATCTCACCGCGGGAGAGGGCAGGCTTGAGGATGTTGCCCGCGTTCATGGCGCCCTCGCTCTCACCGGCGGAGGTGATGGTGTGGATCTCGTCAATGAACAGGATGATGTTGCCGGCGGCCTTGACCTCGCTCAGCAGGCCCTTGACCCGCTGCTCGAACTGGCCGCGGAACTGGGTGCCTGCCACAAGGCTGGTGAGGTCCAGCAGATAGATCTCCTTATCCTTCAGGCCGATGGGCACATCCCCCTTGGCAATGCGCTCCGCAATGCCCTCGGCAATGGCGGTCTTGCCCACACCGGCTTCGCCGATGAGGCAGGGGTTGTTCTTCTGGCGGCGGCTCAAAATCTGGATGGTGCGGTAGATCTCGCGGTCGCGGCCCACGATGTCGTCGAGCTTGCCCTCCCGGGCTTTGCGGGTCAGATTCTCACAGTAGGTGTCGAGGAATTTGCGGCGGGGCGGCTTCTTGCCGTTCTTCTGGGCCTTTTTGCTGTTTCCGGCATCGCCCTCCGCCTTGACGCCCAGCGGGAAGGTGGCACTGGAGCCGGGGACAAGGTCGTCGTCCCCTTCGTTCTCCTCGCCGTCCATGGGCTGGCCCATATTCATCATGAGGGAGAGGGGGTTCGCGTCCCCCATCTCATCCATCATGCTCTCCATCCGGTTTTCCATGTTATCCATGTCCTCGTCGGACATACCGAACTGCTTCATCAGGTCTTCCACCGGCTTGATGTGCAGCTCACGCGCACAGTGCAGGCAAAAGCCCTCATTTTTCATCTGGCCGTTCTCCATCCGCTGGACGAAGATGATGGCCGGACGTTTCTGACAGCGATTGCAGACCATATAGGTTCCTCCTAAAGCTCCCCTTTACAGGAAGGGGTTGAACAGATTGAATGCTTTATAGTAAAGGCTGCTGCTCATGACCGTATCGTTCAGGACGGTCAGATTGCCGCCGGTGATGACGATGACGGCCCACACCACACAGAGCATCAGATAGATGTCCATGGTGCTGGCGACACAGCCGGTGACCCAGCCCAGCCAGCGGTTGACGGTGCCGATGACCGGCAGCCGGTTGACGAGGCCCAGCACGGTGACCAGCATACTCACCAGCATTCGCAGCAGGGCAAAGACCACAAAAAAGAGCACGACCGAGATGACCGGCGTGAGCAGCGGAGCCAGCACCTTCTGGACGATGGCGTCCGCCAGCACCACGGCGTTGTCGCTGAGCACAGCCGAGATGGAGCGCTCGCAGGTCTCCACAATGGAGGCGCGGAAGCTCTCGGGCAGAAAGCCCGCGTACTTGTCCGCGATGCCAGTCAGGTCCACGACCCCTCCGGCCGAGATGCTTTCGGCGATCTGGGTACGGAAGCTCCCGGCCAGAAAGCGCTGGAACACCTCGGCAGCGGCCCAGCCCGAAAAGACCCGGGCCCCCACGAGGCTGAAGACATTCCCGCCCAGCTGGACACTGGATGCGAGAAAGCCCTTGCGGGCATAGCGCACAGCCAGAAGCAGCCAGACCACGGTACATACTATATCAAAAAGAAATGACGGATTCTTGAACATATCTTGTTTTCCTTATTATGTATTGCTTTGAGCGTTGTTTTCCGCCGCAGGCGGGGTCAATACCTGCACCGTATTGCCGCAGAAGACCAGCAGCTGCCTGCGGTCGGCCAGCAGACCCTGCGGGCGGGCCGAAAGGCTCTGGGTCCACTGGGAGGTGCCGTCGGCGGAAAGGCACTCCACCCCTGTATCGGTGAGCAGATAAAAGGTGTCTCCTGCCCGGACGATGCGGTTGGACGCCTGCACCTGCGTGGTGTTCTCGACACCAAGGTCACGGCCCAGCATCACGGCCTGACAGAGCTGGCCGGAGGCCAGCAGAAGGGCAGTATTGCCCGAAGCATCCACCGAGATGTCGCGGAGGGTCTGCCCGGTAAAGTCATAGGCTGCCCGCTCGCCGCCGGATGCGTTGTAGAGGACAGCGCGGCTGTCGCAGACGGCCAGGATGCTCTGGGAACCGGTCCAGCTCAGCCACTGAGCCGCGCCGCTTCCGCTGCCCACCAGCAGGGGGTCGCCCTGCGCCAGGGTGACGACATAGAAATTCGTGACCATCTGGCCGCCGTTCACCGTCACCGCCGCCACTGCCAGCCGCCGCCCATCCGGCGAAAAGGCCAGCCGCATCGGGGTGCCGTCGGCGATGGTAAGGCTCCAGCTCAACAGCTGCTCCATTGAGGACGAGTAGACCCGAAGCCGGGCCGCGCTGCCGGGGTCCTCTGTGACGACGGCCAGCGTGCCGTTGTCGGCCATGGCACAGAGGGTGATGCTGCTCTCCATCGTCTTGGTGTAGAGGTTCTGGGTCCGGCTCTCCACCCGCAGCTCATTGCCCGAGCGGTTGTAGAGCACAAAGCGGTTCTTGCCCACAGCCAGCGCAGGGCGGGCGTAACCGCTCTGGATGGAGTTGAGCCGGGTGCCGGTGCGAGACCAGACCACGCACCCTTCCTCGCCCAGCTCCACAAAGCTGCTGTTCATGGCGGCAAGCTGTTTCACCTCCATGACGCCGGTCTGCTGGGGCCAGCCCGTGCCGGGGAAGAGCAGGATGCGGGCGGTATCGGCCCAGTCCTTGGCCATGGCAACAGAGCTGCCCACGATGCCGGTGGTGAACAGCACCACCAGCGTCAGCGCCACGACGATGAGTGCCGTGCGGCGGATGCGCCGGTTCCGCACCCGCTCGCGGGCCTGCTCGAGGTATTCGACCCGTCCCGCCGAAAGCGGCTCGTCCGACACAGGCCGGGGGCCGCGCTGTCTTTTTCTCATACTCTCCTGTCCCTTCGTGCAATGACAGTGCTCCCAAAGGGGCGTTTTCCCTCCGGGAGCATCGGTCGTGTTTGCGTTATTCTATGGGCGTGTCGTAGTCCACGCTCTTGAGGAAAAGTCCCTTCGCCGCCAGCGTCGGCCCGGCGTTTTTGCGGTCGCGGCTGGCGAGGATGCCCGGCACGGCCTCAGGCGCAAGACGCCCCGCGCCGGCCTCACAGAGGGTGCCTGCAAGGATGCGCACCATGTTGTAGAGGTAGCCGTCCGCCGTCACCGTGATGTCGATGTCGTCGCCCCGGCGCTGAACGTCACAGGCCGTGATGGTGCGCACGGTGTCGCCGTGCGCCGCAGCCGAGCTGCCCGAGGCGCAGAGGGCGAGGAAATCGTGCTTTCCCACAAAATACTGCGCCGCCTGCTGCATCTTATCGGCATCCAGCCGCCCCGGCACTTTGGTGTAATACCGCGCGGCAAAGGGCGAGTCGATGGGGCTGTTGTGGATGCGGTAGAGATAGGTCTTGGTGTGGGCCGCATAGCGGGCGTGGAAATCGTCCGGCACCACCCGCGCTTCCAGCGCCCGGATGTCCGGGGGCAGATGCTGGTTCAGCGCCAGCGGCAGCTTTGCCGCCGGGATGCGGGTGTCGGCGTGGAAGTTGAGCATGAAGCCCAGCGCGTGGACGCCGGCGTCGGTGCGGCTGCAGCCCTTGATGTCGGGCCGACAGCCCAGCACCGCCTCCAGGGCGTCCTGAAACGCAGCAGCTACGCTCCGCCCGTTGGGCTGCACCTGAAACCCGCAGTAGTTCGTGCCGTCGTAGGATAGTTTTAAGAGATAATTCATTCTGGCTCTCCTAATAAAGGCTCTCCCTTTGGGAGAGCTGGCGCGAAGCGCCTGAGAGGGCAAAGATGCTGACAAAGATACATAAGCCCTGCGATAACATTGCTCTGCCAAAGGCTTCTACCTATCGCTGCATAGCGGCACTTTCGCTCCTGGCTTGCCCTCTCCGTCATCGCAAGCGATGCCACCTCTCCCAAAGGGAGAGGCTTTGCTCTTTTTTAGAAATTCGGGAACACCAACCTCGAAGCGAGGATCACCGCAAAACACGCAATGCAGACTGCAAGGTCGATATAATCCTGCTTTTCGCACCGCAGCACCTTGAGGCGGGTGCGTCCGTCGCCGCCGCGATAGCAGCGGCACTCCATGGCCATGGCCAGCTCGTCGGCGCGGCGGAAAGCCGAGATGAACAGCGGCACCAGCACCGGGACCAGCGCCTTGATGCGCTCGGTCATCTTGCCGTTGTCCAACTGCGCACCACGGGCTTTCTGGGCGTTCATGATCTTGTCGGTCTCCTCGATGAGGGTAGGAATGAACCGCAGCGCGATGCTCATCATCATGGCCAGCTCATGCACCGGGAAGTGGAGCCTGCCAAGAGGCTTGAGCAGCTGCTCGATGGCGTCCGTCAGGACGATGGGGCTGGTGGTGTAGGTCAAAAGGCTCGTGCCTGCGATGAGGGCCATGACGCGCACCGCCATCAGTACAGCATACCGGATGCCCTCCGCGTAAACGGTCAGAAATCCGAGCTTGAACACCGGGTCGCCCTCGCCCGAGACAAAGAAGAGGTTCAGCACCGCCGTAAAGACGATGATGGGGAAGATGGGCTTCAGGCTCTTGAGGATGAGCTTGAAGGGGATTTTCGCCACTGCGTACATCGCGGCGAGGAAAATCAGCGAAAGCGCAAGGCCCAGCGGGTTGGACGCCGCAAAGAGCAGCACGATATACAGGATGGTCAGTACCAGCTTGAGCCGGGGGTCAAAACGATGGACGAGGCTGTTGCCGGGGAAGTGCTGGCCGATGGTAATATCTCTCAGCATCCGGCTGCACCCCCTTTCTGTTCTTCATTCCGGGGTAAGACGAGGGTCTCCCCTGCATCCCGCCGGGCTTTTGCCGCCAGGATCATCTTGACGGCGTAGGGGATGGTGTAGACGTCTGCCGGGACGTCCACGCCCATCTCCCGCAGCTTGAGGAAGATCTTCGTCACCTGCGGCACGGAGAGGCCCAGTTCCAGCAGCTCGGGAGCGCGGGCAAAGACCTTCTCCACCGTGTCGTACATGGCGATCTTCTTCCGGCTCATCACCAGCACCTTGTCGGCGTACTTGGCAATGTCCTCCATGCTGTGGGAGACCAGAAGCACCGTGGTGCCGGTCTTTTTGTGGTAGTCCTTCACCTCGGACAGGATCTCATCCCGTCCCTCGGGGTCGAGGCCGGCCGCAGGCTCGTCCAGGACGAGGATACGGGGCTTCATGGCCATAACGCCCGCCACGGCTACGCGGCGCTTCTGTCCGCCGGACAGCTCAAAGGGGCTGCGCTCCAAAAGCGCTTCATCGAGGCCGACGAATTCTGCCGCCTCGTGGACGCGCTTATCGACCTCCGCCTCGTCGAGGCCCATATTCTTCGGGCCGAAGGCGATGTCCTTATAGCATGTTTCCTCAAAGAGCTGGTACTCCGGGTACTGGAACACCAGACCCGTCAGGAAACGGAAATCCCGGATCTTTTCCGGTTCGGCCCAGAGGTCGCGGCCATCAATGATGATCTTGCCGCTGGTGGGCTTGTTCAGACCGTTCATGTGGGTGATGAGGGTGCTCTTGCCGGAGCCGGTGGCTCCGATGATGCCCACGAAATCGCCCTCTTCCACCTCAAAGCTCACGTCGTCCAGCGCGGTGACTGCGTTCGGCATACCGGGGTTGTAGACATAGCTCAGGTGTTCTACTTTGATAATGCTTGCCATGTTTCCGTCCCCCTTACTTCAGCAGCTCATACAGAGCCTGTGCGCACTCGCCGGTGTCGATGATGCCCTCAGGCATGGGGATGCCGGCCTTGACCAGCTCATCCCGCAGCTCTGCGGCCTGCGGCACGTCGAGGCGGAGAGAACGGACTTTTTCAGTCTGGCTGAACACCTCTTTCGGGGTGCCTTCCATCACCACATTGCCCTGGCTCATCACCAGCACGCGGTCGGCCTGCGCAGCCTCTTCCATGTAGTGGGTGATGGACACAACGGTGATGCCCAGATCCTTGTTGAGGTGGTGGATGGTCTGCATCACCTGCTCACGGCCGCGAGGGTCGAGCATGGCGGTGGCCTCGTCGAGGATGAGACAGTCGGGACGCATGGCGACGACGCCCGCAATGGCGACGCGCTGCTTCTGGCCGCCCGAGAGGTTGTGGGGTGCGCGCTCCCGGAACTCGTAGATGCCCGCCATCTTCATGGCGTCATCAACGCGGCGGCGCATCTCTTCCGGCGGAACACCGAGGTTTTCCAGCGCGAAAGCCACATCTTCCTCTACCACCGTGGCGACGATCTGGTTGTCCGGGCTCTGGAACACCATGCCCACGGTCTGGCGGATGTCATAGAGCTTGTCATCCTCGGCGGTGTCCATGCCCTCGACGTACACCTTGCCCTCCTCCGGCAGGAGGATGGCGTTGAAGTGCTTGGCAAGGGTGGATTTGCCGCAGCCGTTTGCGCCCAGCACGGCCACGAACTCGCCCCGCCTGACCTGCATGGAGACGCCGTTGAGCGCGTAGCCGGGCTGCTCCGAGTCGTAGCGGAACTTTAAGTTTTCTGCTGTCAGTATCGTTTCACTCATTTGTTTTCTCTTTCTGGTGGTGCGCCCCTCTGAAAGGGGCTGTACCCCATTCTTTAAGATTCTTTGTTGAAGCTTTCTCGCTTCGTATAAGCCTCTCCCTTTGGGAGAGGTGGCACCGAAGGTGACGGAGAGGGCAAGGATGTCCGCATGGAAAGAACTGCTCAGCGATAACTTCCCTCTGACAAAGGCTGCTGATCATCGCTGTAAAGCAGCCCTTGAGTCACGGGCTTGCCCTCTCAGGCGCTCACGCGCCAGCTCTCCCAAGGGGAGAGCCTTTCAGCGTCATTCCTCCCAAATCGCCGTCGCGCCGCAGGGGACGACGCCGCCGGTGGCGGAGACGGGCAGGCCAATCTCGTCGCAGCTGGTCTTTCCGCCAAAGCGGGGGATCAGCGTCGTCTTGAGCATATACTCCATGACGGCGGGTGAAAGGCCGGTGGTGTAGCTGTTGACCGCAAAGAAGAGCGGCTTGTCGCTCAGCACCTCTTCGCACTGGCTGATGAGGTCGTAGATGCAGTCTTCCAGCTTCCAGATCTCGCCGCCGGGGCCGCGTCCATAACTCGGCGGGTCCATGATGATGCCGTCGTAGGTGTTGCCGCGGCGCTTCTCGCGGGCGACGAACTTGGCGCAGTCGTCCACCAGCCAGCGGATGGGCCGGTCGGCGAGGCCGCTGGCGGCGGCATTGTCCTTGCCCCAGGCCACGATGCCCTTGGAGGCGTCCACATGGCAGACGGTAGCGCCCGCCGCCGCACAGGCCAGCGTTGCGCCGCCGGTGTAGCCGAAGAGGTTCAAAACTTTAATGGGCCGGCCTGCGGCGCGGATCTTCCTGGCGTACCAGGCCCAGTTGACGGCCTGCTCCGGGAAGACGCCGGTGTGCTTGAAGCCGGTGGGGCTGACGATGAGGGTCAGCTTATCCTCCCCTTCTCCACAGGTGATCTTCCACTTTTCGGGCAGACGGCGGCGGTACTCCCACTCGCCGCCGCCCTGATTGGAGCGGTGGTAAACGGCGTCCGCCTTGGCCCAGAGGGGGCTCTGCTGGGGCGTCTTCCACACCACCTGCGGGTCAGGCCGGACAAGCAGCGTCTCGCCCCAGCGTTCCAGCCGGTTGCCGTCGGTGGCATCCAGCAGCTCGTAGTCTTTCCATGTATCTGCAGGGCGCATATGCGTCCTCCTTCCTGCTTTTTATCTCTCTCTTAACCTTCGATGATCCGCTCGTTGATCTTATCCACGATGCGCCTGGCGCACAGGTCGATGGCCTCGAGGTCCTGGCCCTCCACCATGACGCGGATCTTCGGCTCCGTGCCGGAGACGCGCACCAGCACACGGCCCATGTCCATCAGCTTCTGCTGCTCGTTCTCGATGAAGTCGGCCAGCACCTTGTCTTCCTTGTAGGCGGCTTTCTGGGCGGCATTGGCCGCCACATTCACCAGCACCTGAGGGTACTGGGCGTAGATGCCGTTCAGCTCACTCATCTTCTTGCCGCTCTTGGCCAGCAGCTTGAGCAGCTTGCCGGCGGTCAGCTCACCGTCACCGGTGGTGGTGTGGTGGAGCAGGATGACGTGGCCGCTCTGCTCGCCGCCGATGGCGTAGCCGTTCTCCCGCATGTTCTCGAGAACATAGCGGTCGCCGACGGCGGTCTTCTCGGTGCGGATCCCCTGGGACTCCATAAACTTGATGAAGCCCAGGTTGGACATGACGGTGACGACCGCAGTATTGCCGTCCAGACAGCCCTTTTCCTTCATGTTCATGGCCAGCAGGGCGATGATCTTGTCGCCGTCGATCTCCTGCCCCTTCTCGTCGCAGGCGAGGCAGCGGTCTGCGTCGCCGTCAAAGGCGATGCCGCAGTCAAAGCCGCCCTCGACGACAGCCTTTTCCAGATTGTCCAGATGGGTGCTGCCCACACCGGCGTTGATGTTCTTGCCGTCAGGCTCCACGCCGATAAAGGTACACTTTGCGCCCAGACGGGGGAACAGCTGCCGGGCTGCTGCTGCGGAGGCACCGTTGGCGCAGTCGATGCAGATGTTCAGGCCGGACAGGTCGCCGTCGATGGACTCATACAGGTGGTCGGTGTAGTCCTTGATGCCGTCGGTGCGGCAGGTCACGCGGCCCACATCGCCGCCGGTGGCCAGCTTGAGGCCCGCGCACTGATTGTCGATATAGGCTTCAATTTCGTTCTCCACCTCGTCCGGCAGCTTGTAGCCGGTGCCGGCGAAGATCTTGATGCCGTTGAATTCCATCGGGTTGTGAGACGCCGAGATGACCACGCCGGCGTCGGCGTTGTACTTGCGCACCAGATAGGCCACGGCGGGAGTGGGGACGACGCCCAGACTCTCAACGTCCGCGCCCACGCTGCACAGACCGGCGGTCAGGGCAGCTTCCAGCATATCACCGGACTGGCGGGTGTCCTTGCCGATGAGGATACGGGGCTTGTGGCCAGTGCTGCTGGTCAGCACGGCGGCAGCGCCGCGTCCGATGAGCATCGCCATCTCACAGGTCAGGTCTGCACCAGCCACGCCGCGCACACCGTCGGTACCAAAATACTTTCCCATAGTAAATACCTCACTTAAAATAAGCTCTGCTGTCCATTGTCCTCGGCGCTGCCGCTCTCAGGCGCTTTCAGGCCGAGATGCTCATAAGCCAGCCGGGTGGCACAGCGGCCCCGGGGCGTCCGGGTCAGAAAGCCCATCTGCATCAGGTAGGGCTCACACAGGTCTTCCAGCGTCACGGCCTCTTCGCCGAGGGCTGCGGCCAGTGTTTCCAGACCCACCGGGCCACCGTTATACATTTCAATGATAGCGCGGAGCAGGCTGCGGTCCAGTTCGTCCAGACCCAGCGCGTCCACGTCCATCCGCTTGAGGCTCAGCAGCGCCACGTCCCGGTCGATGATGCCGTCGCCCAGCACGGTGGCAAAGTCGCGCACACGCTTGAGGAAGCGGTTCGCCACACGGGGTGTGCCGCGGCTGCACTTGGCCAGCTCATAAGCACCCTCGGGGGTGATGGGCTGGTCGAGGATGCCCGCCGAGCGGATGATGATATTGCTCAGCTCGTCGGGGCTGTAGAGCTCCAGCTTGAGCAGCACGCCGAAGCGGTCGCGCAGAGGGCCGGTGATCTGGCCCGCACGGGTGGTCGCACCCACCAGCGTGAACCGGGGCAGATTGATGCGGATGCTCTGGGCGCTGGGGCCTTTGCCTATCATAATATCCAGCGCATAGTCTTCCAGTGCCGGGTAAAGCACCTCTTCCACCTGCCGGGAGAGGCGGTGTATCTCATCGATGAAGAGGACGTCGCCCTCCTGCAGATTGGTCAGCAGGGCGGCAAGGTCGCCGGGCTTTTCGATGGCCGGGCCGCTGGTGATGCGGATCTGCACCCCCATCTCGTTGGCGATGATCCCGGCCAGAGTGGTCTTGCCCAGGCCCGGCGGGCCATAGAGCAGGATGTGGTCCACCGGCTCCCCGCGCCGCTTGGCGGCTTCCAGATAGATCTTCAGGTTCTGCTTGACTTTTTCCTGTCCGATGTAGTCCTCCAGATGCTGCGGGCGGAGGTTGTTTTCCTCGCTGTCCGCAGCGGTCATGCCGGGCTGCATCATTTTTGCGCCGTACAGCGCGGTTTCGTCCTGCATTGTTTACCTCCTGCCTGCCATGCCGCGCAAGGCCAGCTTGATGATCTCTTCCACGGGCAAGGTCGCGTCGATCTTGGAAATGGCCAGCGCCGCCTCGCTCTGGCTGTAGCCCAGCGATACCAGCGCTGCAATGGCCTGTGCCGAACTCTGGGAGGCCGGTGCGTCGGACGCAGCACCGGCCACATCCTCCAGCGAGATGCCGTCCACAAAGCCCTTGGCCACCTTGTCCTTCAGTTCCAGCACGATGCGCTGGGCCAGCTTGGGGCCAACGCCGGAGGCCGCCTTGAACGCCTTGTGATCCCCGGCCGAAATGGCCAGCGCCACCCGCTGCGGCTCCATCACGCTGAGGATGGCCAGCCCCACCTTGGGGCCAACGCCGGACACGGCGGTGAGCATCTCAAAGCAGGCTTGCTGCTCCTCGGTGGCAAAGCCGTACAGGCTCACGTCGTTTTCGGTCACACTCATCACGGTGTAGAGGGTGGCTTCCTTGCCCACACCGGGTAGGGCCCCCGCCACACTGGCCGGGCACTGGGCATAGTAGCCCACGCCGCCGCAGCTGAGCACCACCGCACTCATGCTTTTTTTTACGATTTTTCCAGTCAGACAGTAGATCATGGATCACACCTCAGATCGGCCCGGCCACACGGCGGGTAAAACGATTCAGCTGGTTGCCGTTGGTATGGCAGAACGTAATGGCCATGGCCAGCGCGTCGGCGGTGTCATCGGGCTTGGGCACAGCCGGCAGGCTCAGCAGCATGCGGGTCATCTCCTGCACCTGCTTTTTGACCGCCTTGCCGTACCCGGTGACCGCCTGCTTGACCTGCATGGGGGTGTACTCGTAGATGGGCAGCCCCGCCTGCGCCGCCGCCAGCAGTATGACCCCGCGCGCCTCGGCTACACCGATGACGGTGGTCTGGTTGTGCTGGTAGAACAGCTTTTCGATGGCCAGCACCTCGGGCTTTGTGCGTTCGATGACCTCCTTGATGCCGGTATACACCTCATCCAGCCGCTGCTCAAACGGTACGCCCGCGTCCGTGCATACCGCGCCGAAATCCACCGGCGCAAAGCGGTTGCCCGCATACTCCACCACGCCCCAGCCCACGATGGCGTAACCGGGGTCGATGCCCAAAACTCTCATGCTGTGTTCCCTTTCCGACACTACTCCTATTATAGTTTTCTATTATAGCACAACGTCTGGTTGGGGGCAACAAGAAAGCTGTCGCCCGCCGCCTCAAAATCCGCGCTGCACCGCACAGAAGCCGGGTTTTGGGGTGCTTTTTCAAAAAAGTTTTACAATTTTTGAAAAAAGTCCTTGCTTTTTGGCATCGGATATGGTATTATAATCTAGCTGATTTCGGCAAAACAGAATATGGACGGTTAGCTCAGCTGGTAGAGCATCTGCTTGACGTGCA